>Ga0214923_10001100_pt1 | contig 39134 bp, 43 predicted proteins | sample LL1510_MetaG_FD_177993 | JGI IMG/M metagenome (GOLD analysis project Ga0214923, IMG submission 177993) | Freshwater microbial communities from Lake Lanier, Atlanta, Georgia, United States - LL-1510 | ecosystem: Environmental > Aquatic > Freshwater > Lake | place: USA: Georgia | collected...
AAATGTGGAATATTAAAAGAGAACCCACACAAAGCATCTTTCAAACTTACTTTTTGATGAAAATGTAGGTCTAAACCTTGCCGTTTAAAACAAGTGGTATTATTTATTTTCACACCAATGTGAAGTTCTCCTTTCAAATTTTCATTTATTATATTTCCTTTGTCTTTGATTACAAAGGTATCTTGTTCATCCATTCCCGCTGGAATGTTTATATTTAATGTTTCAATCTCGTTCACTTTCATTCCATTTATAATCGTCCATCTTTCGTATTCTAAAGGGATGGATATACCATGAAAACATTGTTCTAATGTTATTTCCACTATTTTTTTAATAGGTGGTGGTGGGGATTGATGATGAAAACTACTGGAAAATTCAGCATGAAAACCACTAGGACCATGGCGAAACACTCTTATTTCGGGTATGCCTCCTCCTCCACGCATTTGATGGATATTTGTAAAACCCCCCATTCCACCCAAACCCCCCATACTAAACATCATATTGAATAATTGGTTCATATCATTGAATTCATCCATTCCTCCTCCGCCTCCCATATTATCAAATGGATTTGAGTTTCCATATTTTAATTCATGATCATAATTTTTTTTACTGGATGGGTCGCTTAGTATTTCATACGCCGCATTTATTTCTTGAAATTTTGAAGTAGCTTCGGGGTCGGAATTACGGTCGGGATGATATTTTAAAGAAAGCGCGCGATACGCAGATTTAATTTCTTTTTCATTTGCGTCTTGACTGACTCCTAATGTTTCATAATGATTGCCCATTGAATTATAAATGTATTTTGAAAATATCATTATATCATTTTCTTCAAAATATATTTACATATTTCGAAAAATTCACATAAAAAATAGACTCTATAACTATCTATATGACCAATATTACATTTATCAATAAATATAAACCATATTATATAAATGATTTCTGTTTAGATGATAAATTATTATATACATTGAAAATCTTGTTGGAAATTGATAATCTCAACATTTTATTTGTAGGAAATTCAAATTCTGGAAAAACCACATTATTGTATGCGCTAATACGAGAATATTATGGTTTAAAAAAAGACGCATCATTACCAGAAAACAATATTTTGTTCATTAATAATTTAAAAGAACAAGGCATACAATATTTTCGTAATGAAATGAAAACATTCTGCCAATCACATAGTAGTATCTATGGAAAGAAAAAATTAGTCATCATAGATGATATTGATAACATCAATGAACAAAGTCAACAAGTCTTTCGCAATTATATTGATAAATATCGCAACAATATTCATTTTATATCGGTATGTTCAAACATACAAAAAGTCATCGAAAGCATTCAATCACGCCTACAACTTATTAAATTAAATCCACCAAATGATTCACAAATTGAAAATATTATGAATACGATTATCAAAAATGAAAATATAGAAATCGACGAAGAATCTAAACAATATTTATTACTGATTACCAACGGGTCAATACGTAATATGATTAATTATTTAGAAAAAATGTACATATTGGGCGAACCCATTACCATAGAATTATGTAAAAATATATGTTCGAATATTTCATTTCACGAATTTGAAAAATATGTTGAGCATTTAAAACAAAATGAATTAACAGATGCTATACAATTGCTCTATAATATACACGATTATGGTTATTCGGTGATTGATATTTTAGATTATTTTTTCAGTTTTACCAAACTAACCAATGTAATTGACGAAGAAACGAAATATCGTATTATTCCATTTTTATGTAAATATATAACTATTTTCCATAATGTTCATGAAGATTGTATTGAATTAGCATTGTTTACCAATAATTTAGTTAGCATCATACAACAATAAAATTGAAACATTTTATTAACGATAACATAATGATAAAAACAAATTTATAATTATGTATTTAATCATTGATACAAGTTCCTATTATGAACCCTTTCTGTTTTATACCTTTTTAACATATATTGTTTGTATACTTGTTTTAGAATTTATGACGCAAATAAGGTGCTGTCTTAGGCATCATTTATCGTTTAATAAACCGCTTAATTATATGTCCTTTACGTAATGTAATAATATGTTTGTTATATATTTTATATCACAATACCATCATCGTAATCATATTTCTGCTGCTAAATACAATATTGAAATATATTTTCCAAAATACAAATAAAATTGTAAATAGAATACTTAGTGAAAAACTTTATATGTAGGCGAGTCCTTTAGAATAAATCTGGGAAAATAAATATATATATTTATTTTAATCAGTATATTTTTTTATAATGACGAAACAAATTTTTAAAAACGATGTCCCGAACAATTATTTCTACTCTTTCTTGGACAAAATTTGTTTAAAAACGGAAAAATATTATTTAATCGATATGAATGCTTTTAGAAAAATGTTGTTTTACAACTATCACGAAGAATTTTGTGAAACGTTGAAACATTATTACCATTTATCTAAACAATTTTATTTGGACCGCAAAATGTCGTATAACTCCTTTACTACCATCGTTAGACAAATTTGTAAAAATAACAACATAATGTTTACTTCACAAATAAAATATAACGAATCAAAATACAATATCGATTATTTAATATACTTTTCATTAGATGCGCATAAATAAAATACAAATATAGTATATATTTTATGTTTAGCCCAAAAATAAATAATTATTTAATGATGTTTGGCGTGGTTGTAGTATGTAGTTATGTAGCCAATAGATTCAACCAAAGTTTTCAAAATAAAGATGAATATGAATTGATTAAGAAATACTTATTGAATGAATCTCCTTTATATGGCTTCAATCGTCCCAAGATTTGGATTCATTCCAAATATGAAGTTAACGCACGTTCTTGGAAAGATTTTCATTCTCGCAATAGTACTGATTTAAATCAACCTTATATTCATTTAACTATTAAAACTATTATTAATCATTGTGGAAATGATTTTAATATTTGTTTGATTGACGATGAAACATTTAGTAAATTAATACCTAGTTGGGATATCGATGTAGCAAATGTAGCCGAACCAATGAAATCGCATTATCGTGAATTAGGAATGATGCAATTATTGTATTATTATGGGGGAATGATTGTTCCTAACTCTACGGTTTGCTTGAAAAACTTGAAAAATTTTTATTTAGAACATACACAAGGCAACCAAGCCTTTGTATGTGAAAACATTAATCGTAATGTGAATTTATTAAAACAAAAACAAAAGTTGTTATTCACACCCGATACTTCTTTTATGGGCGCACCTAAAAACAATGAAACCATTCGTGAAATGGTGGAATTCTTAAAGAGAAAAAATAACAATCCTCATTTTTCGAATGAAACTGATTTTTTGGGCGAAAGTTCTCAATGGTGTATTGAAATGATACAAAAACAACGAATGAATTTAGTCTTTGGACAAAAGATTGGTGTAAAAACCCAACACCGTAAAACCATTTTATTAGAAGATTTAATGGAGGAGGATTATTTGGATTTAGACAGTGATACAGTAGCCATTTATATTCCTAGAGAAGAAATATTGAACCGACCAAAATATCAATGGTTTGCTGTTATGAAAGGTGAAGAAATATTGAAATCAAACTTGATTATCGCGAAATATTTACAAGCATCTATTGTTGATAGCACAAATGAATATCATGCGCCTACCGAACAAAAAAGTGTGGTATCGATCTAGGGAAACCGTAGGTTTCCCCTAGGACCCCTTCCCTTATTCTTTACCGCATAATTCTTTTACAAAACAAAACATAATTTATTATCAATATAATAAATTATCTACAATCACACAAAGAGAAAAGGGAGGGGTCGTAGGGGTAGAATCCGTAGGTTTCCCTACTGCATATTATATAATTCATAAAATCATATAAAGAAACACAGTTTTATTTCTTAATGGAACCGATGAGCGAACCTACCAACAATAAAATACAACAATCGATAACTACTATCCAAGAGTTATTTTCAAAATATGAAAACGACAAATATATGACTGAAAAAACACATCATTATATTTGTAATCAACTTCCAAATATTCTTGAAAATATACGAATTACCCACGAAAACAGCGTAAGTCGCATTGAAGAAATGAATTTCGAAAAGAATATGTTTATTCATAATTTTTTATCCAACAATCAATACTTCTACATGCCTTCTACTGAAAAATTCTTCATTTATGAAGGGAACCATTATCAACATATCAGCGAAGACGACATCTTACATCATGTTCTCTCTACTATTTCCCGCGATCGCAACTTAATGTCCTGGAAACAATTAACCAAAAAAAACATCATGAAACGTATCAAAGAGAATAATTTATTAAAATCGATTCCCGAGTCCAACACCATTCAATCCATATTGAATGAACTCATTCCTAATTTATTCGCCAACAAATATGAAGCCAAATATTTCCTAACTATTCTTGGCGACAATCTCTTCAAAAAGAATACAGACCTCATTCATTTTATTGACCCCTCCGCCAAACAATTTATACGCGAACTGAATGATTTTGCTCAATTCTATATCGGCACAAATCTATCTCAAACATTCAAATTCAAATACCACGATAATCACGAATACACCAACTGCCGTCTAATCAACATCAATAATTGTAAAAACAATAATTTATGGTCGTCATTATTAAATGAACATATTTTGGATTTTATTTGTGTTGCGAGTCATTATTCTATCCGTTTTAATAGTTCGGATGAATATGTAATCAATCATAGTTATCAACCCGATTTCGTGAAAAACGTGTTTTATTTGAAAGACTTAACGCCTACCGAAATGGTGAGTAAATTCACCGACGAATTTTTACAAATTACGTTCCCCGCAAATGAAATGAAAACGATTTTGAACCAACAATTAGCGATTGATAAACAAAGTGAAATTCGGGCAACCCAAATTAGTTGGAAAAATATGCTATATTTATGGCGAAAATATTTGGCGAGTAAAGGATTACCCAATATTATGTTTCAACAAACCTTCAAGAACTTATTGATTGAGAAATTCACCGACTATTATGTAGAAGACAAAGACGCTTTTATTGGAATTTGTAGTGAACACCTACCATTAATTCAACAATTCTTACAATTTTGGTCAGATACCATAACCTATGATGAAAACGAAATTGATTTCGAAATTGAAGAAATTATTATTTTATTCAAACAATGGTCGGAATGTAAAAATGAAATGCCGTCGACGCTATCAGATAAACAAATTTTGGATTTAATCGCCTATTATCAACCCGACATTGAAATTGAAAAAGATAAATATGTATGTAAAATTCGTTGTTCTTTATGGGATAAACGTTTAGATATACAAGTCGCCTTAGAAAATATGAAAGAAACCTTGCGTTTAAAATATTATGTAGAAGAAGGCGGAGTAGAAAATTATGAGAATTTGAACTCTTCTATTGCGGGTAGAAATATATCCATTTATGATGCGTATAATTTTTATTGTAAATTTTTTTCCAGTATGAATGGTAAACAAATTGTTAGTAAATCATACTTTGATAAATATGTCTTTGAAAATTTGGCCGTGTATATTACCGATTCTAGATATATTAGTTCTGATTGGATTGTTGAATAATATTTTATTTAGAATAATATAAAATATATGGAAAGTATATAGAATGACTAATAACCACAGTAAAAAGTTAAAAGGAGGCATAGATTTTGGTAAATTATTCGGTAGAACAAATTGTGGTAGAGAAATAGATAATATAACGGATAGTTATCCTGACTATGGTGAATTGAAACAAAAATAGCGGAAGCTTGTCAATCTGATATAGAAAATGGTATACCACTAAAACCAGAACATTGTAAAAAATTATGTAAAGTTAATAGAGAAAATATTAATGCAACAGAAAGAAGAACTAGAAAACCTAGATTTGACTTTCTTATAAAAAATTGTCAATGTGGATTAAAAGGTGGTAAAACAAGAAAACATCGCAAGACAAAGAGTAGAAAACAAAAAAAATCAAAATCAAGACGCCAACGCAAATAAATAAAATATAGTTTCATTTGAATTATATTTTATTTCTCAACTACTTTATTCTTTATTTTTCTTGGAATTATTTTTCTTAGAAACATTCTTCTTTACCACTCCAAATTCACCTTTCTTGGCGAAATAACCGTTCTTTTCTAATCTCTTTTCCTTCTTAGCGGTTTTGTGTTTGGCGGCAGAAACAATACGTCCCCACTTATTGCGAAATAAGTTGCGACGAGTTAAATTTCCACTGGTCTTGTATGCGGTTCTATTCCACACTTGTGCTCTTGAACCAACTAATTCGGCGTATTTTTTACCATTGATATGATAAGTTCCGTCTTCACTACGAGTATGCGTCATTATATATTAACTAAATATTTTATTTTTCACTATTTTTTTTAGAATTTCTGTTTTTTCTAGTTGATTTTTTAACATATCCAAACTTCCCTTTTTTGGCGAAATAACCGTATTTCTCTAAACGTCTTTCTTTCTTAGCTGTCTTAAACTTATCTGCGGAAACAATGCGTCCCCATTTGTTCATCACTAAATCACGCTTGCGTAAACTTCCACTGGTTTTATACGCGGTTCCGTTCCATACTTGTTCTCGTGAACCAAATAATTCCTTGTATTTCTTTCCTTCAATATAATAACATCCATCCGCTTGTCTAACTGGTCTTTTCATATGTAATATATACATTACATATAAAATATTTTATTTGCTAAATATATTCTAACAACATTTATTAGGCTTTGTTGTTCTTATATATTGCGCATAACGCATACGTGTGCTTAAGGTAGGGTCATTGGATGAAGTCGCTATTTTATTATAACTTACACAATTACATTTTTGTTGTTGGCAGTATTTGATAATATTGAACATTGTATATTATATGGAGAAATGATGCCCGTGAAAAATTGAATTTTTAAAACTACTTTTTATTATAAATACATTATAAACGTTATTACATCTAGAATGTCGCTATCAAAAACAAACTCCTCTAACAGTATGACTTCCGACGAAACCCTCGCATTACAATACCAAAAGAAAACCGACAAACAACATATCTTGGACAATCCTGATACATATATTGGTTCAGTCGAAAATGTAGATGCTGATATGTGGGTATTCGATGATGCTTCTCAAAAAATCGCTCTAAAAACCATCGAATATATTCCTGGTTTATATAAATTATTTGACGAAGGTATTGTGAATTGCCGAGACCATGTTATTCGCATGATTCAATCTACGATGTTGGAAAAAAAATTCGTTACGCATATTGATATTGATATTACCGAAGATGGAACGATTACGCTAACCAACGACGGCAACGGTATTGATATTGCTAAACATCCTGAATACGATGTTTGGATTCCAGAAATGATTTTCGGTCATCTTCGCACTTCTACCAATTACAACAAAGACGAAAAAAAAATAGTCGGCGGTAAAAATGGTTTTGGATTCAAATTAGTGTTGATTTGGTCGGAATATGGTAGGGTTGAAACTGTTGACCATGTTCGTGGTTTGAAATATGTTCAAGAATTTCGTAAAAATCTAGATGAAATTTGTCCTCCATCTATTACAAAATCCTCTGTAAAACCCTATACCAAAGTTTCATTTAAGCCTGATTACAGACGTCTTGGAATTCAAGGGCTAACTTCCGATATGTTATCCCTATTGAAAAAGCGTATCTACGATATCGGCGCAATTACTGACCATTCTATCAAAAAAATCAAAATCAATTATAATGACGCGCTCATTCCAGTGAAAAATTTCCAACAATATATTGATTTGTATATCGGCAACAAAGACGAAAGCAAACGTGTCTATGAAATGCCTGATGAACGATGGGAATATGCTGTCGCACTCTCTCCTACCCACGAATTTATTCAAGTATCGTTTGTAAATGGTATATGTACTTTCAAAGGTGGTAAACACGTTGAATATATTACTGGTCAAATTACTCGTAAATTGTGCGATTATATTGAAAAGAAGAAGAAGGTCAAGGTAAACGCAAACGCGATTAAAGAACAATTGATATTATTCTTACGTTGTGATGTAGAAAACCCTTCATTTGATAGTCAAACCAAAGATTTTATGAATACACCTTCCGCCAAGTTCGGTTCATCTTGTTCCGTATCCGATAGTTTTATTGAAAAAGTCGCCAAAATGGGCGTCATGGATTTAGCTTGTTCCCTAACGGAAGCCAAAGAAAATAAATTGGCGAAAAAGACCGATGGTTCAAAGACGAAAAATATCCGCGGCATTGCGAATTTCATAGACGCCAATCTAAGTGGAACCGTTCAATCCAAAGACTGTATCCTCATTTTATGTGAGGGATTAAGTGCTATGTCGGGTATTGTATCTGGTTTATCGAGCGAAGACCGCAATACCATTGGTATCTACCCATTGAAAGGAAAACTACTGAATGTCCGTGGCGAACAAGTGAAGAAAATCGCGGAAAATAAAGAAATCGCGGATATTAAAAAGATATTGGGATTAGAAACGGGCCGTGAATATTCCACCATTCAAGACGTTCATCAACATTTGCGATATGGTAAAATTATGTATATGACTGACCAGGATTTGGATGGTAGCCACATCAAAGGTTTATGTATCAATTTATTTCATAGCGAATGGGCATCCCTAGTGAAAATCCCTGGGTTCTTATCCTTCATGAATACTCCTATTCTTCGTGCGAAAAAGGCTTCACAAACATTGCTCTTTTACAACGATGGTGAATATGAAACATGGAAACAAAGTCTCGGACCGCAAGGAACCCACGGATGGACCATTAAATATTTTAAGGGATTAGGAACATCTACTTCGGCCGAATTCAAAGAATACTTTGCGAACAAGAAAATAGTGGATTTCGTATATATTGACCAAACGAGTGATGATACGATTGATAAAATATTCAATAAAAAACGCGCGGATGACCGTAAGGAATGGTTAGAAAATTATAACAAGCACGCGTATTTAGATACATCCAAGAAACACGTATCGTATCAAGAATTTATCAATAACGAAATGATTCATTTCAGTACGTATGATTGCGCTCGTTCGATTCCAAATATGGTGGACGGTCTAAAAATATCACTTCGCAAAATCCTATATTCCGCATTCAAGAGAAAATTAACGAGTGAAATTAAAGTCGCCCAATTCTCAGGGTATGTATCTGAACACAGTGCGTATCACCACGGTGAAGCAAGTTTGAACGGCGCGATTGTAAATATGGCGCAAAATTTCGTCGGTTCAAATAATATCAATCTATTGAACCCGAACGGTCAATTTGGAACACGATTACAGGGCGGTGATGATAGTGCTTCGGAAAGATATATATTCACTATGTTGAATTCGTTAACCCGTTATATATTCCCCGAAGCGGATGATGCCGTATTGAGTTATATCAATGATGATGGAACAATCGTTGAACCCGAATTTTATACGCCGATTATTCCATTCGCACTCATCAATGGTATTTCAGGCATCGGCACTGGTTTCTCGTGTAATATCGCGCCTTACAATCCAAAACAAATCATCGGTTATTTACGCAATAAATTGATGGGTAAATCCAATGAAGGCAATGAATTCGTTCCTTATTATGAAGGGTTCAAAGGCAGTATTCGCAAATTAGCCGACCAAAAATATTTGATCAAGGGATTATATGAAAAAATCGGCGACGATAAAATTCGTATCACTGAACTACCCGTTGGAACATGGACAATGCCTTACACTACTTTCTTAGAAACATTGATGGATGGAAATACATTGGATAAAGCAGGCAAGAAAATCCCACCTAGTATCAAAGATTTCACATCGGTTTCTACTGAAGTCGCGGTTGATTTCACCGTTATCTTTCCAAAGGGTAAAATACAAGAATTAGAAGCATCCGTAGATGCGAACGGATGTAATGGCGTGGAAAAATTATTGAAATTATTTACAACCATCAGTACCACCAATATGCATATGTTCAATTCCGAATTCAAATTACATAAATATTCTACGATTGAAGAAATTATTGAAGATTTCTATGGAGTTCGTTTGGGTGTCTATCAAAAGCGAAAAGCATATTTGGTAGAGGATATGGAAAAGAAATTAATACGATTATCGAATCGAGCAAGATATATTCAAGAAACATTGAACGGCACCATTGATTTACGTCGTAAAACCGCCGAACAAGTATCTACCTTATTGACTGGAATGAAATTCGCACTCATCGATGGCGATTACAAATATTTGATTAAAATGCCGATGGATTCGGTGACCCAAGAAAATGTCGCCAATATTATGAAAGAAAAAGAAAATACGGAAACCGAATTGGCGTTATTGAAATCCACGACCTTAGAAAAAATGTGGATTCATGAATTAGATGTATTGAATACTGAATATGATAAATATAAATTATACCGCGAACAAATCCAACGAGGAAGCGGAACTGAAAAACCAAAAAAGACGATAAAAAGTAAAAAGTAAAAATATAGATAATTATACACTGTAAAATTAGTTTAACAACTTTTTTTATTCACAAATAAACGTTTGCGAAATAATATAGAAAAATCTATATATTTATCTTTATCTTCAATGTATTGGACAGATATAGACCATTCTTTCTGTGAAAGTAGTATTATAGGTCTTCCAGAATATTACAACTCGATATCTTCCATTTTTATTATTTTGTTTGGATTGTATGGTATGAAAAATATATATAATGAACTATTTGTAGATATTTTGTATTCAAATTTAATTATAGTAGGATTTGGTTCATTTGGGTATCACTGGTATGGAAATATTGGGTGGGGGTTATTTGATGAAATTCCAATGATACTGGCTATTTTTACTGGTATTATATATGTCGACAACGTTCACTATCTCATATCTAAGTCAACGAAAAATACGATTGTATCCTTGATAGAGTTAAATTATAAAAAAAAATGTAAAACACTGATCTATTTATTCGCAATGAGTTATATAACAATTATAAATGTAATGTCTAATTATCGCAGATTATTTCCTACTATTTTTGGGTGTGTCGCCGCCTATTTATATTATAAAATTTTCGTTGTATTGCGGCTATTAAATCATGAAATCAAAGAAAAAGTGTTAGACAAAGCATATTATTCTTTAATAACAATTGCAATCAGTGGAACCGTATGGGTATCTACCGAACTTACTTGTAATTATGTAAAACATGCAATTTTATTAATTGGTCATCCAATGTGGCATTTTTTTATTGGACACGGATTTTATAATCTTATACAAGTCGTATATTTTATCAAACTGAACAATACAAAATATTCATTGAAATACAATTCTATATATTTGCTGAAAAGAGAACCTGACATTGTCGATTTTTTATAAAATTGAATTACTTTTTTGATATTATTCCGAAAACAACACAAAAACAAAACAATATAATAAACAAACTGAACAAACATGTTATCCCCCAGTCATTCTATTGATATTGGATTCTCCAATTCTTTCGTCAATCGTATGAATCATTCTACGATTATTCCTTTGTATTTTACTCCAGAGCAACACACGCAACAATCTCTGTATAAACCAACCACCGAAGAATTCGTTGATTTATTGGACATTGTCGAACGCGGACATTTAACCGAATCGGTACGAGAAAAACTGTTATATCCTACTAAAAAACAGGGTTTCTTTCATTCCATCATCGCAGTCATCAAGGAGTTGGTCGAAGAGTAAACATATTACTGTGTACATTTTCCTAGACATAATTAAAATCAATATTAAACCAAAAAAGAAAATAAAAATATGAAAATAGTATAATGATGAAATTCATTATACTATTTTTTACTGCCATTCTTTATTTACCCTTGATTCAAACTTTTTTTTTAAACTTCAAATTCGGCAAAAAATTAAATATCAAAGAACGAGAGTACAAAGAACAACTAACCTATCGATTACCTCCCCATAAACAACAAATCATCAATAAAATCAATGGTTTTTATGGACTCATTGGTCCCGATGTGAACATAAGCACCGTAAATAATTTATTTGACCTTTTTATTGGCGATGGTAATATTCAAGGCGCATTTTTTGAAAATGGAAATATTACTCTCATCAAACATTTTGTTAGAACGGATAAATTGAAATATGAAGAAGAGAACGGCAAAATCCCCAATAATAATTTCGTGAAATTCATTTTTTCAGTATTCAATACTGTAAAATTATTACCCGATATGATGGGTTTAGCCAATACGGCATTAATAAACATTCGTAATCAAATATATGCGCTGTATGAACGAGATCAACCCTATTTATTAAACATAAATTTCGAGAACAAGGAGATTACCACTGTAAAAAAACGACTCATCGATAATATTCAACATATATCTGGTCATACCAAATATATTAATAATACTGTCGAAACCATTGATTATGATGTTCTCACCAATAAAGTAATGTATTATCAATTAAATGATGATTTTAAAACGATATTTCGGCGTAATATGAAAACAAAATATATGCCTGTAGTTCACGATTTTTGGAGTACCAATGATAAAATCATTTTTGTGGATTCACCTTTAACAATGGATATGGAGAACTTTTTTAAAAAGAGTATTCCTGTATTATTAAATAAAAAACAACAAACGTTCATTCACATATTAGACAAAAAAACGAATTTAATAGATACCTATTCTACCAATGATAGTTTTTATATGTTTCATTTTGCCGATTTATTAGAAACCCCCGAAACAATCCATATTTATGGTTCTCTTTATGATGAATTAGATTTTTCCGATTTAAATATCAAAGGTAATTATCGCGAAATTATCTTATGTAAAACAAATAAAACGGTTTCTATCAAAAAAATAAGAGAACTTGAAAAATTCGATTTAGATTTTCCTATCAAATTCGATGATAAAATCGTCTTTCGTAATATTAAAAATAAAACGATCAATGGGTTTGTTGTATTTCATAAAATGAAAATAATGAAGGAAATCATTTTTAAAAATCTTTGTATATGTGGAGAACCTGCGCTATTAACTATAGAAAAACAGCCCTATATTGTTGCGTTTGCTTATTCCAAAAAACAAAATTGTATTTTATTCGTGAATTTACATAATTATCAGCAAATTATTATTGATGTTCCAGTTCAATTGAACATCGGGTTCCATTCGTTATTTATTCAGAAAAATTGAAAATCTATATAATATAGTATAGAATTATATAGATAATATGGAAAATATGGAAAATAGTCTAGAAATCGGGATAATTATCACAGTCATCTTGTATAGTATGGTTGTGATATATACAGCCATACGTTCCCACTGCGTTGATGATGATGATATCCATGATGAAATTGATAAATTATAATAAGGGGCTTTAACAATTATTGTAATTACTTACTCCATCCCATATTATATTGTATTTATTACTCCAATCCTTTTGTTGACATAATGAAGATTTGCCCATAGATGACCAACCAACTACTGAAAAATCAATGCGGGGATTTGTAATCACCGTATTTCCGACCATTGTATTTGCTGAAACAAACCCATATGTTGTATTTGCTGATAAATTTATTGTTCCTGTTGTGCTATCATAAATAGTTCCTACATTGGTTTTACCATTGGCTGGTACAATACAATAACTTCCATCACTTACCCAATAATCAGGACAGGTATTTGATACTGGTGGAAATTGAACACTACTGTCTTTTTTGAAATTTAATTGAATACCAATGTAAGTTAATATAATAATTAATAATACTATAGCGATTAATATAACAATTGTATAAAAGTCCATTATAATATTATATTATATTTTTTTATCTATCGAAATATTCACCTAATTCCTAAATAAAGTCAATATTTATTTCTTCTATAAGTTTATAAGAGTAATATGTCCTTCAATCCAAGTTTAATTGATAATGTAAATAATATATTGAATTTAGAAAGATATAATGGTAGAGTGAATATCGCCGAACCTCCTTCTCCAGATATTCGCTTTCAAATGCAGGAAAAAATAGCCGTTAAAAACAAAGCGACCGAATATCGTGAAGCTTTAGGTGGTATTTGGGAGTCTAATCTTTTAGCACAAGTTTATTTTTGCGCGGGAAATATTCAAATCATTCAAAACGGTTTACGTGCAGGTGTATATAAAATGTCCAACGGCGATTTTGTTATCCCTGAACAAAACTTGGATAATTTGAAAATTATTATGCGCAGTATCTATTTACAATATGCTGAACATAATACGACCAATATAACCGAACAAGTCGCACTATTAAATAAATTGGTATTAGACTACGCTGTTCCAAACGTGTATAATGAAGCAATGGCCTATATGAAGTATACGCAAGACCAAAGCACATTGGTTTTACCATTTGAATTACCAAGACATCATGACCGTGATTATAAACAATTAGAATTAAAAAATTTCTTGTAAACTCGCATTCAATAACAATTTAGTATGAATAAATTGTTATTATTTTGTAATTTTAGGTTTCAATTCCAACTTTGTTAGCGCATACTGGCCACACGGACCACAGTGGTCTTCGTTAGATAAATCGATTTTATAATTCGTTTTCTTATTACATTGTTCTATATTCCATCTACCTACGGGTTTGGGTAAATCTTTGGGGAGGAATTTTTTCCAAATAGCTTTTAGTAGTTTCATTATAGATAATCATCGCGATTATGTTTAAGTATTTTTATTTTATTATAGTTTGAAATGAATTACCCTAGGTTGTTCTCCAAATGTATAATCTAATTTTGATAATGCTACATCGTGTTTAAATAAATAAAACACATTATCCAATTTTTTGCTTGCTTCCTCCTCACCATTTTCGTCTATATCTATCAAGTATTCTACATCAATCGTCATTTCCATATGTTCACTCATTAATAAACGCAAATTCTTCGTTTCAGGTAATAAATCCTTAACTTGTATTTCTACCGCACTTTTTAAGATATCGCGGTCATCCGTCTTTTCATATTCTTCTAACAATGTTTTGATATTTTCTATGTATTCGAAAATAATTTCCCGTTTCTTTTGTATCAATTCTTTCTTTTGTGGATTATTGAAGTTCTCATTGTGTTTATCTAATAATTCTTTCACAACTCCACTTAACATATTATAATCCTCCAATTCTTTTTTGAATTTCTTTACTGATTTACGTTCATCTATATAATTGAATAATGTATCTAATTTTTGAGAAATAATTGTATCTTTTGTATGATCTTGATACTCTTTGTATTCGTATAATAATTTATGAGTTGTATCAAAATTTCCCGCATATAATTCTATATTCAATTTACAAGGGTTTTTGGTATCTCCACACATCGCCATATATGCGTTGTCTTTTTTTGTAAAAATCGTTCCGACCGCTCGCTTACATTTGATACATTTAGGTTTCAACATACTTATTTGTTTTCTAGCGATTTTGATATTTTTTTCACTTTTTTTATATAACTCTTTTTTCTGTTCATACAATTTCGTTTCATATATCGATTTCAATTTAAAATATTTATTTAAACTTTCCTGATAACTTAATTGATGTTCAATATCCTGTTCTACTTCTACTTTTTCATTAGGTATTACAGGCGAATTACGAAATTCAATATCCGGATTGTTTTCATAAACAAATTCTACGATTTCTTGTGGTAAATTCTCGATAACAGTTATTTTGTTATTCGATATATTGAGAACCCTGAGTTTGGATAATCCTTGTAAATCTAAATGAGTTAAATGATTAAATGAACATTTCATCTCCACCAATTCATTGGGCATGTTCTCTATCTCAGTGAAATGATTGTGCGATAGATTCAAATGAGTTAACTTGTTTAATTCGGCTAAATTGATCGTAGACAAATAATTTTCTGTTATTTCTAAATGGACAAGAGAACTTGGTAAATTTTCTATCATAAATAATAAATTCTTTTTACATACAAATTTGGTAATTCCCTGAGGAATATTCAATATATTTGTTATCTCTCCCTCATTTAATATTATCGTATCAATACTTTTGAAATCTTCTTCGTTTAAGATGGATAAATTAATATCGCCTTGTAATGGTTCTCGGATTTCTAATGTTTTTAATGTGCGATTCATGTTGTCTAAAATATCATTCAACCGTTGTTGCGCGGTATTGTTTTCTTTTATAATCGTTTCTCGTTGATCCTTTATAATATTCATTTATGTATTATAGGGATAATATTTCTACCAAAATAACCAGAATTGACTAAAAAATTGAATTACTTTTTTATGTATTATATAGATGATACACAACAAAAATAACAGAGCAAAACCAAAACCAAAACAACCAGCAACAAAGAATGAATACCATGAACACTATTAAAATGTATATTCCTCGTATTTTAGGAACTACTACTAGTAGAGATGTAGTGAACACATTCAAATATTTGAATATCGGTAATGTATTTTACATTGATATGCATAAACGCGTAAATGAAAAGCAAAACGCATATTATTTTGCGTTCTTAATCATCAATTTATTTGATACACCTGAATCCAAACAGATTGAAAATGTATTAAACAAAACGGGCATTACTCGTGTATATTACAACGAAGAAAAAGAGAAATATTGGGAAATTAAAAAACATATTGATTCTAAAGAACGTTCTAGAACTCCTTCACCTACATCAGTAGTAAAGTCTTACGATTTTGATAATGTGAATAACAGTTGGAACAATATCAGTAAACCAGTATTGTATCCTACACATTTTACAATTTCGGATAAAAGAGATTTAGAAGAAGAATGTGAGCAATTAATGAATGAAGTATATATTTTCACTCATTTCAAACCGCTCGATTTATCACCTGTTAAGAATGACCCTTCTTATCCATTGTATTCGTTATTTTAGACCATTGAATAAAACCGAAAAAAGAAAAAATAAAAATATAAAATTAAAAAGGCGCTTCGTGCGCTTTTTTAACGCCCTATGGAATGATCTATTTTCTATGGGTAGTTTATAGATGTCTCGATTAAATATTCATGCGTTTAACATTGAAAAATTAAAAGTAGATTTTGAAAATATTGTATTACTCAAGCAAGAAATCGCCAAAACAAAATCGATCGTCGCCGATAAATTAAACCAATTAAAAACGGTGTATAATGATTTATTGAATTCCAATACGAAAAAAATATTCTTATTTTGCCTTGATTCATTCTATTTTCAATACAAATCCTTCGCGATGGAAATGGATAATATTGATAAATTCCGTTCCTTATTGAATAATCGGATGTATTGCGATTATTACAAATTATACACCATTATTATTTCCAGTATTAAAGAGAAAAAAATAGAAATAACGTGCGACGAATTAGAATTGAACTCTTACCCAGTGTATAAAGACTTAGAACCCTTCCAAGAATATAAGTTAGAAGATATTAAAAATATACACGAAAATATATTGTATATATTGAATATCCTATATGAACAATATAGTGTAAAAAACGAAAACATTGATAATTATAACAATAATCATCGCGTTGGGTTCTCCATTTCTAATTTTATAAATACTTTACATTATGAAAACAATATTTTACGAGAACAAACTGCGTTATATATTAATTATTTGTCTTTTTTCCATATTTCACAGAAAAAACAATTAAACCGTTTGTTTAAACGCATCAGTGATTTTTGTAGAGAAGTGGAAGAGAACATTAATATCAATCGCACATTTTCCATTGATGATATTGAAAATGAAGAAAAATTAAACCGTTTTTTCTCTATTGGGGATGATATTGAAATTACGAATATTTTAGAAGACAGCGAGTTTCTAATTGAAAACACAGAAAAATTTATCGGCAAAATAGATGCGGTGATTCAGCAATCTGAACTCTCATTAAATGTATCTTTTTCAAATGAAAATGCGGTCATAGAACCAACTGAAAATATTTCGATGGAAATTGATGAGAATGCGGTTCGTATCGAAAACGCGACGATTGACGAATAATATTTAGAAAAATTATGTATATATTATTTATATAATGGCTACAGTCATAAACAACTCAAATATAAAAAATTTCGTAGATTTATATGTTGCTGGTAAGAAAGAACAACTACCAGAAGATTTACAAAATAAATTGATTGGTGAGTGGGATGTATCCAGAGTTACAAATATGTCTTATTTATTTGCTGAAGCTGAATCATTTAATGAACCGTTGAATGGTTGGGATGTATCTCAGGTGACTGATATGTCTCACATGTTTCATAATGCGAAATCATTTAATCAATTATTGAATGATTGGGATATATCTCGGGTTACCAATATGTCTTATATGTTCTATAATGCGATATCTTTGAATCAACCATTTGATAAATGGCTTTTATCAAAAGTGAAAAGAAGTATGGCTTTCATGTTTCATATAGATGAATAAAACATTTATTTCATAGTAATCACTGCTTTTTGTGTCATTTTTCTTTGTAATCGGTGGAAATCGATGAGAATGCGGTTTGTATCCAAAATTCGCAGATTGACGAATAATATTTAGTAATTATATATGTATATATATATAATGGCTACCACAATAATAGATGATTCAAATATCAGAGATTTAGTAAATTTATATGTTGATGGTAACAAAGAAGAACTACCAGAAGATTTACGAAAGAAGCCGATTGGTAAATGGGATGTATCGAGGGTTACGAATATGTCTAAGTTATTCATGGATGCTGAAAAATTTAATGAATCATTAAATGAATGGGATGTATCGAATGTTACCGATATGCATATGATGTTTTTTGCCGCGTTAAAATTTAATCAACCATTGAATAAATGGGGGGACAAGCTATCAAAGGTTGAAAATATGAGTAGCATGTTTGATGAAGCAGAAGCTTTTAATCGACCATTACATAATTGGAATGTATCGAATGTTAAAAACATGAGTAGCATGTTTGCTTTCGCGGAAAAATTTAATCAACCATTACATAATTGGAATGTATCGAATGTTGAAAACATGAGTAGCATGTTTAATTATGCTCTAAAATTTAATCAACCATTGAATAAATGGGGGAACAAGCTATCAAAGGTTAAAAATATGAGTAGCATGTTTTCTCATGCGGAAAGTTTTAATCAACCATTAAATAAATGGGATGTATCGAATGTTAAAGATATGAGAAGCATGTTTTCTCATGCGAAAAATTTTAAACAACGATTAAATTCTTGGATTATATCGAATGATACCGATACATTAGCAATGTTTGATGAAGCATCAGAATTTTATGATGATGAAGCCAATCGTCCTACGGAAGAAACTTATGAGACTTTACGTAATAAACAAATTGAAGACCAAAAAAAAGCAGTTAAACGAGCAATAGATGCGGCCGAAGCAGCAGACCGCAACGCACCTATATCACCATATGATGAATGTATTATATGCGGAGACCCTTTAGATAATAATAAAGGCCCTGGTACTACTCCAAAATGTCGTGAAAATTGTAATGATGTGGTAAAAGTATGTGAAAATAACCATATGTTTCATCGAGGTTGTATATTAGAGGCGTGTAATGCTGAATCCGTTGATATAGCTGCACAAATGGGATTTAATCAATATAGCACTATTAGAGCACAACAAAGACGTAATAATTGTCCTGTATGTCAACGACCATTACTAATAGACTGTAATGATTTTAATAATATTGAATTAGCACCTAAAATACCAGACGATAAATTACCTCTACAAATTAGAGGAGGAAAAACGCGTTCTAACCGAAGAAAACTATCAAATCGAAAGTCTAAAAAACAAAATAATAAGAACTGTAAAAACACAGCAAAGTCAAAAAGAAAAAATAAAAATAATACTAAACGCAAATAAATAATTCATTTCATAGTAATCACTGCGTAAAAATCCAACAATTGTACATATTTTTTATATCATAAATATATACAATGGAAACTGATAAAAATAAAGAAAAAGAGAACAATTTAGATACAAAAAAAGAAACGAAATCAGTAACCAAAGATAATGCCGAAACGGGTAGCACTGCGCAAACGAAGAATGAAAAATTCGTTGAATGGTCGCCTGAAAATGAAATGATTATGGTCGAATGGTGTGATGTAGCACAATGTTATAAATGGCTCAACACACGAGCACATAACAAATACAAGATGATGAACGCTTGGTTTACGATTCCCGCAATTACTCTCTCTACGATTAGTGGAACAGCATCGTTCGCCCAAGCCAGTTTACCTGTTAGTATGCAGGGGTATGCGCCAATGGCGATTGGAACGCTCAATATTTTAATCGGTATTTTAACCACTGTTCAACAATATTTAAAAATTTCGGAATTGAATGAAGCACATCGAGTTTCCGCAATTTCGTGGGATAAATTCGCGCGTAATATTCGTATTGAACTATCCAAAGCACCATCCGAACGAATGGACGCTGGTCCGTTTATAAAGATATGTCGTCAAGAATTTGACCGTTTGATGGAAACCAGTCCATCCGTAAATGAAAAAGTGGTCCAAGAATTTTTCCAAGCATTTAGTGGAAAAGAAGGCTCAGTTGAACGAAAACGGTTTGAAGCGTTGAAAAAACCTGATATATGTAATATTATCATTAGTGCGAATGAATATCGTCATCCGTGGTATTTAGATGAATCTACTAATACAGGAACTGATAATATTGAATTCATAGAACCTGAAAATGAAGAGTATATCAGAAAAAAAGAGCTGGAATTATTGGAGAAAGAAAATACCTTGCGTAATAAAGAAAACGCGGAAAAAGATAAACAAAATCGTCGTGAAAACGCACAAAAGATGTTCCAAAAGGGGTTTTTGGAATTGAGTAAAAAATTAAAACTACAAAGTAAAAAATTGGAGGATTATGTTCAGGCCTTTCAAGGAATGTATGGTCGTAAACCTATTGTAGATGAAATTGAACGACATGTGGAACCTTTGATTAATTCGGGGGAAATTGAGAGAGAAACATTGGTGAAATTTTTGGCGAATTATAAACGTGATGGAGTTTTGGATTTAGTATAGTAGGGAAACCGTAGGTTTCCCCTACGACCCCTTCCCTTTTAGGGTGAATGATATTTTATGATATGTATGAAGTGAATAGTGTAAAAAATGTTTATACGACAACAAAAGATTTTATAATGTTATTCTATATATGAAATACAATAACATGATAAACAATTCAAGCCATTATGGAGATATTTTAGCAATACCTTTTTTTGCTTTACTAGTGTATTATTTTTATATGATTCAAGACAAGTCTATAATAGAATATATATTATTTTATTTTTCTATATGTGGGTTTGTTTTGGATATTTTGTATACTTATATGTTTTTATCCAGGACGAAAAAGAGAACAATGTAAAATACATATGAAGGGGGCCGTAGAATCCCTCCATAGATTTCCTACATAGGAAGGGGTCGTAGGGGAAACGTAGTATCCCTACTAAGGGAGGGGGCGTCCGGGGGAACCGTAGGTTCACCGGATTGGTTCATAATGTCCTCCTGTCCAATATACATATACAGTTGTTTCATATGGCTGATTTACAGGCACAAATTCAATATCTTTTTGCCCGTGATTTCTATAATTCTTTACAATAATTCGCATTTTCCATATACTACAGGCCGCTTGGATTTCATTCGCACCTCCCCACGTACTAGTACGTCTCATATCTCGTATATAATTCGGGTTCTCTAACTCTAAAATAAATTTGGTATCTAAACCTTCTACTAATGGATGATTTTGTTCTAAATAATTACAAATATCTTGACGAATATCATAACTAGATTTGGGAATAAATGCGCTTAAACTATTGAATAAGCACGACATATATGTTATATAATTAGAATTTTAGGAAATAAATTTAGGCAAATTACTAGGTGTATTATATATTTTTATAATTATATATATATGAAAAAACAAAAGGGAGGAGTAAGATTATCAATTGAATATAAATCGGCCAATCCGCAAGGAAATACTACTACGGCCAATGCTTTTTTTATGGCTAATTCACGGTTTAGAATTTTAACAAATAATTCTATTTCTTGTATAACATTGGTTGCTACTTTGAATGAAGGAATAGAATCACCATTCAGGTCAATGCGTTCTAATGATATAGACATTCATGTAAGGTCTTTGCTCGTAAAGGTTTTTATAACAAATCAACGATCTGACTGGTATAGTATACCAAGTAGAGAGATATATAACGGAATCGAAATTACAAGTTATACACAGTTTACAGCGGAAATACAAAGAAGTATTGATATTTATAAACAGTCAATTATTTCTGATGATAGTTTATTAGATGGTATATGTCCAGCAATTATAAGCAGTATTACTCTTCCACGCAATAATGAATCAGTGAGAGACTTATGGCAGCTATTTAATGTGAATGACGCTGGTTTAGGTTATATACTAACGGCTGCTCTCGACCCCAATCCCAATGGTAATACCATATCTATCATTACTATGGAATTTATGGAGGGATTTGATACTGCTTATAATGTTTTGAATAATAATATTAATAATCCAACAAGATTTAGATTTTTAATGGCGGTGGTTCAATACGAATTTAGACGATTGAACCTATTTGGTTATCGCCACGGTGACGCACATTTAAATAATGTTCTGATAAACCCTAATTATCAATATTTTACGAGGTCAGGTAATCCAGAATATTTAGGTAGAGCAATCATAATTGATTTTGGAAGAACTACAGCATTGAGTCCTGATCAATTACGCCTGGTTCGAAGTGGGGATGTAAGTATATGTGCAGCAGAAATTCAAAATACTATATTAGACAGGTCTTTGATAAGAAATGGGTTAGCTCGACTTCCTAACGATAATAGACCTATACTATATATGTCCGAAGAAATAAACGAATTACAAAGGTGGAGGGCAAATTATATTAATGATATAACTATACCATATTTACGTCAAAGGTTAGAATTAGGTAATAATGGAAATGTAAAAGAACATATAGTTAATAATATTCTACCTAGTGATTATTGGTATCATTTAGGAGGAACAAAAAATAAGGAAAAAGGTCGTAAATCAACACTTACCAAATTAAAAAAGAAATCAAAAAAAACGCAAAAAAATAAAACGTCATCTAGAAAACAAAAATAAATTTTGTATCCAATCAAACGATTGATAAGCACGACATATATGTTATATCTATAGATAACATATATTTTTAACATTTTGCGTCTTTTGTATTTTGAAAATTCGCATCCGTCACATGGCCTTCACAATCAATAAGTTTATAACCTACTGGTGCTGGGGTGCCTACTTGCTTTTGAGCATATGCTTTCTGAAACGCGCATTTTTGAGATTTTAATCTGGATTCACAATCCAACCCAAAAGCACTTTTAATACCCATATCTGGAATACCAAATATACCTCCCTTCATGCTGCGGCTCTTTCTGTTCTTTCTACTTTTGTTCTTTTTTGAAAGATTACGTTTTGAACGAATATTACGTCTAGACTTTGAGTTAGCCATTGTTATACTATATAAAAAGAAAATATCTTACAATGAATGAGAAATTTCGGTAAAACGCATAGGGTCTTTTATACACCACATCTGTTTATAATTTTCAAAAAAGTATATACAACTATATTTTTCATGTGATTTGGGAATATCATCACTCGACATTCCCTGATAACTATCATTCTCATCATCTACATCAAAATTTATATTATCAATATCTTTGCTAATATTCAATATATATAATGATTTATCGATAAAACTCGCACAACGTTTGATTTTTCGCAATTTCCCTAAATCCTCACGTTCAATCGGGTCAGTAGTAAAAAACCAACAGTAATTACGGAATACATAATGTAATATTTTGTAGTTATCCACATCTTTATCAGGGTCATCTACATATACGTTGATGTAATCGTCTTCCTCTTCATTTAACTTACAAATATAGAGACAGCAAGGGAAATTCAATTTACCGCCGTGTTCATCTGTAATATATGCGATAAATTCATTCTTATTGAACATATTCAATATTGTTTCATCCGTATAATTATTTCCAAATACTTTCTTTTCATTGATTATTTCATCCAAGATACACCATACTTGTTGGTCATTGTCTTTGATATTATAACGTGTGCTATCAAAAAACGCATAAATTGTATAATCATCTTCAATAAATCCCCGATATGATGCGCTAATGACTTCATCACTAACATCGTGTGTATACTGTTTAAATTGTTTGAAACATTCTTTTTCAAATATTTCACGTACATCATCTTCGTCTTTATCGCCAAATACTTCGGCTTCTAAATTGAATCTAGGAAACGTTAATAAATTTTTATCTGGGTTCTCCGTTTTATTAATTTCCAATAAAAATTGTAAAAATGGTTCTTTACATTTTCCATTAATATTGAACACGCAAAAACGCACTTCATATGGTTTGTTATCGCCATTTTTGCCTAAAGTGAAATAAAAATTTTGGTTTAATGTATCATTGTTTAAATACGTGTATTTCTTGTTATTAAATTCATAAATAGTTTTTTCCTTGAATAAATGGCGTATTTTGTTTTCTTGATATTTGGTAATGTTTTTTATACTTTTCAAACTGTTTAATATAGCTGGTGTATTTGGATGTATGGGTATATCGATTACATTCGAAGGTGTTGAGGATGTTGTTGTTGGTGGTGGAGGAGGAACGGGTTCTTCCTTTAATTTTAACTTTTTTTCTATTTTTGACTTCTTTTTAGGGTCTGTTACAGGCATTTTATAATATAATAATATATTATTTATCTAGTCTATTATCTATATTCTTTTCAATATCTTATTATTTATGTGGACAAGAATACTCTACAAAATATATTATAAAAACTAATATAAAAAGACCACACTATATAACGTATCAGAAGTATTTCTACTTTCCATTTTTTAGCACTCAGCTTACTCTTCTCTTTCACATTTAAATAATGTATTACGATAATGAATTTGAACCTGTTGGCCAACCTGAATATACCAAGATGTTGGATAATATTTCAGTTTCGTCTGATAATTCTTCATTAAATACAACTCAAAAAAATCAAAAAAAATACCACGATTTATTAAAAGCCAGCGATAAAAATTACCATAAAATCAAACGTAGAATAGATGGCGTTTTAACCAGTATTGATTTATACAATACAACGACTACACCTGGTTTCCCAATCCGTGGCGCTATCACTGGATCTACATATCCTTTCAAGGTTGGTAGCAAAGATGAATATTTATTTTTCAAAGTTGCGATTTCAACTCCTGAAAAGACTATTGGACCCGATAATAATATTTTCTATTTTGATAATCCTGAACAATACGAACGTGTAATGGGGTTTGAAGTTTCACGAGATTGTAAAGAAATGTGGCATGACCGTTATATTACTCAACAAGTTGCTAGAAATTCATAAATAAAAACTAAATAAAAATAACACTATATATCTATATAGTGTTATTGGATGATAATGTTTATTATAATCGTTGCTTTTATTAGTCGTTTTATACATAAAAATTCGTTCTTATATGATACAAATGACCAAATTCCCAAAACCGATGTTTTACGACAAGATAATTCCGATTTTCGTTGGAAATTTCGCAGATTTCCATTCAATACTACTGGTATAGATGAACGTTATGAATATTTATACAAAGAAACTCAGGGAAATATAATCGATATTCATAAATGGATGGAGCAAATGAAACTATTGAAAAAATTAGAAAATAGTAATATCGGAGAACTAACAAAATTGGCGGAAATCGATAAATACAATCGTGTATATGAAGCGTCTAAAATGTCTTCTAATTTACATGCAGGCGGTTTGTTTGACGATTGGAATTTCGATTATGATTTTACAGAGTAGAAATAGAAAATAATATTATCGAAATAACATAAAATTATATTGCTCTATTATAATACGATAAATGAATAATAGTTATGGAACAGTTCATCCTAATTTATTTAAAGATGAAGAAGAAGAAACTAAATTATTACAACAACAACGTATTGAAAGTATACATAGCTTTTATTCGTTTGTATCATGCGTTTCCTTTCTAGGCTTTTTAATTTCATTATTATTTATTTTGAATTATGATACCAAAATCGGGGTCCCAAGGACCAATTCCGCGAACACCGAATTTTTTACATTGTCCGATTTCAAATCTACAAGTGTAAAACCCAATTTTATAATTATTTTAGCCGATGATTTAGCATGGAATTCTATTGGATATAGTTCAACCGAAATGTCTTTTGTTACGCCAGAAATGACTGATCTGGCGGCGGAAGGAATTATCATGAATAATTTTTATGCGCAAGAAGTTTGTTCTCCTAGTCGCGGGGCGTTAATGACTGGTCGTTATCCATTATCGATTGGTATGCAATATGGTATGGTTGGAACTACCGCGGAATGGGGTTTATCCCTCGATGAAATTACACTCGCCGAAGTATTGAAAACCAATGGTTATAGCACCCATATGTTAGGAAAATGGCATCTAGGTTATTTTTCTCCATTGTTTTTACCTACCGCGCGTGGCTTTGATAGTTGGATTGGTTATTCAAACGGAGAAAATTATTATTGGTCTAAAAAATTACCCGATTATCCTGAAAATATCGATTTTATCACCGCAAATACTACGTGTTATTCACCATACGAAGCGGAAGACCGCCACAATTATTCTACCACTTTTTATACGGAAAAGGCGAAAACCATTATCAATGACCATTCATATGAAACCCCTTTGTTTTTATATTTAGCATATCAAGCCGTTCATGACCCTTTTATTGATTATGGAGCCCACTCGAATGGTATGCCTGATGATTATATAGATAGTGATATATTAACCGCTATACATCAAAATATTACAGGTAAATTACGTCAAGAATACGCCAAATCTCTTTATTTATTAGATAAATCAGTAGGTGAATTGGTGGATACTTTAAATAATAAAGGAGTGATGGAAAATACCTATATTATATTCATGTCTGATAATGGTGGATGTTTTTACGGAGGCGGTAAAAATGCCCCCTTGCGTGGGTCAAAAGGCACTTTATTTGAAGGTGGAATTAAAGTGGATTCTTTTATCTATAGTCCATTGTTGAACAATGCGGGGAGTGTTTATGATGGGCTTATGCATATCAGTGATTGGTTTCCTACCATATTAGAATTGGCGGATATAACCTATAATACTGATGATGATACGGATTTAGATGGTGTAAGTCAAGTGGGCGGTTGGAATGGTATATCTACCCCACGTAGTAATTTGTTGTATAATATGTATATTGATTTAACGGATTATGATTTTAATATTTGGACAAATGGTTCATTCGCAGTCCGTGATGCGCGTTATAAATTAATGCATACGTATGATGATAAAACATACGGCACGTGGGATGATATAGATGAAACAACAGCGGATGATGATAATTTAGATAGCGGTAATGGATGCGCCCAACAATTTGTAAAAGGAACTTTCACCTATTGGTTATTCGATTTAGAATCCGACCCGTATGAAACAAAAAATATCTATTATGTAAATAATATTCAATACATAAATGCGAAGAATAAATTATATAATTTATTGCCTGATTTCATAGCCAACGCGAAAAAAAAGATTAGTATTACTTTTTCTGAAAAAGCCAAAATCGTATGGGCTGAAAATAGCAATCGAATCATACCCTGGGCAAATGAAACCGATTTAGTAAATAGCGACTTATATGACTATCCTCTTTTATGTAATTGATATTTATCCAAAAAAATATAAACATAATGCGCGAACAACTATATTATGGCTTCCAAAACTCCTGTTCGCGCGATTGCGGTATTCAATGGAAAAAAAATAAAAGGAATGGTTTATTTTACGGAAAATCTACAAAACAATACAGTCATTATGGATATTCATATTGAAGGATTACGTAAAAATGGTCTTCACGGATTTCACGTTCATGAATGTGGCGATATGAGCGAAGAGTGTGAAAGTATGTGTGCACATTTCAATCCATATGGTAAACAACACGGATGTCCTGGCGATAAAGAAAGACACGTAGGCGATTTAGGAAATTTAATCGCAAATAGGAATGGTATTGCGCATTATCAACGAATTGATGATATGATAAAATTAAGAGGAACGAAAGCCAATATTATAGGCCGCGGTTTAATTATTCACGCAGACGAAGATGATTGTGGTTTAGGAAATACACCTGAAAGTTTAACTACTGGAAATTCTGGTAAAAGAATCGCATGTGCTATTATCGGATATGCGAAATCGCCAAAAAAATAATGAAAAATATGATTTTATAATGTATAAAAATATCTATATATTATAAATAATGAATCAAATAAATATACCTACAAACGCATATATTTTTATTGGGGTAGCATCTTTAGTCATGGCCGCTGTAACTATAATGGATAATGGAGAATCAAATGAACCAGTAAAAACAGAAGAAGGTTCATCTTTTACGGATATGTTGCCTTCTTTTGATTCACCAAGTGATAATACAAAGACTTCTACTCCCTCATCAGATACCAATTATAATCTATTTGATATGAATTTGAATTCTGATGCCCCTCCATCATCATCATCAGAACCTATTATTGATACTAATTTCATTGACCCCATGTTTACTACACAACCTACTCAAGCTCAAGTCGCCCAAACCAATGATATGTTTAGTAGTGGTTTAAATGCGGATATACCTCCTGCTACAAGTCAACCTTTATTTTCAAATCCTATCGTGAACGCCCCTGTTCCGTCCGCACCTGATAATAATATGGCGTTCAATACGAATTTAAATTCTGATATGCCTCCTCAATCGAATGAACCATCGTTATCAAATCCTGGATTTATTAATAATATGGTAAATCAACAACAACCAGCTCAACAACAGCAACCTCCTCAACAACAACCTCAACAACCATTAATCGGTGGAAATAATAAAACAAAACATAATAAAATTGAACATAAAAAACAAAATAAACATAAGAAAACAAAAAGATATAATAGTAAAAAATGAATACCGAAATAAATCGCATCAGCCCTATTCGTCAACGACCAACCATTGAAACGAATTCTAAACCAAAAAATAAGAAAAATACACGACCCACCGACTGGACAAACCATTTAAAAATATGTTCAGAATTATACGGTATGAAAACAATGTATGTAAAAAGTTGTCCTGATATGAGACATATATATTATAATTCAATTTGTGATGAAGATGGTAAAACCATGTATCCCAAACAATTAAATTTACCTAGACCACCTAACGATAAATATCTAACACGAGTTCCTTGGACAGGTAAAGCACAAATTGACCCTGATGGAATTAGCGCAGACATTTCATTATACAATCCATAATAACATATTTATTTGTGAATAAATATTTTACATAACTTTACTCAAACAACGCGTAAAAAATGCTCCGACTTGCTCCGGGTCCGCCCCGATAACTACATCATTCGGAACATAATTTACATTTCCCTTTTCATAACATAAAATAGCGGGTATTCCATTGACCATTTTTTTTGATTTTAAAAACGCATACACATCAAACGCCTCATCTACGTCGATAACCGCACATTGAACTTTTTCATTCGTTTGTTCAAACCATTCGTGAACTAATCCTTCTATTTTTTTACATGGTCCACACCATTCCGCACCGAATTTCACAATAAATAATCCAGGGTTTTTTTGTAATACTTCCGCAAAATGCGCGCGGTCTCGCAATTCAGTTAATAACGGTAAAGCAGGCATATAATAACTATCGAATAAAACATTTATATTGTTTTTCATTTATTCGTTCTAAAATATAATATTTTTTATGGGTATAATAGTATAATGATTGAACAAATTTTAGCCAATATTACATACAACAAGCAAGGTGTTGAAATCGGCGGTCCTTCAAGCACTGGCGGGTTATTGTACAGATTATGTGAACATATGGACAATGTTATTTTTTCCAAAAATACTGTGTGGAGTCAACACACAGATGAATATGTATATTATCAGGGTAAAACTGGTAAAGTAATCATTAATGACGCTGTAAATATAACAAATATTTCGGATGAATCATATGATTTTTGTTTTGCTTCTCATTGTTTAGAACATATCGCAAATCCAATCAAAGCCGTAAAAGAATGGTTAAGAATTGTAAAACAAAATGGTTATGTTGTTTTAATACTTCCTGAAAAAACCCAATGTTTTGACCATAAACGTAAATATTCTCTAATTTCTACTCTGGTTTCGCAATATGAAAAAAACGTAGGTGAAGACGATTTATCTACTCTTCCTGAAATACTAGCAAACCACGATTTATCAATGGATTTACCCGCTGGTAATTTAGAACAATTCACCCAAAGAAGTTTAGATAATTATAATAACCGTTGTTTACATCATTACGTATATAATCCAGATTTATTGAAAGAAATTACTCAGTACGTCGGTGCCGAATTTGTTCATACCGTTACGTATGGCTTAGATATATGGTTTATCATGAAAAAAATATAAATATTTGTATTGTATATCATATATAGATGGATTCTACCAAAACACATAATTTAAATATTCATATGTATTCTTTAGATGAGATTTTAGGATTATTCGATTTAAATTATTCGATTTCGATGGAAGATTTAAAACGAGCCAAAAAACGGGTTCTCATGACCCACCCCGATAAATCTAGACTTCCTCCTGATTATTTTCTTTTTTATAAAAAAGCCTTCGATATTGTTGTCCAATTTTATCAAAACAATAATAAACAGAACCAAGAAGTGAGTGCCGAAGCGACGCAATATACTCCGATTTCGAATGAATATAATAAATCTACCCAAACCAAATTGAGAACCACGATTAATGAAATGAAACCAAACGAATTTAATGCGAAATTCAATCAATTGTTTGACGCAAATATGACGAATAAAATCAACGCCCAACGTAATGAATGGTTTTCCAAAGAAGAACCGATTTATAATATTGATTCCAATGTATCGGCCAAAAATATGGGCGTTGTTTTGGATACCATTAAACAAAAAAATGCGGAATTGATTCGCTATCAAGGTGTTCAAGAAATGAGATTGAATGGGGTGGGGACGAAACTATATGAGGAAACGGAAGATGAGGCGGATGACGTGTATATTACATGCGACCCTTTTAGTAAATTAAAATTCGATGATTTACGAAAAGTTCATAAAGACCAAACGGTATTTGCGGTTAGCGAACGTGATATACAGAATGTTCCACAATATTCGTCGGTTGACCATTATTCTAGAGCGAGAAGTAAAGATACGCTAACCCCATTGGATAAAGAAGCCGCTACTCAAATGTTGGCGATGAAAGATAAACAATATCGTGAAGATTTGATGCGTAAAGAACATTCGGCGAGATTGAAAACGATGGAATATGCCGAAAAAAATAAGACGGTGTTGGCTAATTTTTTGCGTCTCAAGTAGGGAAACTACGTTTCCCCTACGACCCCTTCCTTTTTTCTTGGTAGGGGTCGTTATAATATCAATCAAATGATAATAAATTATTTACCATTTCACTATTATTATTATTTTTCGTATATTTTACGAGTTGTTGAGTTAAATAGTCGATTGTTAGATTTTTGTTTTGTAATTCTTTATCTAATTTTGCTATCATCATTCTTTGGTTCTGTATAGTATTTTTCAATTCTTCATTTTCTATATAATAATTTGCTTTATTCACATTCAAATTATTAAGCCATTTTTGATGGAATTTCGTTTTTATATGAGTTGAAAATGTGCTGTGTGTTTCATATGCTTTATCTTTTCTACTTCCACAAGGACATCGTAATCCATTTTTTAGATTATTGAATGATGGTATTTTATCTATATAATTTCCTATATCATCAATACTCGGCGCGTATATATCCGGTTCTGTTGCTAATTCCATTACAATACAAATATAATTAAAGATAATTTTAAGTTTTTTTATGTTAAATTATTATTCACGTGGTTTCGTATAAATAGTAATTGATACTTTGTTATCGTTTTCATAATATTGAACATCAATCGGTAATGTTTTTTTATTTTTTTCCTCAAACACTGGATTTTGATGATGATTACTTTCGCATTCGACTAAAGGATTACCCATGTTTGGTGTATATACCATATTTTTTGTACTATGAAAAAAACGTTTGAATAGCGGTCTCAACATTATATATACACAAATATTTTATTTCTATATTTTTGATTACAAATTGTATTTTTATTTCCTGTTTTTTGTTTTATTATATATTTCCATCATAGATTCTACAAATACACCAAAGCCAAATTTATCACAATAAATTGTAAAAAAGTGGACAAATGTTTATTTGATAATGTTTGAAGATAAAACTAACTTTTTATTTGTATATAATATACAAATGGAAGTAAAAAACGGCAAATATACATTTTTTATAACTAATAATATTGAAACATGGAATAGTGTTATAACAGGAATTACTTATAAAATAAGTGGAAATATCCGCGATTGTGTTAATATTTCGGTTCAATTTGAGAACAATGTTGCGGTTTCGGCTTCTATTCCACACGCAATGTATGACGAAGAATGCTCTCTTTATGAGCCACTTGGTAGAGGTGAAGGTTCTATTATTATGATAAAAACACTTTTAACGCATATTAAAAGGTTGCATCCAGAACTGAAAAAAATTAGATTTGATGATATGTCTTCAATTGAATGTGCAACTGACGAAGACCTGGAAAAAAATCGGTCAAGGCCAATAAAAAAAGGAACCAATTTAGTTCCAATGCCATTATACTATTTATCAATTGCATACAATGGTGAAACTTGGTATGAAAAATATTTTCATGCGGTTCAAGAAGATACTACAAAACAAAATGCTTACCGTGTTCGTGTTAATAAAATGTTAAATGATATAACTGAAAAACCAACAGAATATATTGATTTTCTTAAAATTACAAAAGTCCCAATGAATATTCGTATGGAACTTGAAAACTTTTACAAAAACTCTAACACTTATTCGGAGTTCTTTCATTTGATCCCAAAACAAGAGAGATGCCGTCTTGTAAGGCCATGGATAAAAGAGTTTATGAACTATTATTTGAAGGGAGTATTTTCAAACTTTGATTGGGAAATACAACTCTCAAATAGTAGAGGTGGGTCTTTATCAAAAACAAGAAAAAAACAAAATACAAATGAAAAAAAATATTATTGTCCAAACGGTTTCAATCGAAATATGAATTATTTGAAAGACATCGGAGCCAATATGTTGTGAAAAATAGGCATTTGAAATGAGAAAAAGTGTAAACCATTGATTACAAATTGTATTTTTGTAATATACGGCCCTACCAAGAGAAAAAGGAAGGGGTCGTAGGGGAAACCATTGGTTTCCCTACCCTCTCTTCAACTTGAACTTCAATAATAAATACGAAAATAATATAAAAAAGAAACAATACATATTATATAATGTTAACACATATCGCAAGAGCATCCACCCGTTCTATTGTTAGCAAAGCTGGAACTGTTTCTGCTATCAATGTATTCGAAAACAGTTGCTACCACAAAATCGATTTCAAAATCAATCAAGAAAGTTCAGTGAAAGAAGCGGTCATTCGTTTTAGTGCCTTCAATATCGGTTGTTTGGCCGTAACCAATTCTACAAATAAAGTCGTCGGTGTATTTTCGGAACGCGATTATATTACCAAAATTGCTTCATTGGATAGAATTCCGCAAGATGTTAAGATTAAAGATGTATGCAGTTATGAACCAAATATTATCATCGCCAAAAAAGACGATACCATCGAAACTTGTATGAACAAAATGATGTTTAAAGATATTCGTCATTTATTAGTTGTCGATGATAAAAATGAAGAATTTGTTGGTATGATTTCCATCAAAGATTTAATCAAAGAAATTATAAATAAAAATACGGAGATTATTACTCGATTAAGTGATTTCAAAATTGGTAAAGGTGCGTATTTCAGTAGTGAATAATTTACACGCGAAGTCTAAGTCATTATATTTTATTTTTATTTTTTCCTTCTCTGTAAATGAACCATTTACCTGTTTTGATAAGTAAACCCGTTTTTACTTATCAAATTGTATCCCTACCAAGAAAAAGGAAGGGGTCGTAGGGGAAACGTAGTTTCCCTACCTGAATAACCACGTTTTATCCGCATCCAACATCAATCCCCTATAATCCACTACACGATTCTCTATATCACTATAACCATCTAATTGAACCACGGTGAAGGGAAATAACATATACCAACGGTCTATTCGTTGTAATCTTTTCCAATATATATCTAACGCATATTCTCTGTGGTTCGTGGGTTCTCGTATCAAATTTTTAACACTATCCCTGAAATTAGAAATCAATGTATCATAATAACTTTTTTTGGTAATATATCCAGTCGTAGTTTGACAATTCGATACGCGAATACAATAATCGGTCGTTTTTTCATATGGCGGAACATTGTTTCCACCAATTAACAAGACATCCCATTCGATTGTGGTATTCTCATAAAACTGCTGTATACTGTGTTTCAAAATATCTGGACGTAAAAAACATATATCATCTTCACATATAAAGACGTATTCATAATTGCGTTCTTTGGCTATTTCTAAACACTTGATATGACTCATTGTACAACCAATGGAACCTACTTTTGTTTTTATCGCGTTGAACCGTTCTCCTGTAATACCTAGTTTTGCTAATTCTTTGTTTACACTTTCTAAACGGTCAGTTCGGTGTTCTAAATTAATAAATAATGTATTTGTGAATAATTCCATAATATATTATTTGGTATCATTTATTTATTATGTTTTTGGTCGAATATTTTATATATGTGCCGACAATGAATTTTCTCGTATTTCTTTGGGGGTAGTATCAAAAATATTCGGTATCACTTTATCTTTCCAATAATGAATTAATATAATCTCGTTTTCATCATTTACAGTACACGCTTTTTCATGGTCGCTTTTTAATTCTTTGTACAATTTGTATTCAAAATCATATAGATTATTATGAACAAACAAATACATATTTGAAGTTAAAACATAATAATGTTCGGTTAAATAATCATTATTTATTTCATACACGTCTTTTAATGCTTTATAAATAATTTGATTGTGCGGCATCGCTCCTAAAAACCCTTGAAATACGGTTCCTTCTAAGTATGAATTCACCGAAAAATATTCATATTCTTTTGCTATATCATCTAGATTTTTTTTCAACATAGCATCACTGTCTATATACACACCGCCTTCATTATATAAAATATAATATCGAAATAAATCTGCCTTATGTTCTCCGCGTTTTATTTTCCAAAAACGATTGATAATATTGGGAAATTCAGGGATGGGATGATTGATAAAATATTGTACGATTTCTTTGTCTGTAAAATGCTTATAATCCCAATCGGGTGCGTGGGTTTTTAACATATCAATTACATATTGTGGTTGTTTATAGAGGGATGTTTGTATGATTTGTTTTGGTATTTTGGTCATTATATGTATTCTATGGTTTTTTTTATATTTTTTAGTAAAATATTTACATTTCCTTAGATACGACGACTTCTTTGAGAACATTCTTCATTATTTTGTCGCGGAATTTCGTTTCTTCATCATCTCCAAAACCACCTAATGCTACCATCGCCATTTTATTGAAATGGGTATTCGCTGTAGTATTGTTCTCTCTACATTCTGGATATTCTTGTTGCCACTCTTGAACTTGATTTAAATTTAATTGCGCAATACTATTAATCGCCCATTTCAGTTTTTTCTTTTCTTGGTTCTCTTTTTCCCATGTATCATTGTCTTTCACATAAACTGTTTCACGTTTTACATCGGTACAATGAAGAGGACGGCGTTCCACTTCTAAACGTTTTAATTCGTTGATGAAAATACGTGAAATACCGTCCACGAAACCGATTCTACCCGTGGTTTCAAAATCTTGGGTGGTTAGTTTGATGGAACTAATAAATTCTTGAATATTCATGGCGTTTTTACATGTTTCATTTAAGAAAAAATTCAAATTGAAATGATTATTATTATTATTATTATTAGAATTTATCATAATTGGTTTCTTAGCCATTTCAATCAATTGTTTTTGTTGGTCAATGACTAGGTCTTCTTTTTCTAATAATTTTTCACCTTGTTCCAATAATTTATTCTCTTTTTCCAATAATTGGTTCTCTTTTTCCAATAATTTTTGTTGTAATTCTTTTGTTTGTTCGATAAGTACATTTTGAATTTCTTTACTTTGTTTGATAACTTCCAAAATCAATTCCATAGGGATATTTGTATGATTTATTGTATTACAACCATTACTATCACCAACTATATGAGTAGAAGCAGTAGGTTCTCTAGAAAAGCATTTTTTCTTATGTTTCCACAATCCACTTTTATTCATAAATTCTTTATTACATACTTCACAATTTAATTTTTTTATTTTGTTATCTTCTACTGTTGTATGGTTCATATTCGTCATATTGTGAATATGCTTTCCAGTTGTTAAATGTTTTGTATAACTTGACTTATTATCGCAGTAATAATCACAATTCTCACAAAAAAATTTTGACGCAAATTTACCAACGTCTTGATTTCCTAAAGTTTCCAACTTTGCGTTTTTTTCGTTTTTTTCATGTTTTCCAGATAATATATGACGTTTGTAATCTCTATTTCTATCTGTTTTATAATCACACATTTTACAAAAATATTCTTGGCGCAAATTATTCAACAATTCGGTTTCCATTTCTATATATTATGGAAATAAATTAATTGTGATTTTTGCGCCGAATTTTTTCGCAAAAAAAATTTATGCATTGTTGAAAAAACGGTTTTTTTATAATTTACTGCAAAATGCTTTGAACACGATTTTTCACATTTTTCTGAAAAAAGTTGTCGGCCCTTTTTCAATTTTGGACATTTTTAAAATGTCCATTTTTCGAAAACCTCTGCCACTTTATTTTTGGACTTTTTCAATGATTTTATAATGAGACTGGAAATTAATAATTTTACTGGAATAAATAAAATTATTATGTTGTTTGGAGTGTTGGACATTATATATCTTTAGAAATAACGATTTCACGGAGTACGTTCTTCATTATTTTTTCGCGGAATTTCGTTTCTTCATCATCGCCAAAACCACCTAATGCTACCATCGCCATTTTATTGAAATGGGTATTCGCTGTGGTATTGTTCTCCCTACATTCTGGGTATTCTTGTTGCCACTCTTGAACTTGATTTAAATTTAATTGAGCGATACTATTAATCGCCCATTTCAGTTTTTTCTTTTCTTGGTTCTCTTTCTCCCATGTATCATTGTCTTTTACATAAACCGTTTCGCGTTTTACATCGGTACAATGAAGAGGGCGGCGTTCCACTTCCAACCGTTTTAATTCGTTGATGAAAATACGAGAAATACCGTCCACGAAACCGATTCTACCCGTGGTTTCAAAATCTTGGGTGGTTAATTTAATAGATTGAATGAAATCTTGAATATTCATCGCGTTTTTACATGTTTCATTGAGGAAGAAATTGAGATTAAATTGATTATTCGTATTATTCGAATTTACCATACTAGGTTTCTTCGCTAATTCTATGAGTTGTTTATGGTGCTCCGCGTTTTGTTCTAGTAATTGGTTTTCTTTTTCCAACAACTGGTTCTCTTTTTCCAATAATTTATTTTGTAATTCTTTGGTTTGTTCAATGAGAACATTTTGAATTTCTTTACTTTGTTTGATAACCTCTAATATTAAATCCATAGGAATGTTATTGGTTATACTAACTTTCGTTTCTTCGTCTGGTTTCTTATCTATTACACTATTCATCGAGTTTTCACGCATATTTATTATAGATTCTTTAATACCAGAACACTTATTTTTATGATTCCACAAACTAGAATGATGTTTGTATGTTTTACCACAATTACAATAATATATTTTTTCATCCATTCCATTCTCAGTAAGAGGATTTTTATGTAGTATAATATCCCGTTTTTGATGTTTCGCAGTCAATAAATGTTTAGAATAATCTTTTTTGTTATCAGTTATGTATTTACATTTTTCACAAGAAAATTTAGGAGGTTTCAATGTAGTCATATTGTAGTATCAAATATATATATTGACTACAAAAAATCCCCTAAACTTTATCGCAAATAAAAAATTCAAAAAAAATTATGCAAACAACTGAAAATCAAAAAATCCACTTTTACTGCATTTTACTGCAAAATCGATTTTTCATAATTTTTCCGAAAAAAGTGATCGGCCCTTTTTCAAAATTGGACATTTTTAAAATGTCCATTTTCGGAAAACCTCTACCACTTTTTTTTAGAATTTTTCATATTTTTTATTTTTGAAGAACTAAAATTTAAAAATGCCCATATATATAATATGGCTGGAAGAAAAAGGTCTGGTTTAGCATACCATAGAAGAGCGTATAGATATTCTAGAATAAATAAAATTATTACGAATTACAACTGGTTAGAATTATATATCCTTTGAAACCACAATTTCTTTGAGAACATTCTTCATTATTTTTTCGCGGAACTTCGTTTCTTGTTCATCCCCAAAACCACCTAATGCTACCATCGCCATTTCAGTGAACTTGGAATTTGCGGTAGTATTGTTCTCCCTACATTCTGGATATTCTTGTTGCCACTGTTGAACTTGGTTCAAATTCAATTGAGCGATACTGTTAATCGCCCATTTCAGTTTTTTCTTTTCTTGGTTCTCTTTCTCCCATGTATCATTGTCTTTCACATAAACAGTTTCGCGTTTTACATCGGTACAATGAAGAGGTCGGCGTTCTACTTCTAATCTTTTCAATTCATTGATGAAAATACGAGAAATACCGTCCACGAAACCTAAACGCCCTGTCGTTTCAAAATCATGGGTAGTTAGTTTAATAGAATTGATAAAATCCTCTATATTCATAGCATTTTTACAGGTTTCATTCAAGAAAAAATTCAAATTGAATTGATTATTCGTATTATTCGAATTTACCATACTGGGTTTCTTGGCTAATTCAACTAATTGTTTATGATGTTCAGCATTTTGTTCTAGTAATTTATTTTGTAATTCTTTATTTTGTTCAATGAGAACATTTTGTAATTCTTTACTCTGTTTAATTACTTCCATGATAACTCCTATAGGAATATTGTTTGTAATGCTAACTTTATTTTCTTCAT
>Ga0214923_10001101_pt1 | contig 39118 bp, 55 predicted proteins | sample LL1510_MetaG_FD_177993 | JGI IMG/M metagenome (GOLD analysis project Ga0214923, IMG submission 177993) | Freshwater microbial communities from Lake Lanier, Atlanta, Georgia, United States - LL-1510 | ecosystem: Environmental > Aquatic > Freshwater > Lake | place: USA: Georgia | collected...
AGGGTTATGGGCTTTTTGAATTTGACTTTTTTGTCTTTCGTTTCTTCTTTGCTCTCGGGGAAGCCGCTCTCGGGGAAGCCGATCTCGAGGAAGCCGATCTCGGGGAAGCCGCTCTCGAGGAAGCCGATCTCGGGGAAGCCGCCCTCGGGGAAGCCGCTTTCGGGGAAGCCGCCCTCGGGGAAGCCGCCCTCGTTTCCAATAGGGCGGCGTGGTCCTTCCAAAGGACAATTTCGTCGGGACCCTCCAGGTCTTCTTTCTCGTAGACCTCGTTCCCTTGCAAGTTGTCTTGGTCGATCACCGTCCCGTGGTAGTCGTCTCCAAAAAATTTCTGAACGAGGATATGGTACTCTTTGTTCGCCTTATCCCCCGAGTATTGTTCGTTGGGGTTACTTAATCTGGTGATTGCCACACAACTGTCGGCATCTTTGCATATCGTCTCTTTAATCATGACCCGAACATCCGCGTCCCCAATGTCCAAGAGCTTCGGCTTCTTTTTGAAAGTGTACGTCTTGTGAATGTCGCCGTAGGACGAGCCGTAATTAGGCTTCAGCGCGAACCATTGCAGTCTGTCCATCTCGTCCAATGGAACGTACTTGAAAAACTGTTTGTAAACTGTGCTCCCTTTCTTCATATACTAACCTTTTAAAAAATTTAAAAAAGGCAAGGGCCCTGCCGCTTTCCAATTTACCAAATCATAGACGATCATTTCCTTAAGGCAAAGCGTCCCGTTGTGCAGTAGGTAGTCGCGGTAGATGGGGAACGTTCGGGTCTCTTGCGGGTTGCGCAGTTTGATGTAGACCGAGTACCGTTCGACGACTTCGTACTGGACCCCGTCCAGCGTGATGCGCTCCCGCGGGGCGTAGGTGTGGGGCACCTTGTCGACGGTGTATTCCTGGGTGCGCCAGTAGAGGGCGTAGACGATCAACTGTTGGTCGAACATTCTTTTCTTGAACCCCCTTTTGGTGCGCCACTTCGGGTCGGTCAAGGGGCGGCTGAACTCGCGGATGAGCCGCAGCGGGCGGTGCCCGAGCCAGCGGTCGTTCATTTCCTCGTGAAACGAGCGAGGCGTTTGCACTTCTTCAAGGTCGACCGTTCTGGTTTCAGACAATTTAAAAATTTGTAAAGTTCTTTCACTTGCGGCCTCTTCAACAACCGTGGGTTGTTTTTCAAATAGTCCTTCATACAGTTGATCGCCTCAACGTACGCCGTTATGTTCGATTGAAAAGTTTTGAATTTACCGTTTCTCTCGGGGGCGATGGTGTAGTCTTTCCCGTCCACCTCGTAAAACAACCACTGGGCGTTGAAATCATGGGAATCAATAGCTTTAAAAAGGGCGCGTTCCTGGGTAAAGGACGGTTGTCTAAGAGGTTGGCGAGTAGGACGTGAAACTTGTTTTCGGTCAATTCTGGGTATACCCTTCTTAGCTCGTTGAACAAGGCGGGGTCTAACCTCAACTGCGGGTCGTATGCCATATAATTAGAGTCATTTACACCTTTTTACATTTCAAACGACTATTTAATTTATTTTTGATATTACATAACACATTAAATCATTTGGTATGTAATCAATTATAATTACAGGCAAAAACCCATCACACCATTCACAAGGACAATAATTTATTCTATTTATAATTTGTTGCTCATAATTATAGTCATCTATTTCTTGAATTATGTAATTATATATTAATTTTTTATTTTTGGATTTATTAAATTTTTGCTTTTGTTTCATTTAATTATTATAAATAAAATAATAATTAAAAAATAACGGCGTTTGAAATGTAAAAAGGTGTAAAAACTACGCGCTAGGGTAGTAGTATACAATGCGGGTGCTTTCCATCGACATTGGGATCCGGAACCTGGCCCACTGCCTCATGTCGGTAGAGAAGAAAGTGGAAATTCACGATTGGGACGTGGTGGACTTGACGGGCAACGACGGGGCGACCTGTTGCCACATGGGCAAGAAGAAGTGCTCGAAAAAGGCCGAGTTCGAGGGTGCCCAAACGTGGTGCAAGAAGCACCGCCCCGAGGTGCCGACGATGGCGGGGACGAAAGAGCAGCTGGTCGAGCGGTGCGCGGCCTACCACCTGCCGTTGCCTGAAGGGGCGTCGAGGGAGGCCGCGTGCACGGCCCTGGCCGCCTACAAAGCGGCGCACCAGACGACGGCGGTGAAGAAAGTGGCCGACTGCTCGCCCGTGATGCTGGCGACCAAGTTGGTCGAAAAGTACGCGCGGTTCGACGGCCAGCCCATCGACATGGTCGTGGTCGAGAACCAGATTGGCCCCCTGGCGGCGCGCATGAAGGCGTTGCAGGGCATGGTCGTGCAGTACTGGGTCATGAAAGGGGTGGCCGTGCAGGTCGTGTCGGCCTGCAACAAGCTGAAGATGTTCGGGGACGCTCCGGAGTCCTACGCGGAGCGGAAACAGGCCAGCATCGAGCACACGCGGCGGTTGCTCGCGGAGTGGGGGGCTACTACGGCCTTTGAGACGCACAAGAAGAAGGACGACCTCGCGGACACGCTGCTGCAGGGCCTGTGGTATTTAAGGTCGGTCAAATTGTTGTAATTGCGTATTACTTAAAAATAACAGATGTAAAGTTAACAATATGGAAATCGAGGAAATTAAAATTGAAACATTACCGGTGTCCAATTTCGGCCCCGGGTTAGAGCTGCTCATGAACGACAAGGTCAAGGACAAGTCGGAGATCAAGATCGACGACGTCGACAAGCTGGAGCGCGAGCTGAACGAGCTCACGGCGACCCCTACCGCGCCTGCCACGTCCTGGCCGCCCGTCACCCAGTGGTCGCCCCCGACGCCCACGGAAGACCGCAAAATAAAGTTTGAAGAGGTGAACAAGTCGTGGGACGGGTTCAAGTCGGTCAACGCCGTCGACCCGGACAAGGAGCAGGTCAAGACCACGGAGCTCAGCAAGGAAGAAATGCTCCGGAACAAGTTCAAGTACTTGCGAAGGTTGGAGGACCTCGAGCGGAAGGGCGTCTCGCTGACGAAGAAGTACTCGATGGAGTCGAACTTGGCCGAGATGCAGGGCGAGTACGAGAACATCATCGCCGAAAAGGAAAAGGCCAACAACGTCAAGTTCCAGGGCAAAATGTTGATGGCCATCGTGACGGGCCTGGAGTTCCTGAACAGCAAGTTCGACCCGTTCGACGTGAAGCTGGACGGGTGGGCCGAACAGATCAACGAAAACGTGGAAGACTACGACGAAATTTTCGCCGAGCTCCACGAGAAGTATCGGTCCAAGGCGAAACTCGCGCCCGAGCTGAAGCTGCTCTTCCAGCTCGGCGGCAGCGCGATCATGCTGCACATGACCAACACCATGTTCAAGTCGGCCATCCCGGGCATGGACGACATCATGAAGCAGAACCCGGAGCTCATGCAAAAGTTCACGCAGGCCGCGGTGAACTCGATGAGCGCGACCAAACCGGGGTTCGCGGGGTTCATGAACAGCGTCATCAAGCCCGAGGCGCCAGCCTCGTACAACGACCGCCGCCCGGACATGAAGGGCCCCTCCGACATCAGCGACATTCTGGGAGGGCTGAAATCGAAGACCATCGTGCTGGAGGACGACGCGGGCAGCGCCGTCAGCATCAGCGAACTGTCCGACATGAAGGGCGACCTCAAACGGTCGAAAAAGCGCACTAAATCGGACAAGAACACCATTGCCCTGAACATTTAATTTTTTTTAAGGAGTAAACATATATGAACTCGGTGCTCGTGCTCCTGCTCCTCTTGCTGATCGTGGTGACGAGCACGGCGTGGCCGCCGAAAGAGGTGACGTACACCCCTACCGCGCAGCTCTCCTATACCTTCTAGTCCTTTTCCTTCCGCCCCTTTTCACGATGATGCCTCTATTACGCATGGTGCCCTCGAACGCACTGATCGGCGGGTCGACTTTCGTCACGGTCTTGCCCCCGTTTTCTACTATGGCGTAGGAAGGGTACCCCGTCGCCACATCGTTGGCGTTTAAGCCGAGCTTCTCCGCCACGTTGGAGTTGATCTCCACAATGTCCATCCCGGGGGGGACGGTGTAGCCGTTTTTAATTTTGGTCATAAGCGCGTCCCATTCAGGCTGGCTGTCGACACAGTACGGGCACCCGTCCATCCGGTACCGAACGAAGACCTTTCGGTCCCGCTTGAACAGAGAAAGGGGGCGGGGACGCTTTCGAAAATTTCTAATCATATATCTTACGTCAATACTTTTTAGGCGCGTAAGATATAATGGAGAAATGGTTTATTGCGGGGTTGTTCCTCCTCGGGCTCTATTACTACGCGAGTTCGTCGCCACTCGAGGCCTTTGGCAGTCGGTGCCCCAACGTCCTGATACAAAACGGCAACGAAATTTTGCTTAAGAACACGGGGCTCGCCGACATCCCCGGGGTCAACCCGGTGGTCTTCCACAATCTAGAAGAGTACACCGAGTTCGTCTCGTGGCAACGCTCGCGCGGCATCAAGTGCCCCGTGCTCCTCCTGCAAAAGACGTACGACGCCCAAAACACCGAGACCTACAAACCGCAACCCGTCTCGTTGCTGTACGACGCCACGCGCGACGACTCCCCCTACAACACCAACTCCTACCCCGGGGTCGACAACCAAAACCAAGACATTGGCAGGAACACGCCGCTGGACGTCTACCAGGACGTAGGACAGAAATCGGAAACGAGCCCTAACGCGATGGACCCGAACTGGGGCTGAACTTGGCCAGGCGGAGCCGCCTCAGCTCGGCCAACGTTGGCGGGACATCCTCTTTCTTGTCATCTTTCTGATCCTCTTTCTGATCCTCTTTCTGATCCTCTTTCTTGTCCACCTTTTTACACAGGTCTTCGTACTCGGAGGTGTTGAAGTCGATTTCTTGCAGTTGCCGGAGCAGGTCCCAATCTTCTTCCATGGTTTGAGGGTTGTGCTGAAATATAAAAAAAAAATAAATTTTTTTATGAACTATTGTATATGCCCGCATTCACTTACAATTTCACATACTCTGCTATCGCGACTCACACAATGCAAGTGGATATGACTGTTTATGGGGGGTTGTATGGTTGTAAAGATAACCTCGCGATATTAAGACCCGTAACCATGGTATCGTCACCTCGAATGGGCGCATCTACCCCGCCGAAAAACTCGTGAACCATACTACCATTTACCAAGACCCTACTAACGAAATCATCGCCTACTACCACATTGAGCTAGAGACGCACAACACCCTTACGGCGAACGGGGTCATGGCCGAGACATATTGGCCCGTGTGATTAGGTAACATTGTTCGACGACTCACTGCCGTGGGATAGGCATACTCCATATAATCACCACTTAAAAAAGAGTGTTAAAAACGTACAACATGACATACTCCAAATGGACTACACCCATGTGTTGAAACGCCTCCCGCCGTACCGTGACACGTTCGCCCACCCGCCAGGCGTCTACACGGCCATCCCGCAGGGGCGCAAAGCCCTCGCCTGGTTCACCTACCACCGCTCGAAGAACATTTGTTTCATCGTCGACCTCAAGACCAAAAAGATCACCCCGACGCACGCGGCCTTCGCCAGCAGCCTCTCCCTGGGCACCTTGTTGGCGGGCACCATCGTGCAGGAGCAAACCAGGCAGTTCATCGCCGACGACATTTATTGGTTCAAGGGAGTCTCGGTAGAGAGAGACAAAATAGAGACCCTCAAAAGAACCCTTGCTGAAATTTCGACCACGCTCTTTCTCCCGACCCAAATGTTGTTCGCTCTCCCCGTCTGTTCATACAACCCCTTCGTGGTGACCCCCTACCTCCAGCAACACCTCCGGGTCGGCGCCGCCTGCCACCCCGCGAACAAGACCGAGGTCTTCCCCGTCACCGCCACGGACAAGTGCGACATTTACGAAGTGAACGGCGGGGTGGCGGGGGTGGACACGCTGGAGCGGAGCGCCTACTTGAAGGACCTCTTCCGCACCTGCCCGACCATCCCCATGGTCTGCCAGTGGCACCCTGTCTTCAAAAAGTGGGTGCCGCTCCGCACCGCCTAGCGGTTGGGGTCGTAGCTGAAAAAGACCCGCTTGTATTGCGCGGTCTTGTGTGATTTCCGGCGCAGGGCGTACCGGGCCTTCCGTATGGTTTTCAGGGTGGTGACGGGGCCGTAGCACTTGGGGACGAACCGTTTCAGGATGCCCTGGTCGTCGAGGCGCCCCCTCATCAGCATGGCGGCCATGCACATGATCTTGTTCCGCTTGTAGTGGCCCAGCTCGGCGTACATGAACGCCAGGTAGTAGCTGAGCAGGGTGTCGACGGTGGCCACCCGGATCACTCGCCCCTTGTAGGGCACCTTGCTGTAGGAGACGCACCGACTGGCTTGGTAGACGAAGGCGATGGGGGCGCCGTCGACCTGCACCTCGACGTGCGGGAGGATCAGGCTGCCGACCCCCGCGTGGTCCACGAACGTGGCGTTGGGGAGGGCGGCTTTCAACTTTTTCTTCAGACCGGGGATGTCGTTGGAGATGGCGTCCAACTCCGGGCCCGCCATCACGGGCTGCGCCGAGAGGGCGTCGGCGTAGAGGGTCTGGGCCAGGCCGCCGATGAAGACGACGTTTTGCCGTAGAAAGACGTCTTCAAATTTAGGGTCGTACTTGTCTGGCGAGCATTTGGCCACGATCGGGTAGTGTTTGTTCAAGAGGTTCAGCCGATGCAGCACCTTCTCCCACCGCGCGGTCTCCCCGAGGGGCGCGGATAGCTCGAGGTACATGTGCTGCCGCAGCAGGTCCGGGTGGGCGTAGTACATGCCCCGTTTGACCACCGCCTCCCGCTTCACGATGGCGTACAGCTCCTTCGCCATGAAGGTAAAGTCGATGAACGGCAGAAAGTCCACGTAGACCTTGTACGTCCCCTCGTGGATGCCGGATCGGGCGTAGGCCATGACGCCCCTCTTGTGGAAAATGTCCGTGATCTTTTTGGCGTACTCCATCGCGTGCGGGGTGTAGAGGTCGAAGTCGGGCTGCTGGTAGCCCTCGTAGATGGGGTCCGCGGCCAGCAGCGTGTTGAGGGCGCTGCCCCCGTAGCAGACGCAGTCGTGGCCCTTCATGAACGCCTCCACGACCCCCTTGATGATGAGGTACTCCGACCTGTTCATCTTCCCCACCCGCTTGTTAATGTCGCGGACGGCCATCCGCACGACCTGCTGCTCGCAATCCTGGAGGGACAGCGCTTTGCACGCCATTTGTACAATGAGGATATATATTTACAAATCGAAGTTGTAGTATTTGGACGAGTGGGTGGTGTAGCCGTAGGAGAGCGACTTGTCCAGCGGCGGCAGCGCCTCCACCGTGACGGGGACGTAGCGCAAGTTTTCGGGTTTTAGGATGAAGGCGTGGCCCGCGGCGTTGAAGAGGGCGTTGTAGGCGGCCAAGTTCTCGTCGTCCGTCTGGAAGCACATGGCGCAGAGTTGGACGCCGAACGGGAAGGCCACCGAGGCGTCGTAGTTGCTCGCTTGGGTGCCCAGGTTCGGGATGCAGAGGGTGACGTTCTTCTTGTTGAACTCGATCAGCTCGTTCATGTCCGGGGTGAAGACCACGTCGTTGTACGAGAGCTGGCGGCAAAACACCGAGTTGGCGCCCAGGTTCATGTACTCGTCCAATTTGCTGGACTCGACCAGGGTGTTGCTCTTGTCCACCACCACGATCACTTTGCCGATGAACGTGTTGAGGGGCATGGCCGTCAGGTTCGTGCCGTCCGCCTCGTAGCTGTACTTGGTCGAGAGGAGGCGCGGCCCCATGTAGGTCCGCAGCGCCACGGCGATGTCGTCGAAGACGCGCACGTGCGACGACTTGACTCTAAAGTTCAGAAAGAGCGGGTCGTTGAAGTTCGGGCAGGTCGTGGTCGCGAAGGCCATCGTGGAGACCCCCTGAATGACTTGGTCGATCGGCAGCCAATTGTACGCCCCCTTTTCGGTAAACACGGACTTGCTGGACACGGTCACCCCCGTCTCCCCGTCCAGGTCGTAGACCTCAAAGTCCAGGAGGCGGCACCCCTGCTGGATGGCGTTCTGCAGCGCGCACATGTCCACCCAGTCGTTCTGAAAGTTGCCCGAGGCGCACGAGTTGTACGACGCCTTGATCTGGTAGTCCCGCAAGGGGTTCTGGTAGTTCTTGTCCCGGAAGCTGATGCTGCCGACGGTCGCCGCCGAGGCGTTCAACTTGGAACAGTTCGACACCCGCTTGCGGGCTTTCACGACCGTGAAGACCACCACGATCACCGCCATGATCACCAAGACCGCCACGGTCGCGCCGACCAAGGGGTCCTTTACGCTATTCCCGTCCATACCCTTACGTTTAGAGAATTTGTATTAAAATTTGTTGCAAAAAAACACACAACCGCCCATGAAACCTAAAGTCGGGCCCACCTGCACGAACTGCGGCGCCGCCGACCCGCCGCACCGTTGCGGGCAGTGCCACGCCACGCCCTACTGCAGCCGCGCCTGCCAGCGGCACCATTGGCCCGACCACAGGGGCCACTGCGTCCCGCCCGCCGACCGCTGCCCCGCCGACCGCCAAGCCCCCTCGGTGGCCCTCCCCTGCGCCATCTGCCTCGAGGAGCTGACCGCCCCGAAGTTCACCCTGCCCTGCGCCCACACCTTCCACGCGGCCTGCGTCGAGGGCATCCGCAAGTTCGGCGCGGCCAAGGTCTGCCCGCTCTGCAGGGCCGACCTGCCTCCCGGGGCCGAGAAACTCTTCGACCAAGCCATTCGGCAGTTCGGCCTCATCGCCCGCAAGATCTCCACGGAAGGCCCCGCCATGGCGGAGATCTTGCGCAACCTCCACGAGGCCGCCGACCAGGGCTACGCCCCCGCCCACAACACCATCGGGCACCTCTACTCGCACGGGTACGGGGTCCCCAAGAACGTCGACGAGGGTCTCCGGTGGTACCGCAGCGGGGCCGACTTGGGCAACGAGGTCGCCATGTTCAACGTGGGCGTCGCCCACGAAACGGGCAACGGCGTGCCGCGCGACTACGCCGAGGCCCTGGCCTGGTGGCACAGGGCGGCCGACAAGGGGATGGCCGAGGCCAAATACAACATCGGGGTCTTCTACTTGGAGGGCAAGGGCGTCCCGCGCGACTACAAAGAAGCCATGCGGTGGCTGCGCTCGGCCGACCACCTCGCCAACGCCCAGCAGAACATCGGCCTCATGTACATGGAGGGCTACGGCGTCGAACGCGACACCGAAGAGGCCCTGCGGTGGCTGCGCATCGCCGCCGACCAGGGCAGCGTCAACGCCCACTACAACATCGGCCTCGTCTACCTCACCAAAAATTTAAAAGAGGCTCTACGGTGGTTTCGGAAGGCCGCCGACCAAAGCTGTCCCGAGGCCCAACACAACCTCGGCGTCATGCACCTCAACGGCGACGGCGTACCCAAGAACCGCAAAGAGGCTCGGCGCTGGCTTCAAATGGCCGCCGACCAGGGCTACGCCCCCTCGCAGGCCATTTTCGTGGACCTTTGACCCCTTTTTTTTTAACGCCGATTGTATAATGTGCTGGAATGAACACGTGTCGCTCAACACGTTTCTATTTAGTTTCGGGGTGCTCCTTTTGGTCATGTACAACAACGCCTACACCCCTTACAAAATCCACTCTTTCACGACCCCCATGTATTTTTTCACGGCCTCTTTCATTTTCATACAACTGATCGAGTTTTTCATCTGGAGGAACCTGCACAATGCCTACAACCACCTCTTTTCCATCTTGTGCATGCTGCTAATTGCGGCTCAACCGCTCATTAGTTTAAGTATGGTCCCCGACGCCAACTTGCGCGCTCTACTTATGGCGGCCTACGCCGCGCTTACGGGCGGGTACGTAGCCAGCCATTTAACCCGAAACGCCCGCTGCGAAAAGAGCAAAAACGGCCACTTGCGGTGGTTATTTTTTGAATCCCCCGCCAAGATTTCCTGGGTGTGGCTCTTTTTCTTTCTGTTCTCCTTTGTCTACAACAGAATGTGGCGGCTCGTGGTGTTCATCGTCCTCAGCGCGGCGGTCAGCGTCTACACCTCCTCCGCCGACAAAACGATCACATCCACGTGGTGCTGGATGGCCAACGGGGTCATGCTCCTGCTCGCCGTCTATCTGCTCGTCTGGCTGCCGTACGCCGAGCACGGGTTTTGCGTTTAGTTTCTCGTGGATGACCAAGTTCTCGAACGCGCTCGACGTGGAGGTGGAGAACCCCTGGGAGATCAACAAATTTAGAGCTTCTAACCGCTTTTGTAAAACATTGGTCGGAGGCAGTCGACGGGTCAGGTCTTTCCATTTCCATTCAAATTGAAGCACCGCCCGCCAATCTTCAAACCCCGAAACATAGCACACCAAATTCCATTTCTCCCCCTTTTGCACCGCCCGCGTCGTGTACTTGGCCCCGCCCACCAACTCCCCGTTGTGCTGCCTGATGCGGCGCGCCACGTTGATCGTCGCCCCCACGTACGTCTTGCCGCGCGTCGATTGGATCAGGTAAACATACATAATTTTAAGGTTTGAAAATAAAATCGAAACTTAAAATTATGACCGCTTTGTCTGCCCTTGTCCAAAAGGCAGATTAATTCTTCATGTACTCGTGCAAGTTCGTCGTTCCCATGGACGAGTTACAATGTTGGCAGATGGGGACCATGTTCTCGGGCGTGGTCTCGCCGCCGTTGCTCTCGGCGACGATGTGGCCGCAGTTAAACGTCAACATTGTAATGGGGGTCATTTTGCAACAGAAACAAACGGTCTTGCCCACCTCCTCCCCGACGTGGAGCGCCCACACTTTCCGCTTCATCAAGTGGGTGATCTTCCGCTTCGGGCGGATCGGGCAGAGGGCGCAGTACTCGTCCATGAGGATCGTCACCACGTAGTCCGACCGAACGAACGACGGCAACTCCTGGTTGGGAAAGTGTTTGGAAAAGTACATGGCGTGGAGTCGCCGTGCCACCTGACGGCGCAACGGAACTTCCCGCAACTCTACTAAATCCGGCATTTTTGAAATTTTAAACAGTCTTTCTTTCCACGGGCGAACGTGCCCATCCTCCAGCGGCTCGTTGCGGTGCCACAAGGTGACTCCGAATTCACGGATCGCTTCCATCCCTCTTATTACTATGCTATACTTTTATTACCATTTTACTTGGTCCTTTTGTACAGCTCGAGCACCGTCAGCGCGCCCAACACCTGGGCGATGAGGTAGGGCATCAACGCAGACATGGGCTGTTTTTTGGCCAAGACCATGAGGATAGTAACTGCGGGGTTGAAATTCCCACCAGAGATGGGTCCGCCCAAATAGATGGACAAGGCCAGTGCCGCCCCGATGGCCAACGGGTTGCCTGTAGCGATGATGACGTACAAAAAAAAAACAGTGCCTAAATACTCAACTACGTACTCTTTCATCTATTACTTCAATTTAGATTTTATTTTTTAGAGGATTAGTTTATATGTGGTCCTATATAGAGTCGTTTGCCGACGGGTACACGAAAGGCGACGCCAAGGCCGACACCAATGGCGGCACTGTTCCAGGGTACACCAAGGCCGACACCAAGGGCTACGCCGCGTCCAACGACGCCACTGGCGGCACTGTTACAGGGTACACAAAGGCCGACACCAAGGGCTACGACGCCACTGGCGGCACTGTTACAGGGTACACCAAGGCCGACACCAAGGGCTACGACGCCAATGGCGGCACTGTTACAGGGTACACAAAGGCCGACACCAAGGGCTACGACGCCAATGGCGGCCCTGTTCCAGGGTACACCAAGGCCGACACCAAGGGCTACGCCGACGCCAATGGCGGCACTGTTCCAGGGTACGCCAAGGCCGACACCAAGGGATACGACGCCACTGGCGGCACTGTTCCAGGGTACACCAAGGCCGACACCAGCGACACGAAAGGCACCAAGGGCTACGCGTCCAACACCGACGGCTACACGGACTACACCACCGCAAACAACACGGACTACACCACCGCAAACAACACGGCCAGCCTGACCGAGTTAGTCGACCTCCTGCAACAGTCTCAAAAGATGGAGGAAAACTTGTACTCCATTTTAACCAAAAACGCGGCCAACGTCGCCCAAGGAACGTCCACCCCGTTGACGCAGGCGGAAAAGGACGAGATCGTCGCCCAAATCAACCAATTCTCCGCCTACCGCACGAGCCTCTACCAGCTCATCTCGACCAACTACCACTCCCAAATCGTCAGCCAAAACGCCGCCACCAACACCGCGGCCATCCAACTCACGACGCTCGAACTCCTCGAAAAGGAAATGAACAAGTCCAAGCAGAACATGGCCAAGTTGAAAGACGAGCACCTCAACGCCATGAAAATGGTCGAGATCAACACCTACTACAGCAAACAGTACCTGCAGTACCAAAAGTTCATGAAGACCATCGTCCTCCTCGTCATCCTCTTGATCGCCAGCACCCTCGTCCGGAACCGCCTCTCGGAACCCGTGGGGAACGGGCTCTTCGCCGCCGTGGTCAGTGTAGGGTTCTGCGTGGTGCTCTACCAGATCATCGACATCTACCGCCGAAGCCTCACCAACTACGACACGTACATCTGGCCGTTGGCCCCGACCAGCGCGGCGACGTTGAGCACCGCAGAGGCCCCGATCGTCGACGTCAGCGGCGCCCTCGTCAACAGCCTGCCCGACATCTGTGCGGGCTCCTACTGCTGCGGCACCGGGACCGTGTGGTCCGACACGTCCGGGTGTGTTTACTCCGAAGATTATCAAATCACTTAATTATATACATGGACAAGTTGAAGGTTCAACTCCCAGACTACCAACGTAACAAGAATGTAGGCACGGTAAACCAGCGCCCCTTGGTCCAATACCGGTACATGTTGCCCTGCTCGTGCGCCCGCTACGGCCCGCAACTCAAGATGCTCGGCAAGAGCCTCACCTTCGATTGCAACGGCTACCAAGGGCCTGTCGGGTCTAAAGTAGGCAGCGTCTTTAGCTTTAGCGGGGCGTCTAAAATTCGCTCCGCGTCGACGAACGTTGCTCCTACGTACTACACAAGGCACATTGAATACATGAAAGGGCGCGCGAGCACCTTCCCCGATGGGGAATCCATCCACTACGCCAAGGGCGTCGCCTACTCCAACACCCCCATCGAAACCTGCGCCAAAGAAGTCATCTATAAGAGGAGCAACCCCACGTTCGGCCACCAGGGAGCCGTCGACAGCAGCTTGCGGTCCGCGAAGTTGGTCTACGACACCGTTCGGGCGAACCCATACAACCCGTTGAAAAAGACGCAGCCCTACTCCGGGTGCACGACGGGGTGCGGGTAGTCATCCAACAGGTCCTGCAGGTAGACCATGAGGATCATCCCGCTCCAGACGCAGCAAAAGAGACCACAGGCGGAGCTCATCTTGGTGGTGTGTCTCTGACAATTGTAAAAGTTTCTTAGCAAATTCTTAGTGATGAGCGAATTCTGTTTTATTTTTTCATTTACCACTCATACCCCCCGCGGCGCCTCGTTCGCATGTGCATAGACTAGATATTAAAAATTCTCTTCAGCTCCATCATTTGGCGGTAGTGGCGCGCGTTGGGCAGGCCCAAGAACTCCCGAATGACGGTCGCGGTGTCCGCCGTGTGCTGGTGGGCCGAGAGGACCAAAAAGAGAGCGTAGTCGGTCCGCAGCATCGCGTCGACCTCTTCCCGTATGCTCCGGTAGTTCTTCAACTTTCGAATTTTACTCCGAGAAACATGCCCGCGGCGGTTCAGGACCGTGTCGTGCATCACCATCCAGGCGAGGAGGCACGGGTGCACCCTGCTGACCACCTTGACGGGGCTGGTCCGTTCGTAGGGGATCGTTACGTCTGCGCCGACGGAGTGCAGCCACCGCATCGTGGCGAACGACCCTTCGAAGCACGCCGCGTAGAAAGGAGACATCCCGTCCACCCCGCGGTCCACGTCCACGTGCGGCCGTAAAAGTTGGGCGGTGGAGAGGTAGCCGTACCGACATGCCCAATAAAAGGACGACTGGACCGTGGCCGCCTTGGCCCAGGGGTACAGCTGCTTCACCATCCACACGTCGCCCGAGGCAATGTCCAGCGCCGTGTCGCCGTAACGGTTGAGGTAGTTGACGTCGGCGCCGTGCGCGCACAACAGTTGAACTATATCAAGGCAGGCGGTGGACGCGGCCACCATCAACGGCGTGATGTCGGCGTGGTCCGCGTGGTTCACGTCCGCCCCCCTCTTCAACAACCACCGAACCATTTCCGCGTTGCCGCAGCACGCAATGTGGAGCGCCGTCTCCCCGTACCTGTTTTGCAGGTGGATATTCGCGCCGCGAATCTCCTCCGCCACGCAGACGTTGGCGTACCGAGACGCCCACATCAAGGGGGTGTGCCCCCCGTCGTCTTGTTGGTCGACGTTGGCCCGCAGCGCGCAGATCCAATGGACCAGGTAGTCGTCCCCCATGTCGCAGGCCAGGTGCAGCGCCGAAACCCCGTCCGGGTCGACCGGGGTCACGTCGGCGCGCGCCTCGAGCAGGCGGTAGCACGCCACTATGTCCCGCTCAACGAACGCCCGCATCAACGGCGTCATTCGACGTTGTGGCGGTTTTTAAATTTTTTATGTCTCTGTACTATATGAGGCAGACAAGAGACCGACGGCGTCGTACGAGGCGTTACAAACGCACGAGGCGAGGCGGATTTTGGAATTTTTTTAAGGCGCCGCAGTCGCCGCCTCGACCGCCTCGGCCGCCTCCACCGCCTCCACCGCATCCACCGCTATCTCGAGCCCAGTCTCGAGCACCGAAGTTCAACGGAGCCGCTAGTAGGCTTGAAAAAATTAAAGCAGACACTCTGGAAATTCAAAGTCGCTTAATTTGGTGTAAACATAGCATGGACATTTTTAATCAAAAATACGAACAAATAAAAATTAAAATTAAATTTTTATTAGATAGTTTTAACGCGACTTTATATAGTTTGGAAAGTAGTATTGACAAAAAAGGTGGAAATGGACAAAATGAAAATGCAGGTGTTGGTACATTACTTTCCGAAACGTTTGAATTGTTGAAGGAACGACAAGTCGGTTTACCAAAAGTTAAAACCAGTAGTGAGGATCTTAGTTTCATAATAGATAAATTTATGCGTGAAACTGACTACACATTAACCAGACTTGAACGAAAAGTAGGTCTAAGTAACAAGGCGAACCCGCTTCCGGATGATCGGCCACATCAATCGCCAACAATTCCTGAACCTGACCACATCCCATCCATAGTAGATTATAGTATTGAAACGTTGCAATCAACACTAGAAAAATTAAAAATACGATCAAACTTAGAAACTGATTGCTACGAATTTATGAGACAGTATGAAGAGAATTTGAAATTTTTAATGGTCCCATTACAAAAATATATTGATAAAGCCAACCAGCGTATGGATAAGATAAGGGAAGCTAATGCGAAAACGGCAAAATTTTTATCCTCGCGTGAAGCACTTGACATATTGAGGGCTGCTAAAAAAGAAGGAGATTACTCCAGACGACGAAAATCCGATATCGAATCTTTATATGATTATGAATATGAAGTTTCCAATCCGTTCGTACATAAGAAATCTCTGATTCCTAATCCAAACGAGTAACGTGCTTTTTGTTACTATATTTCGGTAATTCTTCAATTACAGGTCCGGTTACCCGTTTCGTCGTGGAAGCCCTCGTTACCCGTTTTAGGGACCTCTCCCTATATAAATTTACAAAACCCCCACAACCGTCCATGAACGGGGTTTGCCGCATCGTCGGCGTGGTTGCCCCCAGCGACGTCCACTATGAGGAGGGTGCCGTGATGGCGTCGGCTGTCCGGTACTTTCCCCGATGCGACGCCCCCTTTTCCGACGCGTACACCTCCTCGTTCGATCTCTACAACGGGTGTCTGCGCCTCGAGTTCAAGCAAAAGGGGGAGATGGCCGTCGACGGCGTCACCGTCTCGCTCGGCGACGGCGTCACCGTGAAGGGCGCGGCGCGGTTTTTGATCGACGGCCCCTGTGTCTCGGTGTGGTTCCCTTGGCTGGAGATTGAAGTCGGGAGCGAATACAGCCACCCGGACATTCCCGAGCGGATCAAGGTCACGGCGATCTACGCCGTGCATGAGATGCCCGTCTGCATCTTGTTCGACGTCTGGCGCGACGGGTGGGTGACGCCCCTCTACGGAGTCAAGGTCGGGCGGCTCCTCTGCTACCCGGGCGCGACGATACACAACGAGTCGGGCCTCCCCTACGATTTAGCGCTTCTTCGAAAATTATCTGCGCATAAAGTATGACGTTCAAGCGCCTGTTGAACATGAAGTACAGCAGCCACTTCATCGCGATCTTGTTGGGGGTGGGGCTCTCCACCCTCTTTAGGAAATCCTGCTCGTCCACCGAATGGAAGGCTCCCCCCATGAAAAAGATTAAAGGGCGCAAATACCGCCACAACGACGAGTGCTACACCTACGAGCCGTACGCGGCCGACTGCGACGACCGTCGGACCGTGTCCTTTTAAAAAAGTAGTTTAAACCCAGCGCACGGTCTACTCCCCATGTGGTACTTTTTAATGACGTTCCACGCGGTGCAGTCCACCGTGCATTGTTTTATGTACGAGTGTTCCTGGCTGACGCGGGCGTACGTGGTGGGGAACGCCTTCCGCGCCACCTTCCCGGTCAAGGTCCTCGAGCGCGAGTGCCTGACGCTAGTCTCCTCCCCGCTCATAGACCGCACAGTAGCGACCGTGGGTGAAATTTGTTTTGCGAAGCAGTTGGCCGACAGTCTGTCCACCCCCACCTGGATTGTCTTTTACGCTTGGGCGGCCCAACTGTGCTGCTGGTATGCTATGCTTACTAAGAATAACTTGTTCCACGTTTACGAAGAGACGCTGTGGTTCTTGATCGGCTACACGTACTACACGAAGACGCGCGACCCTCGGGCAAAAGCCATAGCGGCGCTCTACTGTGTCTACATGGCGACGGTCGACATTCCGCGGTACGCGGATCGGTTCATGGAATACGAGCCAGTCGCCCTGACCCTCGGGATGCAGGACGTTCACCAGTGCGCCCGATCGACGGATTGGGCGGGCGAGCGCGTGTGGCGCACGGGCTATTTCGTGGGCGCGACCCAACTTTCCCTGTATTTAGGATAATTTTTTTTTGCGTCTACAAATATCTTCAAATAGTCTCCCGTTACAGAATGAGTACGCCGATCACCAATCTCCCCTTCAATCAAGGCACCGCAACGGAGTTGCCCTCCCGCGACATTCCGCGCGAAACGATCGAGCACGTCACGGACCCGCAGGTCGCCCAAACCTACGTGCCTCCTCCGCAGGTCGTCTACCAGCCGCAGCCCCAGCCAATGAAACCTGCCAAGGCCGACCTCTTAGAAGAGTTCAAATTTCCATTGATGCTCTCTCTCTTGTTCTACGTCTTCCAGCTGCACGCGGTCTCGTCGACCCTTTTGAAAATGTTCCCCAGCCTCTTCGAGGCCGACGGCAACATGACGACGCACGGGCTCATGTTCAAAAGCTTACTCTTCGGGGCCGCCTACTACGGCATCATGAACTTTGTCGTGAATTAGATCAGCCGTTGAGTTCGTTCAACTCGCGGATTAGTTGGCTGAAGCCTCCCCCGTCTTGCACGAAGTGGGTGGCCGTGACCATGTAGACAAAGTCCTCGTCGATGTCGGCCGACGACTTTACGTCGACCTGCAACTGGGGGAAACGGCCCAGCACCCGGGTGAAAAGGTCGGTCATTTTTTGGAGGTTGACCTGGTGCTTTTCCGGGGTGAATAACCACTTGTTTTGGGTAATGTTGTTTCCGTAGTGGAACGCGGTGCAGAAGGTGACTCTTTTTATTCGGTGGGCGTCCACAAACTGCTGAATGATTTGCAGGTAGTCCTTCTTTAAGAACCATTTGGTTTGAGCTACGTCCCCCGCGCGCAGGTGGATGACGAGTTCGTCGGGAGCGGGACGAGGGTATCCTTTCCGTTGGAGGATGGAGTTCAACAGCCGCAGACGGTCGGGGTTGACTCTCGTAAGGTTGCGGTCGGGGCACCGTTCCAGGTAGTCTCTCAAGATGGTGCCTTTGAGGTGGTCTTGGGCAAGGACAAACTCGGTGGACTCTCGCCAGTAGTGCCCCTTGTGCAGGACGACGTCGGCGAAACGGTAGTGGCGCTTGATCGAATTTTCCTCTTGGAGCAAGACGATTTTATGGGTCAAGTGGGCCATACTTACTACATTTAAAAAAAACGCTTTTACTTGAACAACGGGTTGTCGTTGATGGTCATGCCGCAGTACTCTTGCGGTTGTTTGCTGTAGTCGACCGAGTTGTAAACTCCGATGGCGACGGCGTTCTCCAGCAAGAACTTGAAGTTGGTCCAAAAGTCGGCGTGGTGCCCCACGCTGGTGGTCGTCAGGTGGCTCATCTCGTGGATGGCGACGAAGGTCAGGGTGTTGAGGTCGATGAGCTTGAGCTTGTCCTTCTGCTCGCGCAGGCAAAAGGCGATCTTCTCGCCCTTGTTCTCGCTGTAGGCGGTGAACTCGCTGGTCGGCAGCGTTTCGACGATCCTCGAGGCCTGGAAGTTCTTGACCAGGCGCTGCACGCGCACGTCGGAGCCGTACTGCTGGTCCATGTAGGCCACCAGCTCTTTCATCCGCACGGTCACCGAGGCGAGGAGGTCGGCGCTGCGGGCCAACTTGCCCTCGTCCCGCACGCAGTAGGTGTTGCCGTCCACCTTGGAGATGACGCAGGTGAGGTGGAACCTGTCCGAGGTGCGGTAGATGTAGACCGCGATCCCCAGGATCACCGCGAGCATTATAAAGGTCGACATGAAGTATATTAAATACAACAGATTAAAACAAAAAATGCACGATGACATCTATGCTAAATTGACGACGTACCACACCCGGAACAACGTGCCCAACATTCTGTTCCACGGGCCCGCGGGGAGCGGCAAAAAGCACATTTTGGCGTGGTTCATGCGGCTGCTCTACGGCGGCAAGCAGGACAACGTGATGACGGTGAACTGCGCGGGGAAAGGCATCAAGTTCATCCGCGAGAACGTGAAACTTTTCGCCAAGACGAAAGTGAACACCATGTTCAAGTCCATCCTGCTGTTGAACGCGGACAAGCTCACCAGCGACGCCCAGTCGGCGCTTCGGCGGTGCATCGAGCAGTTCAGCACCAACACCCGCTTCTTCATGGTCACGAGCAACAAGTACCGCATCCTGAAACCGATCCTCTCTCGGTTTTGCGAGGTCTACGTGCCGCTGGTGGCCAACATGCACCGCCAGACCGTCAACTCGGCCTTTCATTTCGGGCGGTACGACACGGCGCGGACGACGCACTTCAAGTATTTGATGGGCCTGGGGGGCTCGACCGTCGACCTGGCCAAGTCCTTCGTGGCCCAGTCGTACAGCTCCCTGGACCTAGCCAACTTCGTCATGGCGTCGGACCACGACGCCCTGTGGAAATACCGGTGGCTGATGAACTACCACAAGATTCGGAAAGAGTTTAGGAACGAGGAGCTTTTGTTTTACGTGCTTCTTTCGATTTATTTTCGTACAGTCAATACTTTTAATTTGTTCATGTAAAAAAATGGACGACAACAACCCGACCGCGTTAAGAGAGTCTCAGTTCGAGTGGGCCGCCTACCTGGTCAACACGCTGCACCCCCACATTTTCGACGGAATTTGGGGCATCTACCAAGAGGCCGAAAAGATTTGCAAGGACACGGACGAACCGGAAAAGTACTTGATGACCTTTCAAAACTTTTTAGCGCGGATCCCGAAATGGAACCCCGAAATCATCCAGACGGAAGTGTCGCGGATCGTCGAAAAATCCAGGTGCACCTACATCAACGACCTCCTCACCTGCGTGCACATTGTTCACCTGAAGATCCTCACCGCCATCCGCCCGAGCAAAACGCAGAAAAAGATCAACATCGACATCCCCAGCATGAACCCTTTCATCCACAAGGTCTACATCCTCCTCTCCCGCGTCCTCTACGAGAACATTTACCTGTTCGAACAGGGGGTGCCGCCCCTGGTGTTCCAAAAGAACCGCCGCGAGATCAACAGCATCATCAAGACGGCCATCCTCGACGCGGTGCGGGACAGCATCCCCGTCGCCCAGCTCCTCAAGACCTACCTGGACGAGTCGACCGAGATAGTCAAGGACGACATCAAGCAGGCCGATGTCAAGCCCGAGGAGGCCAAGGTCGAGGAGGCCAAGGTCGAGGAGGCCAAGGTCGAGGCCAAGGTCGAGGCCAAGCCCGAAGAGGTCAAGGTCGAAGAGGTCAAGGTCGAGGAGGTCAAGGTCGAGGAGGTCAAGGTCGAGGAGGTTAAACCCGAAGAGGAAAAGAAGCACCTCTCCTTTTCCGACGTGGATTACGCCGTCACCACGGACAACCGCAAGGAGACCATCGACGCCCCGAAGGACCTGGAGACCCTTCAAGAGATCTCGGAGAAACGGTATGCGGCCAGGAGGGCGGAGGACGACGACACGATTAAAATCTCCAACGAAATCGTCGCCGACCCCGGGTTGGCCATTGAGGTAATCTCGTAAAATACAATGGATTTTTATAAACGGGTAGGTTCATATATGAACACCAGCATCCTCTCTCTGATGATCACGGTGGTGTTCACCGCGATCAAGTACGCCATGCAGTACAAGTTGGTCGACGTGCGGGCCACCATCCAAGACACGGTGGTGTGCTTCGGGTCCGCCTTTGCAGGAATTTACCTCTACCAAAACTACTACGACGCCCCTTCCCAGCCCAAGGTCACGGCCGTTTTCACCGAAAAGCCCAACTTTTAGGGTGAATTTGTTCGGACATATAACCCGATGGAAGAGTTCGCGAGACTCCGCCAGTGCATCCTTGACCAGCAGGCGCGCCTCGCCGCGGCGCTGGCCCGCGTCGCCGAGCTGGAGAAGGAGGTCGCCGAGCTGAAAAGCCCCGTCGCGGCGCGAACGCGGAGTAAATCTAAAAAATAAGTGTATAGTACATGGACGACACCAATAAAACCGCCGTCCTTTTCGCCTCGGGGATCGGGATCGTGGGGGCGATCATGTCCTTTGCCATCCAGTTCACGGGCATGCTGATGCTCTTGGTCGGCGTCAGTTTGATCGTGGTCATCCACGGGAAGGACCCGGACCTCGGCAAAACGCCCTTCTACCAGTACCAAATCGCCATCACCCTGCTGGGCGCGGTGGGCATATTGATCTCGACCATCGTCGTCGGGCAGAACTCGGAGGCCATCCAGGACAAGGCCATGCCGGAGACGTGGACCACCTACTCCAAGTACATGTCCGGGCTGATGTTGACGGCCATGGTCGGGACCACCGCCATGTACGCCATGTACAAGGAGTACACGGGCCGAATCAAAATACTCCAGTTCCTGGTCTACCTCTGCTTCACCGTGGGCTGCATTTTCGCCCTCATGCAGTACACCGTCGCGCACTTCTTCCAGACTAGCGGTTGATGATCTTGTACGCGATGCCGTACTCGGTGGGCGACTCCCAGATGCCGGATATCTTCAAAATGGCCCTTTTGGGGACGCAGTGCTTAAAGTAAATGTGTTGGGCCTTGGGCGACCCGTAGGCGTGGAGGATCTCCCGTTCGACCTCGGCGATGGTGTGGGCGTGGTTCACGTAGAGGCCGTTCGTGGTGAAAAGGTCGGTCGCGTAAAGCAGGCGGGAGAACGTCCCGTTCATGATGATGTTCTTGATCGGGTGCAGGAAGACCACGTGGCCCACGTCGAAGTCGTCCACCACCAAAAGATTCATATGTTTTCTCTAGTTTATATTGTCTTTAATTTATATGGACCTTTCACTTGTCGCGCTTTTCATTGCCGCCTTCGTGGTCGGGTACGGCCTCCTCTACTTGTCCCCCATCGAGTACAAGACCGTCTTCCTCTACCCGACCCCGAACAACTACAACAAGATCCAATACAAGGACCGCGCGGGCACCTGCTTCCACCTGAAAGCGAAACAGGTCTCCTGCGACGCCTCGGCGAAAGAAATCCCCGCCCAAATTTAGCAACCCCCGAATAACTTCTTGTCCATGTCATCACCGTTGTAGTGTGAACAACTAAAATCATATAAATAGACCGTCTGTATGTCGGCAAGCAATTGCATGAAAAAAAAATAAAATGTTAAATTGTCCGAAACGGTGACGTGTATGTCTCACGCCGCCAGTGGCCGCTACACGAGCGCCAAACTCGCAATAAAACCGAACGGGAACATGAGGGAGGTCACGATAAATCCCCAAATTTAAAATAAAAATATTCTAATAGTGTATGTCAGCGAACGTGGTCTTTTCGTCCATCACCGGGAACTCTCTCTACGGGTACGGCAGCTACATGTACGTCGCCACCTCGACCAAGATTGTGAGAATTTCCACCTCCAACTGGTCACTTACCAACTGGGAGGCGGCGGTATCCAAGGTCATGCAGATGGCCATTTACGGGGACTACATGTATGCCGTAACGGGGGAACTTAACATCGTCCGAATAACTCTAAAAACGGGCGACGTATACTCGGCCTGGTTCCAAAGTAACATTGGTGGAGAAATGTGCGGCATCGCTATATCGTCCGACGGCGTCCTGTATGCCCCCTTGAACACGTCGACTTCCGGGCACAAGTACATTTATACGTGCGATTTAACGGCCACCAACTTGTTCATTGTTAAATTGGACTCGACCGTGGACGGCCTGGTGGATACGTATGGGGTTGATCTGGATGACGGGGGCGCTTACTTGTACGTCACGACGGGCACCGGGATTGCGCGCCTAGACACGTCCACCAATACGTTTCAGTCCGATTGGCTAACCGTGCAGTCGATTGCGTCGTCCCCTAGTGTCGTCGCGTATGGCGATTACCTCTACGTTTCCTGCCTCGATAACGCCCAGGTGGAAACGAAAAAAATATTGATTGCTCAACCGTTTATGACTGACTGGGTCAACACCAAATATTCGGTGGTGTACATAACGGTGTACGGGGGGTATTTATACGAATTGACCCCGAACTCGATCGTGCAGATCAATATCGCCCAAGCCTCCGTGACGTTGGTCTACTCCCAGGCGGCGTTAACCGCCTCGAGCAAGCCCACCGCACAGGGCAAGCGCGGCACGGCGCTGCTCCGCCGCCCAGGGAAGAGGCGGCCCGTCGGCTTCGTTGAAATGGTTACCCGTACCTCTACCGTAAACGTCAAACGTCGCGCCTTTAGCACGACGCAGGCCGATTGCACGATCACCTTCTTCGACCACCCGTCGGCCATCAAATGCCCCTTTGTCTACACCAAGAGTGGGGTGCTATCTGGTCGGGCGATCGCGGCCAGCGGGGTGTACGACAGCGCCAACGTCACTATGACCCCGAACGGGGACCGGATGGAGATCACCGTGACCTCCTAGACTTCCGGCGCCTCTTGCGGCTGCGCCCTCCGACGGTTCGGCTGCCCCACAGCGGGTAAAAGTTCTTGCACGTCATATTAAAATAAAATATTATAATATGCAGTCCCGTAGGTTTTTATGGGCCGCTGAGCGAGTAGGCCGCCCCCGCGATCAAGACGACGAAAATGACGTACAGCGCGTAACGCTTCGCTTTAACGAACCGTTGCGCTTTCGAGTGTTTCGAGGCGTGGGCCTCCTTCATGTAGGCGTAGTGCTCCGCCAGGGTCATGGTCGGTTTGTTCAACGTCGTGTTGACGGCGTTGTGGACGATGTTCATCCACTTGATAAAGTCGGCCCGGGAGTCCAAGTAGGGTTGGACGGGGTGTTTGGTCAGGATGCGCAGGTAGAGGTCCCGGTGCCCGGGTAAAAACTCGTGCAAGTTGTGCATGAGGCGGTAGTGCAGCTTCTTTTGGATGGCGGTGGGGTGCTTCGGGTAGTTGAAGGCGATGGTGTGCAGCACAAACCAGTAGGGCGGCCCCCATACCTCGGCGTCCATATATACTCTACAATACCGAAAGGAACCCAAAAACATTAACCCCATTTGCTTTATATGGACAAATGCAATAACTGCGGCAAATCATTCCATAATTTTCGCAATTGCAAACTCCCCATCACGAGCAACGGCATCATCCACGTGCACGACAACAAATACTTGATGATTTGCCGGAAGAAGACGCTCGGGTACGTCGACTTTATCGGGGGCAAGTACTCGGTCTACAACCTGCCCTACATCATGAACCTGGTCAACGAGATGACCGTGACCGAAAAGAAGAACCTGGTAGAATGGGAATTTTCAAAACTGTCGGACGACCTCTGGGGCGGCGGCAGCATCGAGCACCACGCGAGGGACAAGTTCACGACGCTCAAACAGGGGCTCATGCTGAACTCCGAGTTCGTGGACTTGAACGGCATCGTCGCCCGGAGCACCACCGCGTGGGAGGTGCCCGAGTGGGGCTTCCCGAAAGGGCGGCGGAACACGAACGAGAGCGACATCAACTGCGCCCTGCGCGAGTACGAAGAAGAGACGGGCTTTCCCCGCAAGGACGTGCGCATCATCCAAAACCTGATGCCCTACGAGGAAATATTCATTGGGTCTAACTACAAGGCGTACAAGCACAAGTACTACGTCGGGTTCAACCCGACCACCGTGGCGCCCAACCCGATGCAGTTCAACGAGGTCAGCGACATGCGGTTCTTCAGCCTCGAGGAGGCGCTGGCCGCGATCCGCCCCTACAACCTCGAGCGCAAGCACATTCTGGTCAAAGTCCACCGCACCATCATGCGATACTTTCAACCACCCGCCAGGCCAGCGCCGTGACGATCGGCGCCGTCGGCAGGAGAAACTTGAGGATGACCCTGTTGAGGTCGTCGCACAGCCGCGACGCGGGCGGCGAGGCGGCCACCATGGCGTGCGCGACCAGGTCGGAGGTGTGCCCCAAGGCCCACGCCCGGTACGGCGCAAAGTCGGGGATTTGCTTGACCGAACAGAGGGCCCCCGAGGACAGCAGCAAGATGGTCACGTCCACGTCCCGTTGCTCGATGGCGTACTTGATGGGGGTGCGCCCGTACCGATCGACGGCGTTGACCTCGGCCTTGTAGCGCAGCAGCAGTTTGGCGTGCGCGTAGCTCCCCGTTTGGACCGCGACGTGCAGCGACCCGCCCTGCGAACAGCCGCGGTCGAGCAACCGCGTCGCGATGTCGAGGCTCGGCATCCTTACCGCCGAGTGAATCGGGGCGGTCCCGTCCGTCAGGGGGAGGTCCACGTTCGCCTGAAATTGTAGCAAAATGTCCACAATTTCGGTATTTTGATGGAACACCGCGCTGTGCAGCGGGGTTGCCCCGCCCGGGAGAGGGTGGTTGACCGTCGCCCCGCGGCGGAGCAGCGTGGCCACCATTCCCGCGTTTTCGTTGGAAATGGCGCGGTGGAGGACCGTCAACCCATTCGCCGACACGCTGTTCACGTTGGCGTTCAGGTCCAGCAGCATGGCCACCATGTCGGCCGAATCCTCGTGTCGGAACGCCAGCATGATCGGGCTGTTCCCGTTCACGTCCGAGGCGTTCACGTTGGCCCCTTGGGTCAGCAGCATGTGCGCGCACACCATGCTGTTCGCGTACACCGCCATGTGAAGCGGGGTGACGCCCTTGTTGTTGGCGTGACCGACATCGGCGTCGTACTGCAAGAGTAGATCGACGATTTCCGTGTTGCCGTACCCCGCCGCCGAAATAAGAGGGGTACGGCCGTTCAAATTACCGATTTCAATGTTCGCCTGCCGATCCAACAAAACCTGAACCACTTCAACCTGCGGGTCTTCGGTCGAAAGCAACAGCGCGGTGGTGCCGTTCGAATCCTGCCAGTCGACGAACGCCCCCTCCGCCAAAAGAAGCTCGACCATGGCAAGGTTGCTGTCCAACACCGCTTGGTGCAGTGGGGGGATGTCGCCGCCGTTGATCGGCGCCCCGTTCGAAAGAAGGTAGTCAATCATCTTTGGGTCGTTGGCCTTCACCGCCGCGGTTATCGGGGAAATGGACGACCGAAGGGACGCCCCCTTTTCAATCAAGATCGGCACCATTTCAGGGAAGTACTGCACGGCCGACGCCAAGGGAGAGGTCGCACAATGCGGGAACCAGTTCAACAGGGCCCGCTCCAGCAGGAGCAGAACAGCGGCTTCCTCCTGCAACTGAAGGGCGCGGATCAACGGCGTGAGCCCGTCATAACTAACGTAGTCTACGGCGGGCGAGTTGGCGACCAACTGGGCGAGCAGCTTCACATTCTGGGACTCGACCGCCTCGTGCACTTCCATCCAGTCGACTAGCTCGTCGTTCATGGGTTGTGGTTCTTTAGAATTTGTATCCCCTCAAATTTACTTCTTCTCTTGGCGCCTCTTGAGCTTGGCCTGGAGCCGCTCCTTCTGTTTCGCCTTTTTCATGTTTTGGTCCATTTTCGAAAAGGCCGCGTTCATGTTCACCTTGCCCCCCGCGAACTGCTTGAACATTTGGTCCATCATCGGGTTGTCCTTCATCTTTTGAAGGAGCTCGGTCGCCTCCTCGATGAGCTCGCTCTCCTTCACCTGCCCGCTCTTGATGCGCTGGTCGATCTTCTCGCCGACGTTGCTCACGAGCGACATGATCTGGGCGGGGTTGCTCATCAGGCCCTTCATGTCTTTGCCGTCCACCGTCTCCGTGGCAATCTCCTGCGCCAACTTCCCAATCTTCGTGTTCAAAATGTCCCCGAACGGGCTCTCCCCGTCCTTCGTGAACATGGTCTCCATGTTCCGGATCATCTCTTCCAGCTTGCTGTGCATCGACGGGTCCATGTTGCTCAAGAGGAGAAAGAGTTTGAGGTATTTCCAGATCGTCTGGTGCGTCGCCTCCGTCAGGTTGTCCGCCCACAGGATCTTAAAGTTGATCCCCGGTAAAATGAAACAGTCCTCCTTGAACATCGCCTCATTATCGGACATGATCGCCTCGGCGTGCCCCTTGACGGCCTCGGTGATGTGCGCGTACGTGGCGTCGTAGTCGGCCTCCTTGTCGTCGGCGATGGCGACCAGGGTCGGCGACGCCGAACCGCGCAGCTCGGGGAACGTGCGGAACACGTCCTTTATAAAATCATTAATGACCCGTTTTACCTCGGCCTGCATATATATATAGGCCCGCACTATTATTTTTAAGTTATATTATATACAAATCCCCCAATTTGCAGAGGTTCTGGACGTACTTCATCGACGTCTCCTTGTTGCTCTCCGACATTTGCATGATGGTCTCGCGCATGTCGTTGATGGCCCCTTCCACCACGTTGTCGTACTCGTAGTCGTCCACCTCGCGCGAGTAGTCCTTGTGGATGAAAAAGTCAATGTTCTTGGCGTCAATCTGCTCGCGGTACCGCTCGTTCACGAACTTCTTCCACGCCAAGATCATCGTGCGCGGGTTCGTCTTCTTCAGCGTGTCAAAGTACATCTTGCACTTGATGAACCGCTGGTCCGTCGCCGTCGTCGGGTACGTCTTGAGCATGTCGTCGAGGCACTCGTCCAACTGACTGATGAAGGTGCTCAGGATCAACTTGTTATGGGCCATATTATATAAACCCTGTTTTATTTATTTTAAATGTGTTTTTTTTACTAAACGACTTAGGCATATTACATAAGGGTACCTCATGTTGCGCCTGATGATGATGGCTTGGCTCGTGACAACGAACGCATGGACCCCGGTTTTGTGCGTCAATTGTAAGTTTTTCAGAAAGGATTTATTTACTGAACCCCGATTTGGAAAGTGCGCCAAGTTCCCCGAACGAAGGCCTGATTCGGCTCTGGTTGACGGTGGTTCTGAAACAAAGGTATACAAGTACTGTATTACCGCAAGGGATTCGGATTCCATGTGCGGCAAAGAAGCAAAGTTTTACGAAGATCGGCGATTTTAACTTTATTCATATGCATCCGGGGTTTGCCCTATATTGGCTTGCAAGGTCGACGTGTCGGTGAACGTCGTCGTGACGGCCGTGCTCAAGGCCGTGACACCCTCCTGCGAAAGGGTCAACCCCGCGATCTGCTCCCGCAACTGCTCTATCGTCCCCACTTGGAGCTGCACCATGTCCGAGGGCGACATCGACAGGCCCTCCCGTCGGGACACCAGCCAGAACGCTGCCATAAGGATCAGAAGCCACCACATACATAGAACTACCTAAAAATTTAAGTCGTCGACATGACCTGCGTCGTCAACTGCGACAGTGTTTGGGTGTTGGCGTTGTTCTGGTTTTGAATGTTGCTGACCTGGTCCTGCAGCGCCAGCAACTGTTTCACCTGGTCCTGCAACACTTTAATGTTTTGCTCGTTCTGGCTCGCTACACTTAGGCATGTTTGGGTGTCGTAGTCTTGGTACCCACTCGAGGCCCCCTCCCTCAACGGCTTGTAGAATAGGACCAACGCCAACAGCAAGCAAACCCATAAAATAAGGTCCATAATTTAGACTACTAAAAAAAAGGCGCGCATGCGGGCATTCAGCGGCGCTCAGCCCAAAACTTGGCGCGGCGCTCAAGGCTGGCCACGGAAGAGGACCGCGTGATCGCCTCCATGGGCGTCTCGAAGAAGTTGTAGACTTGCATCTTCGTCATCTGGGGCGTGGCGTCCAACTTGGCGTAAGCCTCGCAGGCGAGGTCGAGGGCTTGCAGCGCCTTGAGGTACCGCCTCGCACGAGACAACGGGGCAGTTACTGGGCGACCACGCACAGGAGTGGGCGCACGCGGGGCCTGGAACGACGTGACGTCGCACTCGTTCTTGTACAAGAACTCTTCCATCTTGGCCGTCGCGGCAGGGCTCAGGGGGGTGCGGCGGATCTCCTTGACCTCAGCGCGCGCCACCCCCAACATCTGCATGAACGCGTCCGGTGGAATGTGGAAGCGGTTGCGCAGAGGAGGAGCGTCGTCCAGCACGGTCGCGGGCGGGCGCGTCGTCGAATGCCCGTGGCGGTTCGACGTAACCGGGTGAATCTTCTTTCCATCGGGCGTCACGCCCTCGGCAATCTCCCGGCGCTTGCATGCCACCCGAGCCGACATCCTTGCCGTGAACGACTCCTTGAGCTCTTCTCCCAACACCGCGACAATGTTGGAGGATAACGACTTCAACATGAGGGCCGACTCCGTCGTCCACGAGTCGTCCAGCGCGAACGCCATGACCGCCAACTTCAACTTGTCGCCGACCAACTTGTCGAAGAGAAGGGCGAGGTGGGCCCGCGAGACCTTCTTGATGCCCCGGGCCCACGGCGGGAGGAACGAAATCTCCTTGAGCTTCGCCGCCAGGACGGGCACCGAGTCGGAAGCCTCCACCGCCGCCACAATCTGCTCAACGAGGTTCGCCTCGGCGAACGCCTCGCGGGCCGCGGCCCACTTGGGTGAAAACTTGCGCCGCACGGCCTCGGCCACCTTCGCCCCCAGAAGGACGGCCAGCGGCGGCACCGCCTTGGGAACATGGACCTTTTCAGCAGTGAGGTCGTACCGATCCGTTCGGGCCGCGAGAAGGATGCACTGCGCGATGAGGCCAATGTCGACGGCTGCCCGGATCCCGTTCCTCTCCAGAACTTCGACGAGGCGACGGGCCTGCCTTGACAACTTGGTTGCAGGGAGCGTCTCCATCCACGCCACGGGGCACAGCGTGAACTCGCCCTCCACCGGGTGCGCCCCAAGGAGAGGGTCGAAGTCGGACACGTCGACCAAGGAGGCCCAGTCGAACTCCTCCTCGTAACGGGCGTTGACCATCGCGAAAGCTTGCACCAACTCCGTCATGATGGACTGCGGCATCTCCTCCACGTGCTTCTCCTGCGCCCACCGAAGGAACGAGGCCAGCAACTGCTGCGGGGATGGCTCGGGCGAGCCCTGGCCCTTGTCGAAGAGGAGATGCAGGTTGCGAGACAACAGCCGTCCGTAGTGGCGCAACATGTCGAAGGCGTCGTCCACCAACGTGGTGTCGCGCTCCGAGTCCCCGGTCATCAGGGCCCACGCGAGGCAAATCACCATGCCCGGGTGCATCGACGGGAAACAGTCCGTGCCGCCCGTGAGGATGCCCGTGGTGACAGTGTCCAAGAACCGACAGGCACACAACAAGCGGAAGATGGCCTTGAAAATGGCCGACGCATTCTTGGGGCACCAGGGCAACACAATGTTGCATGGGTGGCGGCTGCTCGGGTCCTTGCGGTACCCGTCGTAGACCTGCAGGGAACCAAACGTGGCGAGGGTCACGAAACTCGTGCCAACCTTCTTTGGGTCGATGCTCAGGCACCACGCGTTGGCCAGGTCCAACGAGCCGTCGGGGCGCTTCATGAACCGCAGGTTCGCCATGATCCCGGAGACGAGCTGCCCCAGCTGGGCGAAGGCCTTGTCGTTGGGGAGGTCCTTCATCTCCTGCAACTGCTCGCGCAGGGTCGCGAACGTGATCTCGCACATGGTGTCCTCGGGGCTGACCCCGTCCTTGAAGGCCTGCACGAGCGCGTGCCACGCGGCCTCGACGAACGGCTGGTCGGCGGGGTCGAATAAATGGATGACCTGGGCCAGGGTGTCCGACTCCTCAGCCGACGTCGCCGCATTCTCGGCCCCCAGTATTAGGTGCACCAGGGCCGTCGCCTCTCCGGCACCGCGAACGCGGAGGCGCTTCTGGAACTTCTTCCCCGTCGCCACCAAGCTTTCGAACCGTGCGAACATGGTCTCCCACGTGGCCTTCTGGAGTTGGATCTTGTGGTCGGCGACCTTCTCGTTCGCGGGGAGCTTGTTCGTGATGGTGTGCGGCGTCATGGACGTGAAGCCTACCGTGCCGATGGTCTCGCCCTGGGTGATCGTGAACAAGGAGTCGATGAGCCGCTGGAGGTCGTCCGTGAGGTTCCCCGAACAGAGCAGCGTGAGCCCCTCCGTGGCCTTGGCAAGGTGCGCGAGCCACGGGTCCGGCGACTGGGTGCACGCCATGAACATGGCCGTCTGCTTGTAGGGCGTGTCGAGAAGAAGAGCCAGACGCGCGTACGCGTCCGTGACGCTCACCCCAAACTGATCATTAAGCGCCTTCGTCTCGGCCTCCGCCTCGGAGCTCGGGACCGAGTTGTAGTGGACCCCCGCGTCGGTGAAGACGAAGGTGAAGACCGTCTCGACCTCCGGGTAGAACTTGACAAGGTAGTCCTTCAGCTGGAACATTGCGTAGATGTGGTTCTCGGGACCATCGCCCCCGGTGCCGCGCTCGAGGCCCACGTACGTGAGCAGCATGTCGGAAACATACTGCTTGAACGCCGCCAGGTCGTCGCCGAAGCTGATGCATCCGGCAAGGCACTTCGTCCCTTCCTCGGTGAAGACTTGCAGGATGATGCCGACCCCCTTGGGGATGGCCTTGATCCCCGCGATCGCGGCCTTGACGTTGTCGAAGCATCGGCCCATCGAGCTCGTCACGTCCACGCTGAACACGACGACCGTGTTGGCCATACTTGGGTTCCCCGGAATTGGGACGGGCTTGAGAAGCCGCAGGACAAGCTTCTTGTCGACAGTCGTTCCGTCCTTCATGGTCACGGTCGTAAGACCGACGGCGCTAATGACACCGACATTATTCTTAGTGTGGCGGGCCTCGTAGAGCACCGTGTCACCTGGTTGGAGAGACATATTGGAAAAATGTCGGAGGTTGTGTGTCCCCGAAGAGAAAAACACACATCAAAATTTAAAGATTTTTCGTAAATTTTGCGCCCGAGGGTTCCAAAAATAAACCAGGCCTTAAAGATATGTTACGCGTCATTTTTATAGCGCTCATGACCGCCTGCATTCTGGGGCTCGTGCATTGCATCTACGACACGTTGAAAACGAGCCTCACCGTGCCCCGAACCGTCTACTTCACAACAGGCACGTCGGATGCGGAGACAGGAAGAGGCTGAGCAGCGCCAGGGCGATGATGAAAAAGAGGTAGGGTTGGTAGACCTTGGGGGTCACCCCGGCAAACGTGAGGATGGTGGTCAGGAGGCTGGTGCCTACCATAAGGACCAGTACAGTAAGCGCCACGCGGTTCGGGTAATCCATTATATACTTTACCGTTTAATAATGGTGTCGCATTTCTTCTCCTTTCGTGTTTTCAAAATGAACTCGGAGACTTCTTTCGCGGTCTCGGGGTCCTTGTAGTACTGCTCGAGGCAGCCCAGCAGGTGCTTCTTGCTCACGGCCGACAGGACGGTCTTGCTCTTCCGAACGATTTTCCCGTCGGCTAAATCGATCTCGTCCAGCTTCTTCTCCTTCATGATGAGCACAAGTTTGTCGGTGAGCTCCTTCTTCCGGGCGTTGCGCCGCCGCACCTCTTGCCGGAGCTCCGAAATCGAATCGTCGATGCTGAGCCACTCCTTGATTACGTGAATCAACTCTTGGTTTTCCATGTCTGGGTAAGACCGCCCTGGTTTTAACCTAGTTTTAGCACTGGTTCATAAACTGCGTGAGCAGGTCGACCTTTTCCAGCAGCACTTGATCGACGGGCGTCAGTTGGACCTGTTGGACGCCGCCCAGGATCAGGAAGAAGATCTCGAAGGCCGCCAGAATCCGCTGCAGGGTGCCGTACGAGTCGAACCCCAACTTCCCCGGGCGCACCATCCCGGAGATCTGCTCGGTGAGGTCGTAGAGTTGGTCCGTAAACTCGTGCAGCTGTTTGGTGCGGGCGGCCGTGATGGCGTCCATCTCGGGTTGTTTGCTGAAATCTTCCCGTAAACCTCCCACGGTGGCGAGGGCCAAGTCAAACGCCGTGGCGGTGTCCAGCACCGCCTGTTCGTAGGGGGCGTACAAGGGTTTAGTGGTGACGCGTTTGGTCTTTTTGTAGGCGGCGATTGTCTCCGACACTGAGATGTTGAAGGTGTCGACCAGCGAGCCGACCTTGGCGATGATCCCCGACAAGGCGGTCATGGTTACATTGGCCCCGCGCGTCCGCGTCGATTCCAGGTGGTACTTTAGTTCGGCGACCCCTTCCATGATCTCGTCCGTCTCCGAAAGGTGCACGACGATGTGCAACAGCGTTTGGAGGTACGCGAGGTGCAGCGCAAACTCCACCACGACCAGGGCCATCAAGACACTCCCTGCGGTCTGGCGGAGCCCCTTATCCTTCAAGTACGCGTCGACGGGCTTGTCGTACCCGCCCTTCGAATACATGTCGACCTTCAAGGGGTCGACCACTTGGTACCCGAACGGGTGGATATATTTGGTCGCCAGACTGCACCCGTTGACGACGTAGGACTTCCCATTGAGTTGCACCTTTTTGTACTTCAGGTTCTTTTCAATCCAGGCCGTCAACCCCTTTTGCAGGGAGGTGCCGTCCACGGCCAACGGGTCGGACGTCTTGCCGAGGGAGACGGTCGCGACCTTGTTGCCCCCTCCCCTCATTTGGCTGCTGAACAATTGCTGGAGGACGTCGTCGTCGAACGGGTCGGAATGGCCAAAAGGGTCGGTCAACCTGTTGGAATGGCCCCACGGGTCGGTCAACCAGTTGGAATGGCCAAAAGGGTCGGTCAACCTGTTGGAATGGCCAAAAGGGTCGGAATGGCCCCACGGATTGGAATGGCCCCACGGGTCGGAACGCTGGGTGGACGGACGCTTGGCCGTTTTGAAAATGTAGTTGGTCTTGTTGTGCCGCAGCAAACTGTCGTCGTGGGTCAGCGAAACCCCGGACCGCGAGACCGCCACGCAGTACAAGGCCGCCAGCTCATCCTTAGGCACGTCCACCGTGGCGCCACCCACGATGTGGACGTTGGCGTACATGTAGAGGGAGACCATTTTAGTTTACCCACATATAATTTCATCGGAAAAAATAATAATATAATTTATAATGGCCTTTTCAACGGTAGACCCCTCTGTCCTCTTAAATGACAACACTGCCGTCCTCTTGTCCCTTCTTTCGGGGAATGCGTACCGACAAAACAACCCTAACTACGATTGGGTCGAGCCCGCCGACTCCAGTATTGAAATTCAAGAATACCCAACGACCGCGTTTACCGATACCACCTCCACGAACTACATTCCGGCGAAACTGATTGCTGGGAACTACTGTTCTAATAGTGACAAGACGCAGTTGTATTCAACCTTTCAAAACACGTTCAACGCAGGCAATGTTACCTTACTACACCGTCTCACGAAATACGTTTACAAATATGCCACCGTTTCGGACCCCATCACGGCAGTCACCTCTTCCGTGTTGCAATATCTGTATGCCACGTATTTGTCTAGCCCCAACCCGCTAACTCTCTCCAACATGGTGAACGTCTACAACCTCACTAAAGAAACCACATACAATGATGCAACCACCACGACGTCCCTGGATACGGCGATAGATGCCTTGAAGAGCCTAATACCGTTCTCCGCAACGTCCGACCCGCGGTCGGTCTATTTACCGACGACGTCCAACTTCCCCCAACTTGCTTCCTACTCGAATAATTCGGGACTCGTTTCTTACATGGACTTGTATAATTTAAGAACGGGGCACTACATGGACCCCACGTACGGTAACGCCTACCCATTTTTCAGTCCGACCGAGTCCCAACAGCACGGCCTGGGCTACCTCTATTTACTCACGACCCAGGAAGGCCTCTATCAGTACGGGGTATTTTCAGCCTACCTCAACAAACCCCAGCCAACGAGCAGCCTCTTCCAAGATTTAAACGTCTACGACTCAAGCAGTCGCACGACGACCCACAACATTGTCGCCGACATTGACCAAACCTATTGGGCGATCGCTAACATCGGCCGCGATTACGGTTTTCCAACTGCCAAGCCAATTTTGATGTGCGTCCTGATTGATGGCGTCAACTACTCGGGAGGGGACGGACCGTACCCCACGGACCCCTGTGGAAATTTGTACGATCTCCCAACAACCAGTTTCGACATTTACACCTGCTGCGATAGCGCAATGACTTTTACACAAGACAGTACCCCCACTAACAACAACATATGCATGACCGCGGAAATGCTGTCGTACCAAATGGTGAACGCGGCGCTGACTAAAAATTACACCATCTTTTGCGCGCTGCACCGAATGTTTTATTACATGGTGTCCGTTCAAAACGGGCTCGTCGGCGACGCAAACCTTGCAAGTGTAAATGCCACACCGATACCGCAAAACCTCAGCACTAACCGTAAGAGTGCTGGCTGGCCGTACACGTCTTACTGTATGGGGTATCAACCCTACCTTAATTTCTATGGGGTAGCATCTCCAATGGGGAAAGACGCGTCCACGATCAAGCCGATTTATTACTGCAGAAACCCGTATTATAAAATGAACAACACCGTTTATTCAGATTCCCTTTATTCGAATTCCGGCGCAGACTTCAACATTTGTTTTGCCTACAAATTGGCGTGGTTGGCGTCGACGATAGACTCGAACTTCTCGGCGTACGACACACTTTCGTCCCCGGCGAGCGCCACCGTTGGCGCGAGCAGTTCGATTACGTGGGAATACATGTACAACCAAATAAAGACGTCCATCTTGGCGCAGACCGGTAACGTAGGTGACGGGTCCGCCTTCGTTCAGGGCGCCGTCCTCACCGACAAATACGTTACCCTGCCAAGCCACGACAGCAGGGAGTACACCAACAATACTAACGCAAGCGCCATCGACCTGGCGCTCTTCAAAGATTGGGTGGTCGAGAGCGAAGCGGCCGACATAACGGGATACGCGGCGAAAGGTTCGCGGGTGTTGACGTCCAACGGGTACGTCTCGATCGAGAACCTCACCCACCACGACAAGGTCATCTTTCAGGGCAGAAGGGTGCGGCGGGTGGGCGTGCTGCGCGTCGACTCTATCACGAAATACAACATCACGGTCGTCCGAATCAAACGACACGCGTTTGGGAAGAATCGCCCGTTTCGCCCCCTTCTGTTGCCCATCAACACCCAAGTACTTGTTGGAAACAAGTTTCACACGCTCGGCGACCTCGTGAACAAGCGGTCGATCCGCAGGGCGTTCTACCCGAAGTTGGTCTTTTACCGGGTGCTTCCGAGCCTCCGCTACCTCAATTTGAACGGGATCTTTTCAAAGAATTAGCGGGACAACATCCCTATGGCTCGGTCCATTTCCTTTTGGCTGATGGTGCCGTCGTTGTTGGTGTCGATCAACGCGATGAGTTCTTGCGTGTATTTGGGGCTCAGCACGCAAAATTTACTATCTTCGTGGAAGAGGTAGTCCGTGAGCACGGTAAAAATAGCGGTCAAGATGAACGACAGGAAAATGTCCCTCGACCCCATCCAACAGATCGCAAAGATGAGAAATTCCCGCCCCACCACGTGTTTCAAAAACGCCTCTTGCGACTTTGACAATTTAATCGTAATGTACTTCGACCCGATGTTCAGCATGATCATCACCATCCCCGCGAACAGTTTCGAGTTGTTCAAGGCGTGCGTGATGCTGTGCAAATATTTCATATAATAGGGTTATATTTTTTCATCTAAATCGTCGCCGTAGTTTGTAGTAGTGCGCCCGAAACGGGACCAGGCTCATCATGCCGTCCCGAATTTTTCGGGCATGTGTATGGACCCCGGACATCACGCCCTCTTTCAGGCCCGCCGCGCGACTCAGCACCGACCCATCTAAATCCACCGACACCCGGAACCCCTCCTGCATCGACCAGACCACCCCAAGGATCAGCGCCAACAGCATCACCCACATATGGTTTTAGCTCAACAAAAAAAATAAACGGTCGACCTCGGTCGGCATCGTCTCGTAGGCCAGCCAGCACTCGTACCCGTTCTTGGTCGGGTGGACCAGCACCGCGCGCCGTAAAAGAAGGGCCACGTCGTCCTCCACGCTCGCGAACTTCTTCAAGTGCCCCTGCAGGCGGCACGACTCGGCGCGGTCGTACCACGTCGCCGTGCGGCTGAACCAGTACACGGACACGGTGCGGGGCATCTTAGGTTGTGTCTAAAAAATTTATATGTTGTCTTTTTATATGAACTACTACGACGCCTTTCTGGTTCTCTTGGTGATCATCAAAGTCACCCTCGTCGGGTCGGCGGTCCTCTACCGTTTCAACGTGGACACGGGGCTCACCTCCAAGGTCGCGGCCATGGCCCGCACCACCTTTGACATTTTGATGTGCCTCCTCTTGATGTTCCTCTTCAACCCCTTCAACACGAAACTCAACCGAGTCACCTACGAGACGTGCGTCTTCATCTTCGTCTTTGCCGTCTTGACCCTCATCCACACCCTCATGGATCTGACCGAAAAGCATAAAAAGTAGCCACGAAACAAAGCAGGTGGAGCGCCGAGTGCTTGTTACTCATGTAAAAGGACCCTCCAATGCACCCCAACACCAGTAAATAACTTGGCTTGAACTTGTAGACCAGGGTGTACGAAATGAACGAGACGATGGTGGTCTTGGCCACCACCGCGTCCAGGAGAGTGTTGTATTGGATTAGAATTGCCTCGAACACAGGACCACCCCAACGAGCGCCGCCAACGCGGCTTCCATTTTCTGCTGGGGTCGCGAAGGTTGAGCATGAAATACCCCACCGAGAGGTAGAGCAGCAGGATGGACCCAATGGATTCATTGGTTATGGCTCCAAATTTTTTGTTTCTTTCGGGTCATTCGTTTCGTCATGTCGGACAAGAGGTCGGCCAGGTCGACCTCCTCTCCAGCCAACACCTTCCTTTTGATACGGCGCAACTCGGGGAGTGACGAGCGCTTTACTTTGAACCCATAATCTTGGTATTTGCTGAACTTGTCCCCCTTTCTCGTCCGCATGTAGTGCAGGGCGACACTTGCCCCGTTTTTACGGGCATGGTCGTCCAGCGTCACCTTTCCAGTCCATTTTACTTTTCGAAGCAGCGCATCGACCACCCCCATGAGGTCGTCCATGTTATCCATGCGGCAGAACGAATGGACCGAGATGTTCACGATCTTCGCCGTTTTGGTGGCGTGGTTTAACTCGACGTGGATGCAGGTAGACGGGGAGGGGTGGGTTGCCCTCTGCTCCACCTCTACCGTGGCGCGGGGTTTCGCGCCGAACCGAGCGGCGGCCCGTCGGGCCATGTAACTGGTTCGATCAGCCGACTCGTTCTTCCTCAAAAAATGATTGTCCGTAATCAGGAAAAGCTTGGTGGCGAGTTCTGGGGGGTCAGGGAACTCCTTGGTAGGCGTCCCGAAGTTGCCGTCAAGCCTCAAAAAGGGGTAGCTTTTACCCGAATGTTTAACATACAGGACCGAGACCTCATCCACCGCAAACCCGTACCCGTACAAGAGTTTCCCTTCGAACGCCTCCTTGAACGTATCAAGCATACTCTAGAGAAGCTATAAAAAAAATTACCAGCACGAGGTTGCCAAGAGGTCGGCCTGCTGGTTCCCCAACGAGTGCGGGTCGGTGTTGCCCGTGTGGGCGGGCACGTAGACGAGTTGAACGTTGCGCGACTTGACCAACTCGTACGCCTGTTTCACCAACGCCGCGTTCGGGACGTCGACCCAGCCCTTCTTCTCGCACTTGGCCCCGTAGGTAGTGCAGCAAAGGATGGCGTAGTTGGAGTCGGTGTAGATCCCGACCGACCCGGTAGTGTCTTTTAAAATTTCTATGGCTTTAATGATGGCCGTCAGCTCGGCAATGTTGTTGGTGGCTTTCCCGACTATTCGCCCCGACGCGTTGCGCGGGTCGTTTGCCCCGAAAAACACCCCGTACCCACCCTTCGCCCCCTCTTTGCCGTTCTTGGAACACGCCCCGTCCGTGTAGACGACTACATCAAAATTTTCGTCCACGGTAGACCCCCTTTCGGCAAAGAGAGCCGCCTCTTCGCGGGTTGCAAACTTTTTGTATTTTGGCTTTTTGTGGGCCTCCCGCTTGCATTCGTCCCAGGTACCGTACACCCCTCCCTGTATGTGGCCCGTGTGGACGGCGTAGAACGGCATTTGTACATTAGGTACTGGACCAGTTGTTTAAATGTATTTCTTGTAACCACGCGGCGGAACCACCACAACCTTCATGAAGGCATACGTCAGGAGGGTGACTGACATGATAAACAAAATGGACCGAGGTTCATCCGTCGGCGGGTCGTACGGATCCTCGACGTGAGGCGGGGCGTGGTGCTGGCGCATGTAGTGAGGCTCGGCGTAGTGAGGCTTGGCGTGCTCGACGTAGTGAGGCTCGGCGTGCTCGACGTAGTGAGGCGTGGCGTGCTCGACGTAGTGAGGCTCGGCGTGCTCGACGTAGTGAGGCTTGGCGTGCTCGACGTAGTGAGG
>Ga0214923_10001102_pt1 | contig 39110 bp, 29 predicted proteins | sample LL1510_MetaG_FD_177993 | JGI IMG/M metagenome (GOLD analysis project Ga0214923, IMG submission 177993) | Freshwater microbial communities from Lake Lanier, Atlanta, Georgia, United States - LL-1510 | ecosystem: Environmental > Aquatic > Freshwater > Lake | place: USA: Georgia | collected...
GTGTACAAGGCATACAGGGCGTACAAGGCATACAGGGCGTACAAGGCATACAAGGTGTACAAGGCATACAAGGTGTACAAGGCATACAAGGTGTACAAGGTATCCAGGGCGTACAAGGTATCCAGGGTGTACAAGGTATCCAAGGTGTACAAGGTATCCAAGGTGTACAAGGTATACAAGGTATTCAAGGATATAGTATTATATGGAAAGGAACTTGGGATTCTTCTACAACATATTATCAAAATGATGTAGTATTCTATGATGGCGCTTCATATATTGGAGTTAATACTACTCCAACTGGTTTCACAAATCAAAGACCTGAAACTAATGATGTAGTTAATACCACATATTGGAATATGATGACCAGCCAAGGTATCCAAGGTATCCAAGGTGTACAGGGTATTCAAGGTGGTCAAGGTATACAGGGCGTTCAAGGTATACAGGGCGTTCAAGGTATACAGGGTATTCAAGGTGTACAGGGTATTCAAGGTGTACAGGGTATTCAAGGCGGTCAAGGTATACAGGGTGTACAGGGTATCCAAGGTGTACAGGGTATCCAAGGTGTACAGGGTATTCAAGGTGTACAAGGCATACAGGGCGTACAAGGTATTCAAGGTGTACAGGGTATACAAGGTGTACAGGGCATACAAGGTGTACAAGGTATACAGGGTGTACAAGGTATTCAAGGTGTACAGGGTATTCAAGGCGGTCAAGGTATCCAAGGTGTACAAGGTATCCAAGGTGTACAGGGTATCCAAGGTGTACAGGGTATCCAAGGCGGTCAAGGTATACAGGGTGTACAAGGTATCCAAGGTGTACAGGGTGTACAAGGTATTCAAGGTGTACAAGGTATCCAAGGTGTACAAGGTATCCAAGGTGTACAAGGTATCCAAGGTGTACAAGGTATCCAAGGTGTACAGGGTATCCAAGGCGGTCAAGGTATACAGGGTGTACAAGGTATACAGGGTGTACAAGGTATTCAAGGTGTACAGGGTATCCAAGGCGGTCAAGGTATACAGGGTGTACAAGGTATTCAAGGTATTCAAGGTGTACAAGGTATTCAAGGTGTACAAGGTATACAGGGTGTACAAGGTATTCAAGGTGTACAGGGTGTACAAGGCTTCCAAGGTACTAAGGGTGAGGGCTTTACATTCTTGGGTGATTGGAGTTCAATCACAAGATACGTTAAGAACGACTCTGTTTACTATAATGGATCAAGCTATACCAGCACATATGGTGATGAAACCTATGCTGGCGGCGCTTATGTTAACCTAAACCAAGTTCCAGGTAGCCTAGTAGATATTACAGGTGTGGGCCTAACAGCTACCAGCGGTGTGTTTACTTGTAATGCTGTCAATATTTACAAAGCTGAAATTATTAGAGTCAGTGGTACAGTACCAGCTGGATTTACCATTGAGAATCCAGATAGTCCCGCCCAAGCACCAACATATTATACAGCTGGACAAACTGTTAATAATGATTACTATGTAATTGATTATCCAAACAACCCAGCTACTGGATTTACATTGGGTCGTAGCCAATTCGCTACAACAGCTATTGGTACTACTGGAACAGGTAGCTTAACAGGATTAACATTCAAGGCTATACCATGGTTGATCATTAGTGCTCAAGGCATTCAAGGCGTACAAGGTGTACAAGGTATACAGGGTGTACAAGGTATACAGGGTGTACAAGGTATACAGGGCGTTCAAGGTATACAGGGCGTTCAAGGTGTACAGGGTATTCAAGGTGTACAAGGACGCCAAGGTGTACAAGGTATTCAAGGTGTACAGGGCGTTCAAGGTATCCAGGGTGTACAAGGTATTCAGGGTATTATTGGTACACCAGGTGGGTATACAGCAGCCTACTTATGGGATAGTGCAACTACAGCCAGTGACCCAGGACCAGCTAATGTTAGAATAGGTCGCAGCTGGACTACAACCACTGCTGGTAATACTAACTTATATTTTGATATCATAGACGCAGATGGTCAGGATAGAACAGCTTGGTTAAGCGCATTTACATTCTTCGGTTCACAACAGAGCTATTTTGGTACACTAACAATAATGCCAGAAGGTTCATCAAACCAAAGATGGTCAGGTATTATTACCAGTGTAACCAATAATACTGGATGGTTCAATATTGGTGTATTGTTTATTGACAGTCAAGGTACAGCACCAACAGCAGGGCAAAAAGTTAACATAGCATTCCAGCCAGCTGGTCAACAAGGTATTCAAGGCGTACAAGGTGTACAAGGTATACAGGGTGTACAAGGTATACAGGGTGTACAAGGTATACAGGGTGTACAAGGTATTCAAGGTGTACAAGGTATTCAAGGTGTACAGGGCGTACAAGGACGTCAGGGCGTACAAGGTATTCAGGGCGTACAAGGTATACAGGGCGTACAAGGTATACAGGGCGTACAAGGTATTCAAGGTGTACAAGGCATACAAGGTGTGCAAGGCATACAAGGTGTACAAGGTATTCAAGGTGTACAAGGCATACAGGGCGTACAAGGTATTCAAGGTGTACAGGGTATACAAGGTGTACAAGGCATACAAGGTGTACAAGGTATACAGGGTGTACAAGGTATTCAAGGTGTACAAGGCATACAGGGCGTACAAGGCATACAGGGCGTACAAGGTATTCAAGGTGTACAGGGTATACAGGGTGTACAAGGTATACAAGGTGTACAAGGTATTCAAGGTATTCAGGGTTCAAGTATTGTTTGGAAAGGAGTATATTCTCCAACTACAATTTATAACACTAACGACGTAGTATTTGAAAATGGACAGAGTTACATTGCCGTATATGGTAGTGGTAATAGTGCTAACCTTACTGGTGTTGCTATTGGATCAAGTGGATCATTTACTTGTACCGCGGGAGCAACTCTAAGAGTTGGTGATCAGATTACTGTATTAGGCGTTAACACTGGCACTGGCTCTATTACAGGCTACAACAGTGCTGGCACAAATTACTACATTACAGCTACAAATGGTTCAACATCATTCACCTTAAGTGCTACATTAGGTGGTGCAGCAGTAACAACCAGTGCTGGTACAGTAGCAGGTGGCATGATCTTTACACATCCAACAGGATTTGGAAATCAAAGACCAACAATAACCAATACTACATATTGGAACTTGATGACCAGTCAAGGTATCCAAGGTATCCAAGGTGTACAAGGCATACAAGGTGTACAGGGTATCCAAGGCGGTCAAGGTATTCAGGGTGTACAAGGTATTCAGGGTGTACAAGGCATACAAGGTGTACAAGGTATCCAAGGTGTACAAGGTATACAGGGCGTACAAGGTATTCAAGGTGTACAGGGCGTACAAGGTATACAGGGTGTACAAGGTATTCAAGGTATTACTGGTCTTGGTATTACTTGGAAGGGTACTTGGAATAGTACAACTATTTACAACAGCAATGACGTTGTATTTTATAATGGTAATAGCTGGATCGGTGTTCGTGGTACAGGCAACAGCGTAGCCCTTTCAGGTGTAAGCATTGGCGCAAGCGGTGTAATCACATGTACAGCAACAACATTGCCAGCAGGATTCCAAGTTGGTGACCAAGTATTAGTAGCAGGTATCAATAGTGGAACTGGATCATTACCAAGCTATAATGCTGTTGGTACTTATTATTATATTATTAGTACAAATGGTTCAACCTCATTAACCATAAGCACAACATTAGGTGGAAGTGCTGCTGCTACAGCCGCTGGCACCGTTAGTGGAGCAATGACCTTTACTGTGGCTACAGGCTTTGGTAATGTCATTCCAAACCTAACCAATACAAACCATTGGAACCAAATGACCAGCCAAGGTATTCAAGGTATCCAAGGTGTACAAGGTATCCAAGGTGTACAAGGTATACAGGGCGTACAAGGTATACAGGGCGTACAAGGTATTCAAGGTGTACAAGGTATACAGGGCGTACAAGGTATTCAAGGTGTACAAGGTATACAGGGCGTACAAGGTATTCAAGGTGTACAAGGTATTCAAGGTGTACAAGGTATTCAGGGCGTACAAGGACGTCAGGGCGTACAAGGTATCCAGGGCGTACAAGGTATCCAGGGAGTACAAGGTATACAGGGCGTACAAGGTATACAGGGCGTACAAGGTATACAGGGTGTACAAGGTATACAGGGTGTACAAGGTATACAGGGTGTACAAGGTATACAGGGTGTACAAGGACAACAAGGTATTCAAGGTTCAGGCTTTAAGTGGCGTGGTGTTTGGAAGCCAGAGAATGACTATGCTGTCAGTGACATGGTTTCACATTTGGGTAGTACATATGTTAGCTTAACAGCATATATTCCACAAACTTTAGCCAGTGTATCAATATTAAGTAGTGGTCAGATTAGCTTTAATAATCCAACAAATGCTGCCTCTGTTGGTCAGGTTATATATGTTAATGGTGTTAAGACTGGATCAGGTGTATTACAAAATTATGCTAGTACAGGGACAGCCTATTATGTTAAGGCTGCTAGTATTGCTGGTGGAACAACTACAGTAACATTAAGCGGTGACGCTCCAAGAAGTAATGTAACAGGTACATTAAGTGGCACAACAATAAGTGGATTAGCTACTACTAGTACTTTATATGTTGGAATGTCTCTAACCAAAGTATCAGGAACTGGTGTTTTCAATGGAACTCCAACTATCACTGCTATTAATAGTTCCACACAAGTTACTATAAGCACTTCAGCTACGTCAAATGGATCAATAACATTTAACGCAACTGGAGCTACAATAACTAGTACTGCTGGAACAAGTACGGGAATGAGTTTCTATATTCCAACTTATGTTCCTAACTTACATACCAGTACAGTATACAATGCACTTGGTCCTAGTCCTGAATCAGAATATGAAAGATGGGAATTAGCGGGTTCACAGGGTATCCAAGGTATTCAAGGTGTACAAGGTATTCAAGGTGTACAGGGTATTCAAGGTGTACAGGGTATTCAAGGAGTACAAGGTATACAAGGTGTACAAGGTATACAGGGTATTCAAGGTTCAAGCTTTACTTGGAAAGGCATCTATTCAGCTAGTACCAGCTACTCAGCTAATGATAGTGTGTTCTATAATGGTAACAGCTATATTGCTATATATGGTAATGCTAATAGTGAAAACTTAAATGGTGTAAGTATTGGAAACAGCGGTACATTTACTTGTTCAGCAACAACTAAGACATTAGTAGTTGGAACAGGTGTTAAGGTAACTGGTATAGCAGCTGGTACAGGAAATATTAGTGGATTCTCAGATCCAACAACATACTATATTACTGCTACGAACGGAAGTACAAGCTTTAACCTAAGTGCTACACTTGGCGGAGCACCAGTAACAACAACCTCGGGCACCAGTACTGGTTTAACATTTATGTGGCCAGTGAGCTTTTCTAACCAAGTTCCAGCAAATGGTCAGCCACCAGTAACTAATAGTACATATTGGAATCAGTTAACAAGCCAAGGTATCCAAGGTATTCAAGGTGTACAGGGTATTCAAGGTGTACAAGGTATACAGGGTGTACAAGGTATACAAGGTGTACAAGGTATTCAAGGCGTACAAGGTATTCAAGGCGTACAAGGTATCCAAGGTATCCAAGGCTTCAGCGTAACATATCAAGGTGCTTACAATCCTTCTACAACTTATACACAGAATGACGTAGTATTTGAAAATGGACAGAGTTGGATAGCTATATGGCCAATAACAACTGGAACATTTAGTAATATTCGTCCAGGTGTTACAGCAGGTTGGGCCACATATTGGGGCAGATTAAGTCAACAAGGTATCCAAGGTGTACAGGGTGTACAAGGTATTCAAGGTGTACAAGGTATTCAAGGCGTACAAGGTCGTCAAGGCGTACAAGGTATTCAAGGTGTACAAGGTATCCAAGGCGTACAGGGTATCCAGGGTATCCAAGGTTTAAGCATTAATTGGATAGGTACATATAACCCAGCAACAGCCTACAGCCAGAATGATGTAGTATTTGAAAATGGTCATAGTTGGATTGCTATCTATCCATATGCTAATGGTACATTTACAAATATCAGACCAGGTGTTACAGCAGGTTGGGCCACATATTGGAATATGATGACCAGCCAAGGTATCCAAGGTGTACAGGGTGTACAAGGTATTCAAGGTGTACAAGGTATTCAAGGCGTACAAGGTCGTCAAGGCGTACAAGGTATTCAAGGTGTACAAGGTATCCAAGGCGTACAAGGTATCCAAGGTGTACAGGGTATACAAGGTGTACAGGGTATACAAGGTGTACAGGGTATACAAGGTGTACAGGGTATACAAGGTATACAGGGCTTCAGTGTAACTTATAGAGGAATATATAATCCTTCCACAGTATACACACAGAATGATGTAGTATTTGAAAATGGACAAAGCTGGATTGCTGTATATCCAATAACAACAGGCACATTTAGTGGACAGCGTCCAAGTCTAGCAAATACAACGTACTGGGGTCAATTAACAAGCCAAGGTATTCAAGGTGTACAAGGTGTACAGGGTATACAAGGTGGTCAAGGCATACAGGGTGTACAAGGTATCCAAGGTATCCAAGGTGGTCAAGGTATCCAAGGTGTACAAGGTATTCAAGGCATACAGGGTGGTCAAGGTATACAAGGTGGTCAAGGTATCCAAGGTATTCAGGGTGGTCAAGGTATTCAGGGTATACAAGGTGGTCAAGGTATACAGGGCGTCCAAGGTGTACAAGGAATCCAAGGTGGTCAAGGTATACAGGGTGTTCAGGGCATACAGGGTATTCAGGGCTTCAGTGTAACCTACAGAGGTATCTACAATAACGCTACTGTATACACACAAAACGATGTAGTATTTGAAAATGGACAAAGCTGGATTGCTGTATATCCAATAACAACAGGCACATTTAGTGGACAACGTCCAAGCCTAGCAAATACAACATACTGGGGCCAACTAACAAGTCAGGGTATCCAAGGTATCCAAGGTGTACAAGGCATACAGGGTGGTCAAGGCATACAGGGTGTACAAGGTATCCAAGGTATCCAAGGTGGTCAAGGTGTACAAGGTGTACAAGGTGTACAAGGCATACAGGGTGGTCAAGGTATCCAAGGTGTACAAGGTGTACAAGGCATACAGGGTGGTCAGGGTATACAAGGTGTACAAGGTATACAAGGTGTCCAAGGTCGCCAAGGTATCCAAGGTGGTCAGGGTGTACAAGGTGTACAAGGTATCCAAGGTATCCAAGGTGGTCAAGGTATACAGGGCGTCCAAGGTGTACAAGGTATCCAAGGTGGTCAAGGTATACAGGGTGTACAGGGTGTACAAGGTATCCAAGGATTCAGCGTAACATATCAAGGTGTATACAACAATACGACAACTTATACACAAAACGATGTAGTATTTGAAAATGGACAAAGTTGGATAGCTATATATCCTGTAACTACAGGGACATTTAGTGGAATAAGACCAGGAGTAACAGCGGGTTGGGCTACTTATTGGGGCAGATTAAGTCAACAAGGTATCCAAGGAATTCAAGGTGGTCAGGGTATACAGGGCGTTCAAGGTATTCAAGGTATCCAAGGTGGTCAGGGTATACAGGGCGTTCAAGGTATTCAAGGTATCCAAGGTGGTCAGGGTATACAGGGCGTTCAAGGTATTCAAGGTATCCAAGGTGGTCAGGGTATACAGGGCGTTCAAGGTATACAGGGAGTCCAAGGTTATCAAGGTACTCAAGGCGTCCAAGGATTCCAAGGATTCCAAGGATTCCAAGGTTATCAAGGTACTCAAGGTCAGCAAGGTATACAGGGTCAACAAGGTACTCAAGGTCAGCAAGGTATACAGGGTCAACAAGGTACCCAGGGTCAACAGGGCATCCAAGGTCAACAGGGTACCCAAGGTCAGCAAGGTATACAGGGTCAACAAGGTACCCAAGGTCAACAAGGTGTACAAGGTCGTCAAGGCGTACAAGGAACTCAAGGTCAGCAAGGTATACAAGGCTTCCAAGGATACTATGGTAATACAGGTGCTCAAGGTACTACAGGTACTACAGGTACTACAGGCTTACAGGGATTACCAGGACCACAAGGTACAGATGGTACTCAAGGTTCAACCGGAGCACAAGGTTCAACTGGAGCACAAGGTGCAGATGGAACTATTGGAACATTAAGTCTAGCCCAAATAAAGGCTGCGGTAAACAGTAGTCCAACATACGAAGAGTTTGTGGCATATATTCAAGGGTTGTAATAGGAGATGATAAAAGATGTCAATTAATTTAGATCAGACGGGCCCAGCGCATTTATTAAGCACCGATGAAGATGGTCTGATCCTTAATGGCAGTCCAGTCATCTCAAAGAGTATTCATGTCAGCAACATTGAGCCAAAGACCTATTTCGGTGATACTAACACAAAACTACTATGGTTAGACACTGGTACACAAGGTATTAGTGCGTTTCCTAATGGTGGAGCAGCCAATTGGATATTAAGAACTAACGGAAATGGTACAGTAAGTTGGACCCCGCCAAGTGCATTAGATGCAACAAAGTTTCATTATCGCATCAGCACAGCTATATTTGACGATCAAGATCCTACATCTGGATTCATAAGATTTGTTAATAGAACTGGTGCTACGATGTCAACAGCCACTCAACTTACCATAAGTGGATATACAATTGCCGGAGATCCTAATTATGTAGTTGGCGCCACACCAGCAGTGTCTAGTTATAATTTGATTAGCAGTTTTATTAATAGTTTGACCAGTTATGGTAATAGTAACCGTAGAGGATTTATTAAAATAGAAAAAGAAAATGATCCAAATCATTTTCAAATATATGAATTTAGTAACATTACAGATAATATAGGTTGGTTTACAATTAATGTAGTTCCTATAAGAATAGATTCAGGTGATGAAAACTTTCCTAATAATGAACCAGTCAGCGTAACTTTTAGTGTTGCTGGTCCACAAGGAGTTACTCAAGACCTAACAAATTATGTTACATTTAATGGTACACAAAATCTTAAAATAAAAACTTTAACTAAACCTTTTATTGTAGAACCTGTACTTAAGGAGTCTACTTTTAGTTTAACTGGAGTCAGTATTGCAGCTAACGGAGTAATAAATTGTAATGCTAAGACTCTTAACTCAGTTACTATCGAAGCAAATGGAAGTTTTCAATGTACATCTGATTCATTTGCCATAAATGATGCTATCTATATTAGTGGCACGTTGACTGGAACTGGAACTATTACCGGTTATACTACTGGAACAACATATTATGTTGTAGGAACAAATAGTAATACATCATTTACTCTCAGTACTAGCTTGGGTGGCAGTCCTATTACTACAAGTACAGGAACTAGTACTGGTCTTACTTTTACCAAGATAATTTTTAATATAAATGATATTGTAAAAGTAACAGGTAATAATGATGGTGACGGTGTGATAGCTGGTTATGATAATAACGGATCATTATATTTTATAGTTGCTACTAATGGCAGAAATCAATTCACTCTAAGTGAGAACATAGCAGGAATAGCAGTTACAACCACTGCTGGTACAGTTTCAGGTGCTATGACATTTACTAGTAATGTTGGAACTAGTATTACTTTTGATGATGGATTTAGCAACAATGGTTATGAAACCAAACTTACAGTACTAAAAAATACAGCAGATCGTAAAATTATATTACCAGATGCGGATACAACACTAGTTGGTATTGATAATACTCAAACTTTAACAAATAAAACTATAACATCTCCAGCAATTATCGATCCAAATATTAACTTGACTTATACTGGCGGGGCTACTGCTAAAAATATCACAGTATCAAGTGGACTGGCCACTGATTTTAAAACAAGAATTGGCACTACAGCCAATAATCAATATAGTTGGACTACTAATCTTTACTATAATGGCACAATTTGGGTTAAGGATGATCCTCTAAGAGGTGCTTGGAGACTGAATCAAGTGGCTCTTGATGCTGACAATACTAGTGAAATAGCCATAACCTATGCTCCAATTGGTACTCCTAATGTACAAGACTACTTAAAAATAGATGGATTAGGAGTAGTTAGACTACCAATTAATGTAGCTAGTACCAATACTACTACAGGAACATTGGTAGTGAATGGTGGTGTTGGTATTGCAGGCACAGTTAATATTGGAGGAAATACAAATATAACTGGAGCATTAGATGCAGGTAGTTTACAGTCTACTCCAATCGGTACAACTTTTAGATCAAGTGGAGCATTTACTACGTTAGCTGCTAATGGGGTATTTGAAGTAACTGACAATACCGCCAGTACTAGTCAAACAACAGGTGCAGCAGTTATAACAGGTGGGTTAGGAGTCGGTGGTGCTGCTCATATTAATGGACCTGTGTATCTAAATGATTTAGATGAATTAGAAACACAAAAAGCAGGTTATAGTCTAGTAGTTCAAAATCCTCAAGCAAAAGTTAGGGTTGGTCCTAGTTATACTTTAACTGATATAGACTATATTGATCTTATTACACTACCAAATCGACCAAAGATATCAACAACTAGTGATGATTTCTTATTTGAAAATGTTAAAGTTGGTGGTAATATAACATTAACTGCTACTGATGCTGCCGTAATTGTTTCAGAAAATACAGAAGCAACAGATAAAATTACTGGTGCATTACAGGTTGTGGGCGGATTAGGTGTTAGCTTAGATATACACGCAGATGATATCTATGTATATGGACAAACAGGACTATCAAATACAGCAAGTCAAGTAGTTAGTTTAGCTGCCACACAAACTTTAACAAATAAAACTCTTACATCGCCAAATATAAGTGATGTAGTTCTTACAGGTACTATTAATACTGGTGCAAATACTCCAGGTATTGCCGGACAATTGCTATCTAGCACAGGAACAGGTATTGCTTGGGTTAATCCTGTGAACACCAGTGCTATAGTTTATTATAAATCCAGCGACCAAAACATTAACCCATCAGGCGATGTGACTATGCCAACAAGTTCAACTATAAGTATTGGTAGTAGCTTTGGCTCTATGGCAGGTAATGGCAGTGGTATATTTACTTTTAGTGTTGCAGGAACTTACCAAATTACTGTTAATTATAGTATTACTGATATTAATGGTGGTGCCACATATCCTGTAGTTGATTTTTGGCTTAAGAAGAATAATTCAGATACAATAAAATATTGCCAAGTTTTGACAAATGGTAGTAGAAGAGGTGCTGTAACTGAAATCGTATCATTTGCTGCTAATGATACATTGATTTGGTATGCCAATAGTACAATGAGAATTAATGGAGGAAATCCAAGTGCTACAGGCAGCAGATTAACTATAGTTCGAGTAGGATAAACTTGACAAAATAAAAAATTCCTGTATTATAGTAGCATAGATAACTATAACTATGCAAGAACTAGGAATGTATTGCCTATCATATGTAGGCAAAGAACCAAAAAAACATCAGTTTGACCAGCGCAATTTAATGTGCGGTTCGGTCAATTACCATCAATTTGACGTTTTAGAGATGCAGCGTCGTGGTTTCCTTATGGATCACGTAGGTGAAAACATTAGTCATATGAATAGTGACTTTGGTAGCCTAACTGGAATATTTTGGGTTTGGAAAAACGTAGACCATGAATATAAAGGGACTAATACCTATAGAATTTTTTGGGATGAATCTTTTGATTTAAGACCAAATAGGGTATATATTCCACAACCAAAAGACATAGTAACTGCTATAAAAGGCTATGCACCTCATGTAAACAGTGTGTATGATCATTTTAGTCATTGTCATAATAACTTAGGATGGCAGCTATTATATGGCCTAGCAGGAGATAGACGTATTCCTATTACTGTAGATATGATAGATCAATTAAGAACTTACAAATATCTAATTCCATTCCATATGTTTACTAGTGATAGAATAACATTTAATCGTATTTGTGAAATACTTTTTCAAGTATTATTTGAATTTCATTCAAATTATTCAAATATTTTACCTGAAATATACAGGCGTAATCAACAGGTTAGGTTTTATGACTTTTTTGGTGAGAGAATATTACACTTGATTTTAACTAACAACTATCATTTTTTAGGAAATGTAGATATAGCACATTTAAATATATTGGACATTGACCATAATGCTTGAAAATAAAATACAACCACATTTATTAAGATATATTGAAAACCCATCAGATCCAGAATTAAATTTTATGATGGCTTTAGAGTATGATGTGATGGGCCAACATGCCAGTGCTGTCAGTTATTACTTAAGAACAGCTGAAAGGGCACATACTGATCTGCTAAAATATGAAGCTTTAATTAGAGCAAGCATTTGTTTTGAAAGACAGGGTAGTAGGAACTTTACAGTGAAAGGATTACTACAACATGCTGTAGCTATATTACCAGGTCGTCCAGAAGCTTACTATCATCTAAGCAGATTTTATGAACACAAACAGGATGATGGGCATTGGAATGATACTTATATGATTGCCACTGTTGGTGAGAGTGTAGCAGACAATATTAGTGAAGGGTTAAGAACAGATTTAAGTTATTTGGGCAAAGATCATTTAAAGTTTCAAAAAGCACTAAGTGGTTGGCATTGTGGATTATGTGATGAGAGCAGAACAATATTTAAAGAGCTTATGCGTAGTAAAGTACTCCCTAATGATTATAAAAAAATTGTATATAATAATTTAAAGTTTATGAGTGGTTATATTGAGATACCTTTTGATGCTTATGACAATACTAAATATTCTAAATTAAGATATAAATTTCCAGGTGCTGAAAATATTGAAACAAATTATAGTGAAGCATATCAGGATATGTTTGTTCTTAGTATGCTTAAAGGTAAGAGAGAAGGTACTTTTATTGAGGTTGGTGCAGGTAGACCATTTTACGGAAATAATACTGCTCTACTAGAAAAACAATTTGGATGGAGAGGCATCAGTATTGATATTGATGAACGTCAAGTTACTAACGATCGTAAAACACCATTCCTAATTAAAAATGCCTTAGAAATTGATTACGGTAAAATTATCACAGAATTAAACTTAGGCCCAGTAGTTGACTACCTACAACTTGATTGTGATCCACCTGAAGTAACATTTGAAATACTAAAACGTATTCCTTTTAATGAATACAAATTCAAAGTAATAACATATGAACACGATTATTATAATACAGACAAAAAAGAATTACGTGAACAGTCTCGTCAATATTTAGAATCAAAAGGCTATACACTAGTAGTAAATGATATTGCACCAGATGAATGGCGTAATTATGAAGATTGGTATGTGCATCCGGATTATATTGATAAAGATATAATGTTGGTAATGAAAGATCGCCGTGATATAGTGAAAAAAGGCGAAGACTATATTTTATCAGGAAATTAATTTATGATTCCAGTAATAGGTACCTGTGTAGTTTTTACTACACATTGGGTTGAACGTTTATTAGCCAGCGTAGATTTCCCTGTAGAAAATTTCCTTATTATTAATAACAATGGTAAGGGAGAAATTACAGAAGACTTAGATGCATTGGCTAATATCAAACGTCATTATATTAAAAAAGTTCATGTTATTCATATGCCTTGTAATTTAGGGGTTCCAGCAAGTTGGAATCTAATAATTAAAAGTTATATGATGGCTCCATATTGGGTAATTGTAAATGATGATGTAGCATTTGGTTTAGGATTATTAAAAGAAATATATGACACTGTTAACGAAGACCCAGAGGTAGGTATTATACATGCTAATCAAGGTGATTTTAATGTGGGTAGTTGGGATCTCTTTATTTTAAGAGATCACCTTGTGGCTAAATTTGGGCTGTTTGATGAAAATATGTATCCTGCCTATTGCGAAGATGACGATTATATTATGCGTATGATGCATGCCGGAGTGAAGAAAAAGCTAGGCTTAACTAAAAATTATCTACACGGACACGGCGATAAGACCGAATACCATTTCCATGGTGGTAATACACGAAGGCACGATCCTGAAGTTATGAAAAAGTTGGATGAGGCTAGAGATATGAACATAGAATATCTCACATCAAAGTGGGATAAACACTGGCGTACCTGTTGGCCCACACAAGAACCATGGTTAGGTCAGCCGCATAGTTTGACTGAACAAAGATATGATTTGGAATTTTTACGTAAAAAGTATGTAGGATTTTAAAAAAAGTTCATTATTTCAAAAACAATATGTAGTTTTTGTCTAATCATTTTATTGCTTAGGCTGCTTTTTAATCCTTGATGCAAAGGCTTAGGAGTAAAATCTATATTAGTCCAACTATATCCGCAATGCTCTTTGCTTAATGTTGGAACAAATTCATTTTTTACTACACATAGGTAAGTATGAAAATTAAACACACTATCATTACTGACAAAAGTTTCTAATGGTATGCTTTTAATTATTTCTGGCTGTAGTCCAAGTTCTTCTTTAATTTCTCTAGTAAGACTTTGCCAAGCATTTTCACTTTCTTGAGCAGTGCCACCTACCAAGCTCCAAGTTCCTTGATGTTTACCTAATGCTTTTTGTAATAATAAAATACGTTTAGTTGAATTAGCATAAAATAATGCTCCACTACAAACAATTTGATTCTTCATAAAATTAAACGCCATTGTCCTCTGCGATATTCACCTTCAAAACTTTTAACCCAAGTTAGGCCATTCCATTTGTATTGTACGTTGCTGTGAATATTTGTAAGGTATTTAATATTATCCCTATTAGCAGTACTATCAAATATAATTTGCCACTTTGACCCAGTCCATTCTATAATATCATTAGCATTGGCTACAGTATCAGATCCATCAAGATTTTTCCAAGCATCTGGTCCGTCCTCATTAACATGCAATACATATGTGATGACGTCATTAACTTCTGCATCTCTGTTTAGTCTTATTACTAACTTATCATCGATATTAAGCGAAGTGAATAATACTGCGTTATCATTGACATATACTTCAACATCTCTAACTAAAACAAAATCTATTGTAGTATCTATTCTATTACTGGCTACTTCGGCGATTAAAGTTTCTCTGTGACCACCACCTATACTATCTACTAGTAAGTACCTAGTTCCTACTGATGGAACAGGTAGTCCACTATTTGGGCCTTTGGCTGTGGGATCTATAATTGCATCAAAAGTTCCAGGACTTGAATTTCTGTAACCAGTATCTATATCTGTATTACTAGGATATGTATCTGTATTCCAATTAATATTTAAAATACTAGCATCCATAGGATTTATAGCTATAGTTCCTACTACTTCAAAACCTGATTGTTGGCGTAAAAATATCTTACTTTCGCCGGCTGTATATTTGTTAGGATATTTGTCAATGATTTCATACCAACTTACAGCATTTGAAGAATCTAAACCTGTTTCTCTTATTTGAAGATTAAGGTGTCCTTTTTCAGTAGGACCAAAAATTTTAGCTTGCCCTCCGTAGACAACCAGATCGTAATCTATAATTTCTATTATTACTGGAGTGGCAACTTCTTCGTCAAAGCTCACTGATCCTTCACTAGGATCCTGACCAAATCCCTCCAAATATCCATCAGCAGCATCACCAATGTTAGTATACATTCCCGTAACTATACTGGATACTATGCCTAGTTTTTTAACTTTACTAGGAGGGCTAATCCAAATAGGCATACTAAAAGTTAATGTGGCTATATCTATTTGACTTTCAGGACCTACAGGTATCTGTCTACCACTAAATTGAACATCTTCTAAATATACTACGCTAAGGCTAGTCCAATCAACATAATTATCTGTAGTTTGTATTTCAAGACTGGGATTAAACAACATCAAAATTTGTTCTAAAATCTGTAATTTTTGTTCGGTGTTCCCAGCCCATATATCAGCTTTAACAGTGAGTTTATATGGGCTTGGCATTAATCGTTCTATAGTATAATTTGCACCTTGTGTGCTAGTGTATTTGCCATCTTCCACAGCACGTTCTCTTATATGTACTTTGCCTACAAATGTTGGATCAGCTAAACGATCCTTTTCCATCTCTAATCCACTTACATAAACTGCTATACGTGGAGCACCGTTAATTTTATTTTCACTATTTTGTTTTATTAAATTAGCTACCTGACGATCCATATCTCCGTACATTACAGGAACCTGTACTAATCTACCATCCCCATACTTTACAACAAACTTACTTAAAAGTCTTATTGTTTGTATTAGATATCTTCTTATTTGACCATCATAGAAAAACTGAATAATAATTCAACGGCGTTAAACCGAGGCCTCCATCCAAACACGTTTACCATCTACGAGCTTCCATGTTTTACCTCGACAATGAGTAAACTTATAGATATGCATTATAAATCTGCCTTGGGTCTTAAAACTTTACTGAGCGCCTGTCTTTCTGGAACAGCTTCACCATTAATAATATTAACATTAGTATTATTAATAAAGCCTGTTTTTTGTGTAGTTCTAACTACACGCCAAAAAGTTGGATGATCTATTGGATTTTTATTAAGGCTAGGTGCCACAGCAATATATTGTACAGTTCCATAGTTAATTAAATCGTTAATTACATATGAAATTGTGGGATCAAATGCACCTCTAGGAGTAGCGAAGTTAGCGTCCGTATTTGTAAACGTGTGCCTTATAGCATCTTCTACCTTAATCCATCTTTTTCCATCATATCTAAATAATCTATTAGGAGCAAAATCTGTTCTTAAGAAATAATCATTAACGTATGGATCAGCAGGAAAGGTTATACCATGACCAAATTCATAACCGTTAGGAGGAAATCCATCTCCTAACAGGTATCCTGTATATCCTGATCTTACTGCACGACCGTGTATTCTACTAGTGTCTAGCCCAGTGCTACTTGCGTCTATATCAGTTTGATCAGCAGTTTCTATTACAGGTTTACCAGTTGTACGATCTATGGCCAAAGTATAAAATTGTCTAGTTTCAAATCCATTTTGAGCAGCATCGGCCTCTGCTTGATTTATTATAGCATCATTTATTTGTAATTCTTGACCTTTAGTGCTTAATATTTCACGTAAAGTTTGATCACTAGGATTACCATTTGCGTCTCTAGCAGGTTGATCTAATATATCTGCAAATGTTTGACCGTCTACTATTTTCTTAAGTTTTAATCTGTATAAATGTGGCCACCAAGTTTGACTGAATCCTTCACTAGCACGACTAACATCCTCTATAACAAAGTATCGTGGTAAGGCAATATTATAATCATTAAGAGCATATTCGTCTATAAGATGAGGTAATTCAAAAACATCACCACTCAATGGTTTGCGCCCCACAGTTTTAATCCAATCGTTAATATGAACTGTGGCAAAAATGGTGTCGTTATCTATAAAAAGCCCAAATTGGCTGAGATTGAAGTCTAAATTTTGTACTTGGTAATGTCCTCTTATTTTATAAATGCTAGGGTCATATTTTCTGTCACGATTCTCCAGCAGCAATAAATCTTGTATATTACTTTCCTTAGTTTCAGCATAGTGAGGCTGGTCTGCGGTGGCATTTTCTGGAGCCGTATTCGAACCAATATATTTGTGTAAGTAGAAATCAGTACCCCCAATTTGGAACATTTCACTGATCTGTCGATCTATGAATTTAAAATCTTTTCCACGTTCTGGACGATATAGACTTAGGCGGGGCATAATGTATTTATCGGCAGCTAAATATACTAGGAGACCTAAATATGGCTAAGAATCCAGTTGTAGAAGAACGTGAAAAAGTTTACAAGTACGTTAGAACCATGCTGGGTGATGGTATGGTTGATGTAGAATTAGACCCTGATCATTATGAAATAGCCCTAGATCGAGCTATTGCCAAATATCGTCAAAAAAGTCCAAATGCTGTAGAAGAAGCCTACTATTTTTTAGAACTTAAAGAAGATACCAACGACTATAGATTGCCTAAAGAAATCATGGAAGTTCGTAGTATATTTCGTCGTACTATAGGTAGTCGTACAGCAGGCGGTAGTGGTAGTACACAGTTTGAACCATTCAATCTAGCCTATACAAACACATATCTATTGAATAGTACTATGCTAGGTGGTATAGCAACTTATGATATGTTTGCCCAATATCAGGAACTAGTAGGACGTATGTTTGGTGCTTTCATCGAGTTTCAATGGATTCCAACTACACATACCTTGCGTATTCTACAACGTGCCTATGGCGATGGTGAGCAGGTATTGATCAGAGGGTATAACTACAGACCTGATTATATTTTGCTACAAGATCCTTATGCGGCACCATGGTTTAAGGATTATACTCTAGCCAATTGTAAATTAATACTAGGAGAAGCCAGAGGCAAATTTAGTCAAATAGCAGGCCCCGGTGGAGCGGGCGGATTAAATGGCTCTGACCTAAAAGCAGCAGCCAAAGAAGAAATAGAAAAGTTAGAAAAAGAGATAGATACCTATGTGGCTGGTGGTACAGGGTATACTTTTATTATCGGATAAACTTGACTTTGTCTACTGAATCACATACTATACGGAAAAAGGAGTATACTATGATTGTGGGTATTTGTGGTCTTATTGGTAGCGGTAAAGATACTATTGCCGACTACCTAGTTAATTTCCATGAGTTTCGTAGAGAAAGTTTTGCTCGTAGTTTGAAAGATGCCGTAGCCGCTGTGTTTGGTTGGGATAGGGTTATGTTAGAAGGTCGCACCAAACAGAGTAGGGAATGGCGTGAACAAGTAGATTTTTGGTGGAGTAGTCGTTTAGGAATGAAAATTACTCCACGTTGGGTATTACAGAATTGGGGTACAGAAGTTTGTCGTCAAGGATTTCACGATGATATTTGGATTGCTAGTCTTGAAAATAAACTGAGGAATAGCAATGATAGTGTGGTTATAAGTGATTGCAGATTTCCTAATGAAATCAGTGCTATTAAGAAAAATGATGGTATCATAGTATGGGTTCAGAGAGGAGATTTACCTGAATGGTACGACACTGCCATCAATGCTAATTTAGGTGATAAGCGTGCCTTAAAAACTATGACAGACATTGGAATTCATCCTAGTGAGTGGAAATGGATTGGTACAGATTTTGATCTAGTATTAGATAATAATCATAGTTTAGATGACCTATACAATAAAATTGAAACCCTAGTTATTAACAAACCTACAGTGATTGCTGATACTAAAATTACGTATTTGTATAGTACAAGCGCGGAATAAATAGCGTTTCTTCTAATCTTACTCGGTATTTTTTGTAGTTTTCCGCTAAATACATGAGCAAGATTTAGGAGAAATCTAACAATGGCCCAACTTAATTCACCTGGTGTAGCAGTCACAGTTATTGATGAAAGCTTTTACACACCAGCCGCACCAAGCACAGTACCTTTAATAATTGTAGCATCAGCTGAAAATAAGCCAAACGGAGCAAACACAGGTATTGCTCGAGGAACAATTAAGGCTAATGCAGGACTAGCATACTTAATTACCAGTCAAAGAGATCTATCAGAGACTTTTGGAATCCCTATTTTCAAAACTGATTCAAACAACAATCCAGTCCATGCAGGCGAACAAAATGAATATGGTTTACAGGCTGCGTATAGTTATTTAGGTGTTAGCAATAGGGCATATATTGTCAGAGCCGATATTGATTTAGGATCCTTAGACCCATCAGCAGATGCTCCTCAGGCTGATCCAGAAAGTGGAACTTATTGGTTAGATATTGCTAAGAGCTCATGGGGTGTATTCGAGTGGAATGGAGATCCAAAAGGTTTGGGTAAGGGTCAAAGTTTTGCAAAGAAGGGGCCAATTCCTGTAACAGATCCAGCATTGATAAATGGTCTTACAGGTGGTCCTAAAGATAGCGTAGGTACTGTGGGCGATTATGCTATAGTGACCTTAATGAATTTAAGTACAAGCTATAACGCTGCTGATGTACTATGGTTTAGAAATAGTTCAACCTGGGTTAAAGTGGGCAGTGAAGATTGGCGTACAAGTTGGCCAGCAGTAATTAGTACAAAGTCAACAATTACAATACCAGCAGGTAGTGAAGATTTGTTTATAGATTTAAATGATGATCAGGATACACTTGATCTTGGTGAGCAATTGAGTGGTGCTTTTTCACTTACAGCAGGTGCAAATACAGCAGCATCTATAGCACAAAAAATTAATGCATTTGCTCCTAGTCTTATCAATGCAGAAGTTAGAAATGATCGTCTAGTACTATCAAGTATTACAGGAAGATTTAAAATTTCTGGACCAGCCTGTGAGCACATAGGTATCCCAGAAGGAACATACTATAGTCCAAAAGTTGAAATTGCTCCACATACAAGAGTTCCATTATTTAAGACAAGTGATCCAACACCAAGACCAACAGGCAGTGTTTGGATCAAGACTACAGCAGCTAATGGTGGTGCTGAATTTGTTCTAAAAAAATACAATGCAGATGCAGATACATTTGAAAGAAATGACTGTCCTATACTGCCAAATGGAGCAGCAGCCATTTATGCACTAGATAAAACAGGTGGCGAAAAAATATCAGTTGGTGCAGTGTATGCAAAATTTAATACAACTGAATTTTTATATCAATATCCTACAGGGGATGTTGGACCAGAACAAGTTGACTTTTATTTTTATAGAAAGAGTAGTTTAGGACCAACAACAATTACAAGTAAAGTTATAGCTGCTTCAACATTTACTACAGGTTCAAGAACATTCAAATTACAAGAAACAAGAGCAGCAGATCCAAATTATAGTGCTGCTGCAACTTTCACAGTGAACCTAGCTGGAACAGCAGCAGATGCAGAAAAAATAGCTAAAGCTATTAATGACAGTACAGATTTAGTAAATGTTAAAGCTAGGGTAACTCCACAAAATAAATTAATTATTCAACATTTATTAGGTGGTGATATTAGGATAGAAGAACCAAATGCCGCAGCAGATAGAATCTTTACAATTTTATTTGGTGGTGAAAAGAATCCTAATTTACATGCAAGTCTATTTAATGATAGTTCAGCCACTTTCCAACCACAGTGGGAAGTAAGTCATTGGGAACCATTGCGTTTTACATCTAGTTCATTTGCACCAACAAGTTTAACCAAAGATCAAACTTTATGGTATAACAGTATTGTAGATGAAGTCGATATCATGATTCATAATGGTCAAAAATGGGTAGGTTATAAAAACTTTAGTGGTCTAACAGGAACAGATCCAAATGGTCCAATAGTTAGTGCTACAAAACCATTATTACAAAGTGATGGAGTCAGTACACTTGTTACAGGTGATTTATGGATTGATACTAGCGACATAGATAATTATCCTGTAATTTATAGATTTGATGCTACTAAACCAGGTACAGCAGCTACAAAATGGGTGTTGGTAGATAAAACAGATCAAAGTAGTGAAGAAGGTGTTTTATTTGCTGACGCACGTTGGACAACTGCGGGACCTAACGCTACATACACTGAAAGTACTATTCAAGATTTATTGGTTAGTGACTTTGTTGACCCAGATGCTCCAGATCCTGCACTATATCCAAAAGGTATGTTGCTATGGAATATGCGTCGCAGTGGATTTAATGTGAAGAAATTTGTTCACAATTATATAGATGTTAACGAATCAAACAATAGATTCCAAGTATTTAATATTAATAGTAGTTTATTGATTGATGAATCTATGGCTGACTATTACCCACATCGTTGGGTAACAATTAGTGGTAATCAAGAAAATGGTGCAGGTTGGTTTGGGCGTCAGGCACAACGTAGAGTTGTAGTACAGGCACTACAGGCTGTAGCAAATAGTTCAAGAGATATTCGTGAAGAAGCCCGTGTATTCAACTTAATCGCTACACCTGGTTATCCAGAATTAATTGGTGAAATGATTAGCTTGAATTTCGATAGAGGATTAAGCGCATTTATTGTTGGTGATACTCCAGCAAGATTAACACCAGATGCTACTAGTTTACAAGCTTGGGGTGATAACCTACGTCTAGCAGTAGAGGACAATGATCAAGGTGCTGCCAGTTATGACGAATATATGGCCATGTTCTATCCTTGGGGATTCACAAGTGACTTATTAGGTCGTAACATTGTGGTACCTCCAAGCCATATGATGCTAAGAACTATAGCACTAAGTGATAGTGTAAGCTATCCTTGGTTCGCTCCAGCAGGTACACGTAGAGGTGGAATCAGTAATGCTAGTAATGTAGGTTATATTGATGATGAAGGCGAATTTGTAGTAGTTGCTCTTAATACTGGTCAAAGAGATACATTATATGATGTAAAAATTAACCCAATCACATTCTTTACAGGTGTTGGACTTGTTAATTATGGACAGAAAACAAGAGCTAAGAATGCAAGTGCCCTAGATCGTATCAATGTAGCTAGATTAATCGTATATCTACGTAGACAGTTAGATATTTTAGCTAAACCATACATTTTTGAACCTAATGATAAAATTACTAGGGATGAAATTAAAGGTGCAGTTGAAAGTTTATTACTTGAATTAGTTGGACAAAGAGCGTTATATGACTACATTGTAGTTTGTGATGAATCAAATAATACTCCATCAAGAATAGATAGAAATGAACTTTATGTTGATGTTGCTATTGAACCTGTCAAAGCAGTTGAATTTATCTACATTCCATTAAGATTGAAGAACACAGGTGAAATTGCTGGTCTATAAGGCATAAATAATAATAACGGAGCACGAATTATGGCAATTGCAACATTAAATAGATTTACAGTACCATTAGCAACAGATTCTAGCGCATCAGCACAAGGCATGTTGATGCCTAAATTAAAGTACAGATTTAGAATTATGTTTGAAAATTTTGGAGTAAGCACACCATCAACAGAGTTAACTAAACAGGTTCAAACAGCAGTTAAACCTACAGTTGTATTCCAAAATCAAGTTATTGATACTTACAACAGTAAAATCAATTATGCTGGTAAATGGACTTGGAATGCTATGCAGGTTGTACTACGAGATGATGCTACAGGTATTGTTAGCAAACTAGTTGGTGAACAAATGCAGAAACAATTCGACTTCTTCGAACAGGCCAGTGCTGCTTCGGGTATTGATTATAAATTCTTAATGCGTATTGAAATCACAGAAGGTGGTAACGGTATTCATGTTCCAACAGTATTAGAAACTTGGGAATGTTATGGTTGTTATATACAACAGGCTAATTGGCAAAGTTTAAGTTATGCAGATGCTGCGCCACAAACAATAGACCTTACTATTCAGCCAGATAACTGTATACAAATCCCACAAGGCAGCGGTGTTGGTGCTGCTATTGGCAGAACTGTACGTACAATGTCTACAGGTGTAGCTTAATATTATTCAAAAACAAATTAGGGCGTAAGCCCTTTTTTGTCGACTATGCAATATAGTAGCATATTATTTTTATAATAAATATAGTATGGCAAGTAAGTTTAATGGATTACTAGATCAACTAGGCAACGGGCTGCTACGACCCAAGGGCCAAATGGGCGATTGGCAACATGCTGCTAGAACTTTTGTTGACGATGAATATAGACTAGCTCCTAAATCTAAGTTTCTATATCACGTATATTTTAAGATAAACAAGAGTACTGTATTTTTTCAAAATTTAACTGAACGTCATGGTACTGAGTTAGGATTATTAGTTAAGTCTGTAGAATTGCCAAAGTATAGTATTAAAACGCAAACACTAAATCAGTACAATAGGAAAAAAGTAGTTCAAACAGGACATAATTTTCAACCCATAGCTATAAAATTTCATGATGATAGATCACACATTGTTAATATGATGTGGCAAGCATATTACAAATATTACTATGCTGATAGCACTACAGGAAATATACCAGGTGCTTTTAAGAGAAATAGTATGGAAGGGTTTAGATATATTAAAGGTAATTATGGTTTTGACAATAATAGTTCCATACCATTTTTTGATAGCATATTAATATATCAATTGAATAAAAGAGAATATGTTAGTTACACATTGATTAATCCTCTGATACAACAATTTAGTCACGATAATATGAATAGCGGAGATCAAGGTTCAGCAGGTGCAGAATGTTCTATGACAGTATCCTATGAAGCAGTTACATATGATTCAGGAACTATAACAGGATCAAATATCAAAGGATTTGCACAGGAACATTATGATAAAGTACCAAGCCCTTTAAGTGCAGCTGGTGGAGGTACTCGTAGTTTATTTGGCACAGGTGGTGTGCTTGAGGGAGCTGCTGATGTTATTGGTGGTATAGCCAGCGGCAGAGCATTTAGTAGTTTAGATAATATAATTAATACAGCCGCTACGGCAGTTAATACATATCAAAATGCTAAAGGATTAACCAAAGCTGGCCTTAAACAAGAAGGTAAGGGTTTATTAACTGCTGCGGCTGTTAGTGCTGTAGGAGTTGCAGCCAGTAATATAGGAACATTTTTTCCTATAGTTAGTTCTAAAGAAGGTCCAAAAGCAGCACAGAGAACGGATTTATTACCTCCAGGAATATAATGAAAACTAATTTACCTATTAATCAAAATACATCTGATAAAGAAGTTAAATCTTTTTTTAACAATTATTTCACTGAGGAAATAACTTTTCCTAGTAATCAGGTAGATGCTGTATTAGGATTTTTTGAAAAAAGAGGTTTTGATACACAGGCAAGTAGAAGTGTTAGTATAATTTTACTCAATCAGGCTAGAATTGATAATGTAAACGTCTTTGTTTTATTGGACAAACTGAAAACTGTAGAGACTGTGCAACTGAATAGAGTAATAACACAGGTATTAAATTTTTATAGAACACAGACTAGTGTATTAGGATATAAAGTATCTAACAATACTGAGTCATTTGAAAATCGTAATATTTTAGTATGAGTAAATTTGCAAAAGGTAAATTTACACCAAAAAATCCACACAAATATATAGGACTAAAGAATCCAACTTATCGTAGTAGTTGGGAATGGGCCTTTATGAATTTTTGTGATACTCACCCCAGTATACAGCGTTGGGCTAGTGAAGCAGTTAAAATACCCTATAGAAATCCTCTTACTGGACGACAAACAATCTATGTGCCAGACTTTCTTATACAATATTTAGATAAGAATAATAAGCTATTAACAGAGATAATTGAGATTAAACCAAGTAATCAACAACTTGTCGAGAAGGTAGGACGTAATCCAGCTAGGGCCACAGCATATGCAATAAATCAAGTAAAATGGGCAGCAGCTACTAACTGGTGTAAAAATGAAGGATTAAAATTTAGAGTTCTCAATGAGACAGATATTTTCCATCAAGGTAGAGTAAGATAAATAAGCTATGACTAAAAAACTAGAAGAAGTGCTTAATTTACCTGAAAGTAAAAAGATAGCCAAGGAAGAAAAGGCAGAAAAGTCTAAGCCTGAAAACTTTTTAAGGGATATGGCAGAGTTTGATAAAATATCAGCTGCACTACCTCAGGTCAAGGGTTTAGGCGATCTTAGTGATACTGAATTTGATGACCTAGCTGAGCGTGCTACTAATGCTTATGATGATCTAATGGATTTAGGAATGAATGTAGAAGCACGTTATAGTGGACGTATTTTTGAAGTAGCAGGCACTATGCTTAAAAATGCTATTGAAGCTAAAGCAGCTAAAATAGATAAGAAGCTTAGAATGGTAGAATTACAGTTGAAAAAACAAAAGTTAGACAACGATGCTGAAGCAGATGCTAATAAAGGTATTAATATTCCTGGAGATGGATACATAGTTGCCGATCGAAATAGTCTTCTAGAAAAACTGAAAAATATGAATAAATAAAGTATACGGGAATTCTTATGAGTACTTTTAAACAATATCTAGCTGAGAGTAAAAAAGTTTATAGCTTTAAGGTAAAAATTGCCGGTGAGGTGGATAAAAAAATTGTAGAGCATATGAAAGTTGCTCTAAGTAAATTTGACTGTGCCAGTGTAAGTAAGCCCAAGCGTACTCCTATTACAGAAACTCCATTAGACTTTCCAGAGCAAAAATATAATTTTGTAAACATTTTTGATGTTAGTTGTAATTATCCTACAAGCCCAGTAGAGATGGCCAGTTATTTGGCAGAAAAATTACGTATTCAAGCCTGTTGTATTAAGGTACAAACAGAAGGTGAAGATTTAGAACAAAATCAAAACTTGCAGTCTTATAAGAGAATAGGTACAAGCACAGAATCTATACTTAATAAACCATATGAAGAAACTCCAGCAACAGTGCAAAAATTAGTAGGTGCAAATCGTTTGGGTTTTTTACAAGAGTTAGGCAAAGTAAAACATGCAGGTGAACAAGTTAAAGGTGTAAATGATCAGTTATTAGCCAAGAGCGTGCCTACAGGATCATCACCAAAAGAAAAAGGACGCTAAAATGGATTTTAATAAACTTTATAAAAAAATAGCAGCACTAGATCAAGGACGTCAAATACTTAATGAGAGTGAGCAGCCAGTAGAAGAATGTGGTATGATGGGTATGAGCCCGTTAGGTGGTATGGATGAACGGCCAACTACTATGAGTGTTAATATGAACGCTAGTGGTGCTGAAGGTATCCGTGAACTATTAAACATCCTACAAGGCAAGGGTGATGATGGTGGTATGGGAATGGACAGTCCAGATAATGCCCCAGCAGGTGCAATAGTAAGTATAGGTTCAGATGGTCCTGATGATGGACCTGATATGGGACCAGATGGTAGTCTAGATATGCACGATCATGGTGACGAACCTTCAGATGACGATATGGGCGATGACGAAGAACCAGATGGTAAAAAACCCATGTTTGGTCGTGAACCAGACATGGATGAGGAATTTGCTAATGAGCCTCAAGAACGTATGGCAGCAGGTTTTGATCGTATGGCTGGAACAGATGGTAGTGGTCAAGGCTTAGATAGACCTAAAAAGACATTCCCTAAAGTAGCAGGCGGTGACAATCCTATGCAGCAGATGAGTGAAAACTTACGCTATCGCTTAATGAATTTATACAAAGAAATCAAAGTTAGATAATGGTTAAGTCGTTAGATGGTGTACTAACTAAAAAAGCTCACAAGAAAGAAAAATTTACAGAACAACAGATACAGGATTTGTTACTATGTAGTGATCCTGATACTGGTTACCTACACTTTAGTAAAAACTTCTACTATATTCAACATCCTGTACAAGGTAAGTTACTATTTGATCCTTTTGATTTTCAAGTAAGGCTTATGCATGCCTATCATAATCATAGATTTACCGTAAATATGCTACCACGTCAGATGGGTAAAACTACCTGTGCTGTATGTTATTTGTTATGGTATGCTATGTTTAACCCAGATCAAACAATTCTTATAGCAGCACACAAATATACTGGTGCATATGAAATTATGCAGCGTCTACGCTATGCTTATGAATTGTGTCCTGATTACATACGTTGTGGTGTTATTAACTATAACAAAGGCAGCATAGAATTTGACAACGGTAGTCGTATTGTCAGTGCTACAACTACTGGTAATACTGGTCGTGGTATGAGTATTTCTTTACTATATTGTGATGAGTTCGCTTTCGTCCCACCAAACATTGCTGATGAGTTTTGGACTTCCATTTCTCCAACATTGGCAACTGGTGGTCGTGCTATTATTACTAGCACACCAAATAGTGACGAAGACACATTTGCTAACATTTGGAAAGAAGCTAATAATAAATTTGATGAGTTTGGTAATGAAGCAGAACTAGGCCTAAACGGTTTCTTCCCATTTACTTGTAGTTGGAATGAACATCCAGATCGTGATGAGCAGTGGGCTAGAGAAGAACAGGGTCGTATCGGTGAAGAACGTTTTCGTCGTGAATATGGCTGTGAGTTTTTGATCTATGATGAAACACTGATCAATAGTATTAGACTTAGTGAACTTATTGGACGTGATCCTATATGGAAAATGGGACAAACACGTTGGTACCGTAAAGTTGATCCAGAAATGCTATATCTTGTAGCACTTGATCCTAGCTTAGGAACTGGTGGAAACTACAGTGCTATTGTAGTGTTTGAGTTACCATCATTCAAGCAAGTAGCAGAGTGGTATCATAATATTACTCCAATCCAAGGTCAAATTAAGGTATTAAAAGATATATTGGATTATATTGCTAGTCAAATGAATGGCAATCTTAATAACATTTATTGGAGTATAGAAAATAATACAGTTGGTGAAGCAGGTCTAGTAGTTATACGTGATCAAGGAGAAGAAAAGTTTCCTGGGCTTATGGTAAGTGAGCCTATACGCAAAGGTCATGTACGTAAGTTTCGTAAAGGATTTAACACTACTCACAGTGCTAAAATTGCTGCCTGTGCTAGATTAAAAGCACTTATAGAAACAGGACAAATGGAAATATATAGTCGTCCTATGATCAGCGAACTTAAAGCATTTATAGCACACGGATTTACTTTTAAGGCCAAAGAAGGTGATCACGACGATCTTGTTAGTGCCTTGTTATTACTGTGTAGAATGAGTAATCTAGTAGCAGATTGGGATCCTAGAGTGTTTGAAAGCCTTAGTGGCGTGCATACAGAAGAGGATTTTGTGGCACCATTACCAATCTTTGTTTCTCAAGGTTTCTAATAAATATTACTATGAGTGCAAATTTTCAACGCATCGCTGTGGATTTGGGTCGTCAATTACAGACTAGATTCCCCAGCCTAAAGAAGAGTACAGCAGATGACAAGCCTATTGATGGGGTTAATTTAAAAGATGAGGATGCAAGAATATTTAACTTTGATTTTGTAGATGAAAGTGGCGCAAAGCTAGTTAATGTAACAGTAAGTCTTAATGAAAAAGATGATGGAGGCGGTGGTCCAGGATTGGATGTAACTTGGAATGAACAGGTTCAAAGTAGGTCTTGGGATAGGTTTATTCGTAGTATTTTACCTAAATTTGCACAAACTCACGGACTTAACTTTAACGCACAAAATCCAAGTCAAAGTAATCTAGTTAAAAGATATTCCTTTGGGGAAGGTAATATGAATGAATCAAAATTATTTGGGACCAGTAAAACCAGTTACCAAGAAGTAGGAGAAGCTAAAATTATAGTAAGGCACACACAGCCTATTAATTTTAATGCTCCTAATGGTCGAACACAACATATTGAAAATATCTATGTGGAAAACAGCATAGGTGAACGTTTTCGTTACCCAATAAAGCACCTAAATGGAGCTAGAGCAATGGCTCGTCACATAGCGGAGGGTGGAAGTTTTTTCGATGATATTGGCAACTATATTATTGGGCTTAGTGAAGAACTAGGTAAGTTAAGAATATTTAAAAACTACGTAGACCGTAGCCCTGTTGTTAGTGAAAATATGGGCAATATACAAACTAAAGTGATTGATCGTATTGGCAACATTAAAGAAGAGATACATGCTCTACAAGTACAAAAACATTATGTTCAGTTTAAAGAGAATTTTAGTGTAGCAACTAAAAATGATATACCAGAAGATATTCTAAATGATTGGATTGATCGACTAACTGTACGTAGTTTTAATGAAGAACTTAAGGATGCTTTTCCCTATATCTATAAACTAGTTGATGAAACAGAAATACCAGTTAAAGAGTTAAGTGCAGATGATATTCTAGAAGGTGATAAAGAGTACGATGAAAATGATCCACCATTTGATCCAGATCCTCCTAAGAAAAAGAAACCTGCTGGTGATGGTGCAGAACACGGTGGACATAGTCGTGCTAAACATCTTGCCAAGCAGGCTATGAAAGATAAGGAAAAAGAAGTTAAAGAATTCAGTATGTTTGAAAAGTACTTGAATCAGATTGTCAGTGAAACAGATGATGTTTTTAGTGGCGATGAAGAAGTACAAAATCAAGCAATGGAACAACTTAAACAGTTATTCTCCAGTGAACTTCCATTAGGCACTAATGGATCAAATGCTATAGATAGTGTTGCTGGAATGATTGATGAGAAAAAACTTAATAAAGCATTTGCTCTACTAGCAGATCTTGGTTTAGATGAAATGGATGCTAGACCAATCATCAACGAGTTTTTAAGAAGTTATGATGCAGAGAATGGAACAGACTTGAGTGATCGTTTAGGATTTGATGGAGCAAGTTCAGCACCAGCAGCACCTCCTCCCCCACCTGCTCCAGCACCAGCAGCACCTCCCCCTGAAGCCGCTGCACCACCTGCCCCTGGTATGGCAGCACCAGCAGCACCTCCAATGGATCCTATGGCAGCAGCCGGTGGAGCAGCACCTGGCCCAATGATACCAAATCCTGCCGCTCCTATGATGGAAGGAAAGATGATGCACCGCATAGTGGATGAAATCTTTAGTCGTGTTAGTGGGTTCTTCAATGAGAACAATGGTACATTTACTATTGGTGAAGAAGGCTTTGTTACCAAGATGTGTAAGGAGTTAAAGGAAAAATATCGTATTGATCCAAAAAATCCTAAAGCAGAAATGTTTGATCGTATGGTAGAAGGTGCCTGTGGTCGAATAATGGAAAAACTTAAAGAGCGTCATCACGCACGTTATGAACAGGCTCGTATGTTGGAACTATCAGGTATTAAAGCACCAAGTTTTGATCAAGATGCAGAAGAAGGAATTGTAAGTGGGCACATGAGTCCAAATTATGGAAGTGCAAGAGCAGGTGGAGGAGCACAGGCTTATAATAAACCATCAGCAGCACCAAAGCCAACTAATCCTAATTACAAAGGAGTGATCAATAATATACCAAGTCCTCCAGATGGTGCCACAGCGCCCCCACCAAAAGGCAAGCCAGTCACTAGAGAAAGTGGTGAATTGGCTGCTATTTTAAAACTATCGGGAATTAAAGAATTTTTAAATCCAGATCAAATGATGAAGGACATTACCAGTAAAATTCCTGCTCAAAATATGACTAAATCAAATACCAGTAGTGGTCAGATTGATGGTAAGGAAGTAGGATATGATCAGGCAATGGATAAGTTTAGGGGCATGTCAGGTAATATGAAATTACCATTTGGTATGAAATTCAACCCAGATGATATTGGTGGCAGTGTAACCAATATGATGAAGGGTGTACAAGGACAAGCTGGCAATATGATGAAGGGTGTACAAGGAAATATGCCAAATATGGGTGGTATGGATTTGAATAAAATGATGGGCGATTTAATGAATGGCACATTGAATCCAGAGCAATTAAGTCCAGAACAAGCTAAAGGTATGTTGAAACAAATTCAACAAATGACAAAACAACAATAATTAATACACCTTTTTACTTGATTTTATAAATACAAACGCATACAATAACATGTATGCGTTTTGTTTGACAGGTGTCAGACATATAGGCAAATATTTTAAACATAGGCAAATACAGGAGAAAAACTATGGCAACTTTGGCAGAAATTAGGGCAAAACTTAAAGAGCAAGAACTTAAAGGTGGTTCAACAGGAGGCGGAGACCTCACCATTTACCCCTTCTGGAATTTAAAAGAAGGCGGCGAAAGCACAGTAAGATTCCTTCCAGACGGTGATTCAAGCAATACCTTCTTTTGGGTAGAGCGCAGTGTTATTAAACTTGAGTTCGCTGGTATCAAAGGTGAAACTGACAATAAAAAAGTAGCAGTACAAGTTCCTTGTATGGAAATGTACGGCGAAGCTTGCCCAGTACTCAATGAAGTACGTGGTTGGTTTAAGGACCCAAATCTTGAAGCAATGGGTCGTAAGTATTGGAAAAAGCGTAGTTATCTTTTCCAAGGCTTTGTAGTAGAAGATGGTCTTAAAGAAGATCAAAAACCAGAAAATCCTATTCGTAGATTGATTATCGGTCCTCAAATCTTTACCCTTATCAAAGGGGCTTTGATGGACCCAGAGATGGAAGATCTACCCACTGACGTAGTAAATGGTGTAGACTTTAAAATGATCAAATCAAGCAAAGGTGGTTATGCTGATTATGGTACCAGCAAGTGGAGTCGTCGTAGTCGTCCACTCAACGAGAAAGAACAAACAGCATTGAAAGAATATGGCTTGTTTAATCTTAAAGATTTTCTACCTAAGAAACCTACTGAAGTAGAAATTAAAGTAATCAAGGAAATGTTTGAAGCCAGCGTAGATGGCGAAGCATATGATATGGATCGTTGGGGTCAATATTTCAAACCCAGCGGTGCAAGTGCTAGTACAGGTGATCCTGTTGCTACAACTCGTACATCGGCTCTAGCAGCACTTCCAGTAGATGATATGGATGATGAGCCAGTGAAGGTCGAGTCAAAGCCAGCGGCTAAGGCAGCACCAAAAGCCACAGATGAGACTAAGAGTGCAGATAGTCGTGCCTCAGACATCTTATCTATGATCCGTAATCGTAATAAACAACAATAATCAATAACACGGCTCGAACTGGGAACAAGGTTCTTGGTTCGAGTTCTTTTCATTCTATAGGATAATAATATGGTTACAAAGGCATTTGATTTAAGTAAGTTTCGAAAAACTTTGACAAAAAGTATTGATGGACTTGGCGTAGGTTTTAATGATCCCACAGATTGGGTCAGTACTGGTAACTATGCTCTAAACTATTTGATTAGCAGTGATTTTAAGAAAGGTGTTCCATTAGGCAAGGTTACAGTATTTGCTGGTGAAAGTGGTGCCGGTAAAAGTTATATCTGTAGTGGTAACTTGATTAAGAATGCTCAGGAACAAGGCATCTTTGTTGTATTGATTGACAGTGAAAATGCTTTAGATAAGGCTTGGTTAGAAGCATTAGGTGTAAACACAGATGAAGCAAAACTTTTAAAACTCAATATGGCAATGATTGATGATGTTGCCAAAACTATCAGTGAGTTTATGAAAGAGTACAAGGCTATGCCAGAAGATAGCAAGCCTAAAGTATTATTTGTTATTGATAGTTTGGGTATGTTATTGACTCCTACTGATGTAGATCAGTTTGAGGCAGGTAATATGAAGGGTGATATGGGCCGTAAACCTAAGGCATTGACCAGTTTGGTACGTAACTGTGTTAATATGTTTGGTAGTTATAACGTAGGTTTAGTCGCTACCAATCATACTTATGCTAGTCAAGATATGTTTGATCCAGATGACAAGATCAGTGGTGGTCAAGGGTTTATCTATGCGTCAAGTATTGTAGTTGCCATGAAGAAACTTAAGCTAAAAGAAGATGAAGATGGTAATAAGGTAACACAGGTTAAGGGTATTCGTAGTGCCTGTAAGATTATGAAGACCAGATATGCTAAGCCTTTTGAAAGTGTATATGTTAAAATACCTTATGAGTCTGGTATGGACCCTTATAGTGGGTTAGTTGATTTGTTTGAGGAAAAAGGCATACTAGTACAACAGGGTAATAGACTTAAATTTATTCATAGCAATGGAAAAGAGCACTTATTTTACAGAAAAGAATGGAAAAATGATAAATTAGATATGATAATGGAAGATTTTCCAAAAATCAAACCTAAAGAGGAAACCATTTTAGAGGAAACTGTAGAAAATGAATGATACACAAATTGCTGAAATCTGGGTATTTTTTAAAGAGTATTTGCGTAAAGAGGACATTAGTGTAGCAGCAGAGTCATTTGTAGATTTATTAGCAGACTTTGGTGTAAAAGATAGGGTACTTGAGAACGCATTAGGAACAGATCCAGATTTAGACAATGCTATTGAATATTATCTTGAGGATGATAGTGAAGAAGAAGAATACGACGAAGGCTACGATGACGATGATAATTGATCATGTGGTATTCTAAAATACTTAAAGATATAACTGTACTGCCCGATGCTATTGAATACTATAATGATGAGTTAGTGCAAGCCAAATTAGATATCCGTATAACGGGAAATATTGAAAAGGCTGCTGCCAGTATGCCAGGCATTGTAGAACATAGATTCGGGCAGTTACAGGAAATTGAGGCTATTTTAGAGTACTTAAACATTGAACTTCGTCAACTTAAAAGCCAACATTTTCGCAAGTATTTAGAAAACTATCAACGTGCCTTAAGTAGTAGAGATTGTGAAAAATACGTAGATGGAGAAAGCGATGTAGTTGATATGGAAAAGATCATCAACGAATTTGCTCTACTACGTAATAAATGGTTAGGTATCACAAAGGCACTTGATGTCAAGCAATGGCAGCTAAGTAATGTTATTAAATTACGTACTGCTGGTATGGAAGACGCAACACTATGAGGATAAAATGAATGAGGAAATAAAGAAAACTTTTGATACAGTTAACTTAATGAACAGTTTAAATAATCAAAAGCAGATTTTATACGAGGAATTTAATCAAAGTTTATTGTACTACTATAATGGTGCAGTATTTACAGTTAATATAGCTTTATTATCCTTTATTGGCAACTATCTTTATATGGAAAAAGATAGTGTTGTATTACTTGATGACAACAAAATGCCAATATTAGTAAATGATATTCCTGAATTTCATAGAAATATTACAGCTATATATACTGAAGCTACAAATCGTTACTTTTACGAGTATAATAAAGTAACACATCCAAAATTTATAAGTTCACTAGTTAATAATGACTAAAGGTATATTAATATTTGCACAAGGTCAAGATATAAATTATCTTAGTCTAGCTAAAATAGCGGCTAAAAGGGTAAAATATTTTTTAGATCTACCAATTAGTGTAGTCGTCGATTATGATTATGATAATAATGATAAAATTTTTGATCAGGTAATTAAGAAAAGTACCAATAAAACTCAATCAAGAATTATTCATGATGGTGAAAATTCTAAAAAAATAAAATGGTACAATTTTGATAGATCAGATTGCTTTGAACTAACACCGTATGATGAAACTATTGTTATAGATTCAGACTATATTATTAATTCAAAACATCTTTTACGTTGTTTTGATTTGAATAGTGATCTTTTACTCTTTAAAAATCATTATCATTTATTAGGAAATAGATATAATTCTATATTCACTTATATAAATGAATTTGGAATCCCTTTTTATTGGGCTACAATTTTTTATTTTAAAAAAACAAACTTTACTAGATCCTTTTTTAATTTAGTTCAATATATTAGAGAAAATTGGACTTACTATTCATTATTATATCAAATTAAAGATCCTAAATTTAGAAACGATTTTGCTTTTAGCATAGCAGTAAACCTAATGACATTACACATGACTTCTGATAATTTTGGGTTTATACCAGGTAAGTTATATTATGTAATTGATCGAGATGAATTAATAGATATTAAAGATGATAAACTAGTGTTTTCTATGAAATCTTCGGATCAGTCTAATATTTTTTCACAAACTAGTATATTGGATGTTCATATTATGAATAAAGAAAGTATATTGAGGGTATTAGAATGAGCATGGGTCATGTTATTTTTGCACAGAATTCTTCAATCAATTATGTTAGACAAGCATATGCTTTAGCGTTAAGCATTAAAAAGTATAATACAATCAATAATGTTTGTTTAATAACAAATGATTCAATTCCATTAGAATATATTAGTGCTTTTGATCATATAGTTAAGATACCTTGGGGTGATATGTCTAAGGATAAAGAGTGGAAAATTGAAAATAGATGGAAAATTATCTATTGTACTCCGTTTAGTAAAAACTTAGTCTATGATGCTGATATGATTTTGTTGAATAGTAATGATCATTATTGGTATCACTTAGAAGATTATGAAATAGCTCTCACTGAAACTGTAAGAAATTATAAAGGTAATAAAATAATATCAAAGGATAATCCCTATCGTAAGGTGTTTTATAATAATGATCTTCCAGATATATATTTTGGATTACATTATTTTAAAAAATCACCTTTAAGTTTTTCTTTTTATAAATTTTTAGAGCATATGATTAAAGAATGGCCTCTCTTTTCAAAAGAGTTTACTAAATTTAACACACAGAAAAATCCCAGTTTAGATGTTGCAAGTGCTATGGCTTTAAAATTCGGTAATTTTTATAGAAAGAATAATCTTTTAAGTTTTATACATATGAAACCATTAGTTCAAGAATGGACAAGTACTTCAGTAGATAAATGGCAAGATCATGTAGTATATAATTGGTCTGATGATTTATCTTTAAAAATTGGTAATTATAATCAATCTGGATTATTACACTATATTGATGATGAGTTTTTAACAGATAGTTTAATTGAAAAGTTAAAATAATATGGACAATATTTTCGATATCTCTTCCTTATCTTTACCAGAAATTAAGTTTTATCTTTATTACGATAATGATGGAAATATATTAGAGTTATTAGATTATAAAAAAGATAATGGAAATTATATTGAAGTAAGTGAACAGTTTGTAGTTGAATTTAGAGAAAGTGGAAAAGAATTTCATTCATATTCTCTTGAAATAGATGATAAGCCTAAAATTATTAAAAAATTAGAAAATGTACAGATCGGTCAGTTATTTAAAATATTAACAATGAACAGTCTAGCTGATTTTATAATATCTGTAACTAGTACTAAAATGATATTTAAAATTCGAGAGTTTGATCCTTACTCAAATATATCTGATAATTTTGAGCATTTTTTCTTTATTGTTGACAATAATGACTTGAATTTTTTAAAAAAAACTGTTATTATAAAGCATAAGGATTTAAAACAAGGTTATGAATTAGATTATAACTTTATATTAAGAGACGAATCAATCCTTACTAAAAAATATTTTGAGTCATATGGGTTAAGTTATGATTAAAACAATAAAATTATTTGATTGTGATGTTATATATTTGAGTTATGATGAACCAAATAAAGAGCGTAATTACGCAGATTTACTCACCAAAGTACCTTGGGCTAAACGTGTTGATGGAGTTGAAGGTAGTGATAGCGCACATAAGGCCTGTGCTAGACTAGCAGAAACAGAACGTGTAACTATTATTGATGGTGATAATATCATTAAACCTGAACTATTGAATCAGGTTATAGAACTAGCAGGCCATGCAGATCCTAATATATGTGTCTTATCATTCCCAGCGAATAATATAATTAATGGTCTTATATATGGCAATGGTAGTGTTAAAAACTGGCCTACACAATTAGTTTTGGATATGAAAACACATGAAAATGCAGAACCTTCTAATGATAAAACACAGGTAGATTTTTGTTGGGAAATAAAATATTTACAAATGAAAAATTGGATGAGTTGGGTTTATAACAATGCCAGCCCTAGACAAGCCTGGCGTGCTGGTTTTAGAGAAGGTGTTAAGATGTGTCTAATGGAAGGGATTAAACCAACATTAGATAAACCATTTGATAAGCAGGTGCACTGGAAAAACTATCATAGATTAGTTACTTGGATGAATGTAGGCAGCGATGTAGATAATGGCTTATGGGCTATATATGGTGCAAGACTTGGATGTTATATGACCATGCTTACTGATTGGGATCATATTAATGTTAGAACATTTACTTTTCTAAATGATTTATTTGAAGATTTAAAACCAAATGATAATAAAACATTGATTAAAGAAATTAATAGACTAGGTGAAACATTACGTGATCAATTAGGAATATTAACTGGTCCAGGTTATATGGATCCAGATCAAAGCAAATTTTTTAAAGCAGTATATACCAATCCCCCTAGATTGAGCAATGATTGGACAATTGAGAATGTATGATGTTATATTCATAAGTTATAAAGAGCCCAATGCAGAGGAAAATTGGAATTCCTTGATCAAAAGATTTCCTTTATCTAAAAGAATACATGGTGTTCAAGGAATACATCAAGCTCATATAGCTGCTGCCAAATTAGCTAACACTAGAATGTTTTGGGTAGTTGATGGCGATGCTGTTATTTTAGATAAATTTAATTTTGATTTTAGAACCACTAATTTTGATACAGTACATGTTTGGCGAAGTCGTAACCCTATTAATGATTTAGAATACGGTAATGGTGGTGTTAAATTGTTGCCCACAAAAATGACAATTGATATGGATTTATCCAAACCAGATATGACCACCAGTATAAGTGAAAAATTTATTCCTATGAAAAATATCAGTAACTTGACTAATTTTAATAGTGATCCATTTAATACTTGGAAAAGTGCTTTTAGGGAATGTTGCAAATTAGCAAGTAAAGTTATTGATAGGCAAAAAAGTGAAGAAACTGAACATAGATTAAATGTTTGGTGTACAAAAGGTGCGAACAAGACATATGGTAACTATGCCATTGATGGCGCAATAATGGGAAAGAATTATGGTGAGTTACATAAAAGGTCGATTATGGATCTTAAAAAAATAAATGATTTTGATTGGCTGTTTTCTAAGTTCAAGGAAATATATGAGTGAAAAGGGTAATAATGTAGAGTTCTTATTAGGTGTAGAAGACTATCTAAGGTATTTAGATAATGCTAGTTATGCTGATAGATTACACACTTTTTCTAGGACAATAAATTCAGAGTCAAAAGAAGAAGATAGTATACGGGCATTTTTTCAAGATTTTGGGTCAGTATTACAAAAGGATCATAGAAATTATGCTGATTTATTACATGGGTTTTGTAAGAATTCAGATGCAATCTCGTTAAAAAAAATAAGTTTACATTTTTTTGGCAAAATTATAACTGATATTAATCTAGTAGATTTTATTTTTGGTATCCTTAAGGGACAATCTAATATTGGATTTTATAAAGCTACATTACAATATGTTATAAAATTAAATCTTCATAATTTAATTTTGAATGATTTAATACATGGCATAACTACTAAGGCTGAATCGAATGAATTGGTTTATAAATCATTATTACAATATGTTCTAAAATTAAATGTTAATGGTTTAGAATTAAATGATTTAATACATGGCATAACTACTAAGGCTGAATCGAATGAATTGGTTTATAAATCATTATTACAATATGTTCTAAAATTAAATGTTAATGGTTTAGAATTAAATGATTTAATACATGGCATAACTAAGGCTGAATCGAATGAATTGGTTTATAAATCATTATTACAATATGTTCCAAAATTAAATGTTAATAGTTTAGAATTAAATGATTTAATACATGGCATAACTAAGGCTGAATCGAATGAATTGGTTTATAAATCATTATTACAATATGTTCTAAAATTAAATGTTAATAGTTTAGGATTAAATGATTTAATACATGGCATAACTAAGGCTAATTCAGAAGAAACTGTATATAAATCATTATTACAATATGTTCTAAAATTAAATGTTAATAGTTTAGAATTAAATGATTTAATACATGGCATA
>Ga0214923_10001103_pt1 | contig 39102 bp, 24 predicted proteins | sample LL1510_MetaG_FD_177993 | JGI IMG/M metagenome (GOLD analysis project Ga0214923, IMG submission 177993) | Freshwater microbial communities from Lake Lanier, Atlanta, Georgia, United States - LL-1510 | ecosystem: Environmental > Aquatic > Freshwater > Lake | place: USA: Georgia | collected...
TTGTATCAGTTGTTCCAATGCCTACATTTCCATTTAAATAACTTGTACCTGTAACTGCTAAATTAGAATTAAAATCTGTTCCACCAATACCGACCTTACCTAAAAATATATTTGATTGGCTTGAATTATTTTGATTAATAAGACCTGTAATAAGAACATTACCACCTAAAGTTGTATTACCTAAAACATTTAATTTATAAGAAGTTGTATCAGTTGTACCTAATCCAATATTACCGGTAATTATTGTAGAACCTGTAACATATAAACTAGAATTTTGAGAATTATTGGTTCCAATACCTATTTTACCCATAAAAATATTTAATGCATTTGAGTTATTTTGAATAATAGAATTTGAAAATGTGGCAGTTCCAGTTGAATTGATAGTATTATTAGTAATTAAATTATTAATAGTTAATGTACCTTGAAAAGATGCTTGATCTGTTGCACTACCTCCACTAATTTTAAGATAATTAGGATCAGCACCAGTTTTTGAATATTGTGGTAAAATAGTATTTAATAACAAATTAGAACTAATATAAATAGGGTTAGTATTTGCTATTTCTTTTCCAAATATTCCAATTTCAATTAAATTGATAACATTGTCATTAATAGAAGTTCCTATAAGTTTATTAAAAGTAAATCCAAAATAAGAATAAGAAATATTAAAATTATTGATAATTTGTTGATAATAAGAGGCAAAACCATTTAAAGAAATATAATTTGAAAGACTTAAGACAGTTGTATTATTAGATGCAAGAGGAATTTCAATAAAATTGATACCATCATTAGAGCCATAACATTTCCATGCACCAGGACTTTTAGATATTAAAGTTTGATTAATATAAAAAATAATTTTAGTTAAAAATATAGGTTTAGGTAATTTAATAATAATCCAATCTCCAAAATAATCATTAATAATATAATTACTGCCATTATAGATACCATTTAAATAATTGCCTGAATTCCAGCTACTTAATAAATCAGTAGAAGTAATAATATTATTAAATAAATATTTTTTATTATATTGACTTAAACTATTATTTAATGCACTTGAAGAATAAATAGTATAAATACCAGAACCAGTGCTAGAACCATTAATAGTTATAGTTTCAGTATATACAGATTGATTAATAAAATTGCTAATAATTTGTGTTGTAGATGAATCATATTCTTTAAATGGATATTTTTGTTCTGATGTATAAAAATAATCAAATAATAAATTTGATGTAGCATAAGAATTAAAATCTAGAATAATACCATTACTTGAATATAATAATGAATTTAAAATACCATAATTATCAATTTTATATAAAATTTTATTGGTAGTACCAATACCTAAATTACCAGCATTATAAAAATTGCCAGAATTATTAATATTAGAAGTTATAATATTAGAAGTAATAATATTACTATCTGCAATAATATTGGAAGTGCTTTTAATGAACCCGCCAACAAATAGATTTTTATTTTTATCAGTTGATATACCAATATTAACATTACCTTTGAAATTTATATCAGTTGTTCCAATTTGATTAATTGAATTACTAAAAAAGATATTAGAAACATATAAATTACTGGAAATAATATTAGAATTAACAGTTAAAAAATTAGTAACAATATTACTTTGGGTATCTTGGGCTCTAACATAAATATTATTAATATCAATACCATTAAGATTAATAGATGCGGCATTAAATGAACCATTAACTGATAGAGCATAACTGCCACCAGTTGTAATATCAGCAATTGATACAGCTGGATCATCTTGCCAAGTTACATCTTCAGTAAAATTCATATTCTATTTATATTATTAAAATAAAAAATCGCTAATAATACAACTAATACTATTATTATTTGTTTTTGAAACGACAGAAATATAATTATAATTTGTAGTTTTTAATAAACAAATATCGCCGGCTGTAATTTTATTGAGATAGTAATTGCTAGGAAATCCTATAGCACAGATATTAATGGAAGGATATGAACTCATATAAACATCATATTGTAAAATATTAGGTGGTTTATTTGCTGTCATAGTTGTAAAAACACCAATAGTAGAAAAACATTTAATACTAAAAATTCTATAATTAGTCATATCGATATTATCTATTTTATTTCGAACATATTGATTAATATCAATATCATGTTTATAATAGGTTTCATTATTTAAAATGATAGGTTTATTGCAAACAAAACGAAATCCTATTTTTTTCTGTAAATTTGGTTGATTATTTAAAAAATCGCCTGTTATTAAATATTGAGATGCGTTAGCGATTGTTAAATATTTATCAATTAAATTTACACCACCTTCATTTAAATTACCAGCACATTTAATATCATTTGAAGAAAAGATAGAACCATTCACAGTTAATTTAAATAATTGTGATAATGATGTACCAATTCCTACATTTCCAATAATTGAACCTCCATTTTCAAGTGATAAATATTTATTTGATAATAATATACCATTTTCGCGAATGCTATCGCTGCAAAAAATAGTTCCATTAACATTTAATTTATATGCTGAAGTAGCAGGAGCACCAATACCTAAATTATTATTGATAGTTAAATTATTTGTAATAGTTCCGCCAGTTAATTGTAGATAATTTTGAGTTGCATTTGTAATTGTTAAATATTTATCAATTAAATTTACTCCATTTTCATTAAAATTGGTACAACTAATAATATTAGAAGAATAGATAGAACCATTTATAATTAATTTGTATGATGAAGATATCCCTGTACCGATACCTAAACTACCAGAAATAACTCCTCCAACATTTGATAAATATTTAATATTAGCGTTTGTAATGGTTAGATATTTATTTATTAAATTTGTTCCTCCTTCATTTAGATTACCTGCAGCAATTATATCATTTGAAGAATAAATAGAACCATTAACATTTAATTTATAATCGGGTGATATATTTGTATTAATAGCAATATTAGATGTAATTAAATTAGATGTTATAATATTTATTGAATTTAAAGAACCTGTAAAATTAATATTACCCGAAATTGTAGCATCCCCTGATAATTTTAAATAATTTGGATCTGTTCCAGTCGTAGAATATAGAGTTAATTTAGAATTTAAAAAAGTATTGGTAATATAATTTGTATCTAAATAGCTGAATGTAGGATATAATAAAAATTTGGTATCTATATCAGTTTTTATGGCATAAGTACTAAAATTAATAAGAGAACCATTATTATAAATAGAAGTAGCATTAAAACTTCCATCGACATTTAAAGAATATAAAGGATTTAAGGAAGTTGAACCAACATTTAATTTAAAGGTATTAATATTGGAGGAAGTCAAATTAGAGGAAGTTAAATTGGATGAAAATAAATTGGAGGAAGTCAAATTAGATGAAAATAAATTTGAAAATGATGTTAAACCAGTAACAGTTCCACCAGTACTAACATTTAAATAAGTTGTATCGAGACCTGTTTTAGTATATTGCGAGATAGTAGAATTAAAAGTAGAAATTTTTAAATAATTTGTATCTAAATAGCTCAATGTAGGATATAATAAAAATTTGGTATCTATATCAGTTTTTATGGCATAAATAGAAAAATCGATAAGAGAACCATTATTATAAATAGAAGTAGCATTAAAACTTCCATCGACATTTAAAGAATATAAAGGATTTAAGGAAGTTGAACCAACATTTAATTTAAAGGTATTAATATTGGAGGAAGTCAAATTAGAGGAAGTTAAATTGGATGAAAATAAATTGGAGGAAGTCAAATTAGATGAAAATAAATTTGAAAATGATGTTAAACCAGTAACAGTTCCACCAGTACTAACATTTAAATAAGTTGTATCGAGACCTGTTTTAGTATATTGCGAGATAGTAGAATTGAAAGTAGAAATTTTTAAATAATTTGTATCTAAATAGCTCAATGTAGGATATAATAAAAATTTGGTATCTATATCAGTTTTTATTGCATAAATAGAAAAATCGATAAGAGAACCATTATTATAAATAGAAGTAGCATTAAAACTTCCATTGACATTAAGAGAATATACAGAAGAAGCGGTAATACCTATACCTAAATTAGAATTAATAGTTAAATTTTCGGTGATTACACCACCAATATTAGAAAGGAATACCTGAGAAGCAGTTGAAATAGTCAAATATTTATTAATTAAATTGATACCATTTTCTATAAAATTATTATTTGTAACAATATTGGAGGAAGCATAGAAAGACCCATTAATAGCTAATCTATAATCAGAAGAAATAGAAGTACCAATTGCTAAATTTGAATTAATTGTTACATTGGCATTAATAATACCACCTGTAATTTTAGATAAATAATTAGTAATACCATCACTAATAGTAAGATATTTACTAGAAATATTAATATTATTTTCTTGGATAGTATTAGCATTAATAATATCAGTATTAATATTAGTAGAATAGATATTACCATTAACATTTAACATATATGTTTGAGAAGGAGTAGTATTAATACCTACTGGACCAGAAATAGAACCACCACTATTACGAAAATAAATATTAGATGCTGATAAAATAGTTAAATATTTATTACTAATAAAAATACCATCTTCTTGAATATTTGACACATTTAATATACCTGTTGCATAAATATTACCATTTACAGATAATTTAGCATTTAAATAACTTGAATAAGTATAACCTATTCCAACATTTCCAGAATTACAAGAATAAATATTACCATTATATATATTCCAATTATTAAGATTTTTAAGATCGGGTGTATTAGTAGAAATATTATTATAATTGATATTAGTAATAGCTGAACCATCACCTATAAAAAAATCAGCATTAATATTATTTGTTTTAATTCTTCCATAAATATCTAATTTTAGATCACTTATATTAGTTCTATTAATTAAAGTAGTACCTATACCAATACAACCTGGAAAAGTATAATAAATATTATTGGCATTTAATGAATCGGCTTTCCATATAGATGTTTGATCTTTGATATAACCAACAATAATATTGGATAACAAAGTAGCATCAGTTGAAGGATTTATTAAAAGATTGGCATCATAAGTTAAAGTTTGTGTATCTTCATTATATAATAAAGGATATGTAAAAGTAATATCTTTATTTAATTTTGAATTTAATTGATCTATAGTTGAATAATTATTTAATCTAGAATTTAAATTAACAGTAGTAACATAAATTGATTCGATTTTTAATTTACCATATAATTCAATTTTATTTAATTGGAGTGTTGTTCCTGGAATATAATTTAATGCTTCATTATAAAAAGTTGCGACTAATTTATTAAACACAAATCCATAATACATATAAGCTACATCAAGACTATCAACAATTTTTTGATAATATAAAAGAAATGAATTGAATTTAATATATGAACTTCTATTTAATTGAGTGTTTAAATCACAAGAAGCATTAATAATATGAGTCCAATGTATAGCATCATTTGATGCATAACATATCCAATTACCTGGAGCATTAGCAATATTATCCGGAGGTATATAGAAAATGAATTTACTAAGAATTATAGGATCATTCAATTTAATAATGATATAATCACCATAATATCGTATACCACCTAATACACTAGAACTAATATTATAAAAATCGCTATTTTTTAGAGCAGTTGAAATATTTTTATCTGTAAAAGTGCTAATATTAGTAGCATCATAATTATTACTTCCCCAACTATAAACAGTTTTATTTAAATAATTTTGATAATAAAATAATAATCGTTTATCATTAATTACGTTAGTGCTTGAATATATCTCATAATTATAAGTAATAACAGAATTATTTTCAATTATATTTTCTGATATGGTTTCTTTATAGCCATATATACTATTATAAGTACCTGGAATATAATTAATACTAAAAACGTCAAAAACTCCTATAGGATATCTTTTTTGACTTGTATAAATATTACTATCTTTCGCTAAAACTCTTGTTATAGTATTTTCAATATAACTTGTAGTTGTATCTATAACACTATTTACATAAGATGTTGTTGTAAATAGATTATTTGCAGTAGCAGTAGTTATATATGGAGTTAAATTATTGGTAATTAAAGAATTAATACCTGCTGTTGTTAATAATAATTCATTATTATAATATATTTTAGTTGCATTCAATGAGCCATCAATATCTAATTTATATGTATTATCATTAACTTTACCAATACCAATATTACCTGAAGAATTAATATTAATGGTATTATTTGGGGCAGATATATTAATAGATAATTGATTAGTCCAATTTAAAGTATTTCTTGAATAAGTTCCAAAAATAAAATTATTACTGTTATCATAACCCATTTTAAAATTATTAATAGATCCTGATGATATCATAATAGATGGATTAGTACTTGATGTGCTAGAATTGCCAATATGTAAATCTGCAATAGGATTTGTTATATTTAATGCAATTTGAGTAAAACAATTAATTTTAGTAATTGCAAGAATACTACCTGTTATTAAGTTATTTGCTGTAATATTAGTAGTTGCATTTAATGAAGTAGTTGTAATATTTACAGCATTAACATTTGTAGAAGTTATTGTAGGTGTTATAATATTATTATTAGCATTTATAATATTACCAGTAATATTAGTTGTAGATATATTTGAAGTTACAAGATTTGATGTTAAAATATTATTGGCGATTGTTAAAGAAGTTCCATTAATAGTAGTTGCATTAATTAAAGGAGTATTAATTAAATTAGTACATTCTAAATTAGTAACATAATTATTAATAGAAGTAATATTATTATCACATATAATATTACCAGCAGCATAAATATCAAAAGTATTTAAATTTGAGATTATAGCGTTATTTGTTGAAAATTCGGTAGTATTAAGATTAAATGATATTAAAGAATTTGTATTGATATTACTTAAAATATTTAAATTTGAACTTGAAATTATTGCAGAATTAATAGAATTTGTATCAAAATTATTGAAAACATTAAGATTACTGGTATTTATAGTAGTCGAAGTTATTAAATTAGATGTTAATAAATTTCGAGTAGAAATCAAAATTGAATTATTAATATTACTCGAAATAATATTTGAAGCTATGGTATTACTACTTCTAATTGTTGATAATACATTGATAGAATTAATATTGATATTAAGAAAAGTTCCATTATTAACAAAAATATCATTACCATAAAAATTATTATTTGTTTTGATATGACCATCAACAATGAATTTATAAATACTATCTGGATTAGTTCCAATACCTACAAAACCATCGGTATTTAAAAATAATAATGAATTACCAAGAATAAAATTATTGTTAGAATAATTTATATTAAATTTGTTTAAAGAAATTGTACCAGTGATATTAATATTAGAATTTATATTTAAGGAATTATTAATATTGACATTGCCGGAATTGTCGATAATGAGAGAATTATTTGGGGCAGAATTATAAATACTAAGTTGAGAATTCCAGATATTTGAGGAAATATTGATAGAACCTAAAATAAAATTAAAGTTATTATCAAAACCTAATTTAAAACTTTTATTATTTTGTGATGTAGCTTTAGATAAAATCAAAGTTCCATCATTTACAATAGGATTTTCTGCAGAATATGCGGAAGAACCTATTTGAACTAAACCGACAGGTGCATCTGTTCCAATTCCTATTTGTAATTTAGTAAAAATACCATTATCATTTATATTCCAACCCGTAGCAGTGAGATCAACACTAATATTATTATTATTGATATTAGATAATAGAGGATATGAAAATGTTAATTTATTACTGGTAATATTATTATAATCCAGATTATTTATTTTATTAGTAGAATTTTCTATAATACTAGTTTCTACAAAATTACGTGTTGCTAATCCATTAGTATCAAGCCAATTAATAATATCAGTATTATTAATAAATATTTTATTAGTTAAATAAGTTTCATTATTAACATTAATATTACAATTAATATTAACGGTTCCAATACTATCAATAACTAATGATTGTTCTGGTGCATCTCTATGAATTTTAAATTGTTCTTTGAAAAAATTATCACTTTCTAATATTTCGTTATGTTGATTATCATTGCCAAAACTAAAATAATTATCCACATTAGCAAATTTAAATTTATTTATATTATTATCTATAATAATTGCTGCATTGTTGTTTTTAATATGAAGACTTTCAATAGGATTATCAGTTCCAATACCAACATAAGAACTATCAGTATAAATAGTGGCTAAATTACTCGTCCAACCAGATTTAGAAAAATCTACAGAAATTTTATTATCAACAACATTCACACCAAAATTTTGAATAAGTTTTTTTTGAAAAAGTTCATCAACATCACTTTTAAAATAATAATCATCTACTGCAAATGTTATTTCATTTGATGATAAATCATTATCATATAATACATTAGATCTTGATAATGGATATTTAAAATTGAGAGGATTTATAGTTATATTTTCATAGTTAATATCTGTAATATTTTGGGCTTTGCCATATAAAATAGTACTTTCATTTAGTGCATTAACACCACCACCTCCTAATCTAAGTTTTCCTTGTCGTAACATATATTATTAAAAGTAAAATATTTAATTATTTATTACATATCATATTAATTATTAACTCATTATAATCACTAATTAAAGTATTGTATTCGTTTAAAATAATAGCAATTATATAAACATAATTATAATTAACATTAGAATTAACATTATCATTAGAATTAACATTAGCATTATCATTATCATTAACATTATCATTATCATTAACATTAACATTAACATTAACATTAGAATTAACATTAACATTAGAATTAACATTATCATTAGAATTAACATTAGAATTAACATTAACATTAAAGACATCTATAAGATCATTATAATAGGTGTTATTATTATATTGACAATTAATTGTTTTGGTGGTTTTAGTTTGTTTGTGAAATTTTTTAAAGATATATTTAAGGAAAGTTAAATAGGCGGGTGATGAATTGATAATATTAAAATAATTGGATAATCGTTTTTTGTTGAATAAGTTTAATTTATTTTGTAAATTTTTAAATTTGATAAATTCTTCATGAATTATGAAAGGTAGATATTCTTGTCTGTAGAAATTGAAAATATCTATAGGATAAGTTTTTTTATTGTTAATATTAACAATAACAGGTTTAATGAAATTAAAATTATTAGTATTATATAAAATGCGTTTATTATTGGAACATTTATATAAATCTAAATAATTATCATCAATATTATTTTTTGCTCTATAACACAAACAAACATTATATTTAAAATTTTTACAGTAATTAACGGAAGCATCATAAGCGTTTTCATTAAATTTAAAATCGTATTGTTTGTGATGATTTATAAAATATTTATAAATTTTTGATTGTATTTTATTATAAGAAATAATATCATTATTATCTAAGGCTATAAAATTATTCATATTATTTATTTATGATAGATAATAAAAAATGATAATAATATTTAATAATTTTATTTAAATGGATAATAAAAAATTTGAAGATGTATTAAACCAATATGTCGAAATTCTAATGTATGATATAGATATCAAATCATTAGAATTAAAAAAAAATAAAATTGATGTGGCAAAATCCGACATAATTTTTAAAACTTATTATAAAGAAAAAATAAACGAATTTAAAAAGAATATTGATAATGCTCGAAAGATTTATTTAAGACGTTGATCCAAATCCGCCATCATTTCTAATTGTATCACTCAAATCATTAGAAGTAACTTCGATTAAATTGGCTGAAATTTGTTTTCGAATAATTAATTGACAACATTTAAAAGGCAATTCAATATCAGCTGCTTCATCACATATTTTTGTTAATGCAATCATCAAATTACCACGATAACTATTATCAATAATACCGATACTATTTGCCAGCATATATCCAGATTTACTTAATGAACTTCTTGGTACAATTTCAGTATAATAACCTTCATCAATTTCAATTTTAATGCCAGTGTCATATAAACTTGTTTTTGAATTGAAGTCTTTAATTTTACTGATAATAGTCAAATCATATCCGGCATCATCTTCAAAGGCTTTAGACGGAACAACCGCATTTTCGATTGTTTTAAAAACTTTGAGTGTTGGATTTTTGCTATTATACATATATAATTTTTGCAAACTTTCGCTTAAACAAGATAAATCATTATTTGATGAATAAATTTTTTTATTGAATAAATATTTATTTCTAATATAAATAATATTATCTTGAATTATATCATAATTAATAATATATGTATCGTTAATAATATTAATAATATTATTGATATTATTTGTTATTTCGATAAATCGATTATTATTAGCTTCATAAATACCTCGAATTAACATTAATTTGGCATCCTCGGGAAAATTAGGAAAATCTAAGATAATACTATCGATAGTATTAATAAACTCGTTATTATTACTAATATCGATATTAATATTTTTATTTTTATTATTATTAAAATATGCAACCGGATAGATTTTTTCAATTAGATTATAAACCCTATCATTTGAAATATTAATAGTAGTTTTATATTTATATAATAATCCAGCAATATAAGCTTTTTCAATAATATCAAAAGTTTGGATATTATCAATAGACATTTATTTATTATAAATAATAATTTTAATGTTTAAATAAAATTTTTACATGTCTAATGGACTATCAGTTATCATCATGCCACAATATTTAACAGGACTAGATTTATAATCATATTTAATATAAACGCCTATATTTATTGCTTCTATTAATAATTCTTTGAAAAATTCCCAAAATGCCGTATCATGTCCTACTGTTTCATTACCAATATGGCTTAATTCATGAATACAAACAAATGTAAGAACATTAATATCAACTAATTTATTATCAGTTCGAAGACATAAAATTATTTCTTCGCCTTTATTTACAGTATAACTTGTATAACTTGGATTATCGATACCTTCTTTTAGTGCATTTGGATTAAAATTTTTTTTAAGTCTTGCAACTTTTGAATGATTTGGATAAGTTTTAAACATATGATCGACTAATAATATTAATTTTTTGCGAATATTTGCGATTAAATCTGCGGCTTCTTGTGAATCGTCTTTAATTTGAACATCATAATCTCTATTATCTACTTTAGAAACAATTGTTTCAATACTGCTATAATATTTATATTGATAAACCAAAAAACCAAGAACAATAAATAAAATTATAATTGCTGCGTTATTTAAATCCATTCGTTCTATATAAAAAATGATATTATTAATATAAAAATAATTATTGTAAAAATAAATATATGATAAAAGAATTAACATCAACTGACGCAGATATTATATATCAGATTGTTGATTGGTATATACCAGAAAATGACAAATCACAATATGAAGACGATCCTAAAGAATATACAATAAATATTTATGGTAAAAATAAAGATGGTATTAGTATATGTACGAAAGTAGTGGGATTTAATCCATATTTTTATATAAAACCTCCTGAAACTTGGGAGGATTTAACAGACAATGAATTTAAGAAACGAGTTCAAAGTTTAAATATCAAATTATTGGAAGATAGTTATGATGCAAAATTTAAAACTAAAATTACGAAGAAGCAAATTATATCAAAAAATTATAAAAATCATTTATGTAAATTGGAGATTGAGCGCAAGAAAGATTTCTGGGGATTTACGAATAACAAAGAATTTAGATATATAAAAATTGTAGTCAAATCTCTAAAATTATTCAATGAATTGCGATATTATTTTCAGGATAATAAAGATGGATTTATATTATATGAAAGTAATATCGAACCATTCTTAAAATTTATTCATATTCAAAAAATTAAACCTTGTAGTTGGATCAAAGTTAATAAATATTCATTAGAAAATGCGCCAGATACTAGAAGTGATTATAATATAACGGCTAATTGGAATGACATAATTCCAATTGAAAATAATAACATTGCTCCATTTACAATAGTATCTTTTGATATAGAATGTTCTAGTTCTCATGGAGATTTCCCGATAGCAATTAAGAATTATAAAAAACTAGCTCAAGATTTGTGTATATTAGCTAAAAAAAATTTAGATGATAAAAACCTAATATCAAATATAATAAAAGCATTTGAAGAAGAAGTTGTCATTACTCCTATTTATAGTATCAATAGGTTATATGCAAAAACACCAATAACAAAACAGCAAATAACGAGATTATATGAAAGAGAAATGGATCTAAGATTTATTTTAGATAAATTCAAATCAATTGAAACTGTTGAAGATGATGAAGAAGATGATGAGGAAGATAAAAAAATTAAGATGTCTGTAAAAGAAGTAAATGAAATTGAGGAAGCTTTAACAAGTAGATTATGTGAAATATTACCGGAATTAGAAGGCGATAAAATTATTCAAATAGGTACAACAGTTCATACCTATGGAAGTGATAATATCGTTTATAAAAGTTTAATATCATTGAATGAATGCGATGATATTGAAGATGTTACTGTTATTTCATGTAAGACAGAAAAAGAATTATTATTAAAATGGAAGAATGAAATAATTAAAATTAACCCAGATATTATTATTGGTTATAATATCTGGGGTTTTGATATGGAATATATATGGAACAGAGCAGTTGAAAATGAAATAGATAAGAAATTTGCGAGAGGATTTGGTAAAACTTTAGATAGAGATATTAAATTAATAGAACAGCGTTTATCGTCATCAGCATTAGGCGATAATATATTAAAAATGTTTGATATGGATGGAATAGTAACAATAGATTTATTAAAAGTGATGCAAAGAGACCATAAATTAGACAGTTATAAATTGGATAATGTAGCTGGAATATTTATAGGTTCAAAGAAAGATGATTTGAAACCAAAAGAGATATTTGAAAAATTTAAGGGAAATTCTGCCGATAGATGTATAATAGCTAAATATTGTATTCAGGATTGTATATTGGTAAATAAATTATTGCATAAATTGAAGATTGTTGAAAATAATAGCGGTATGGGTAATGTATGTTTAGTGCCTTTGAATTATTTATTCAAACGCGGACAAGGAATTAAGATTTATTCATTAATTGCTAATGAATGTATGAAGAGGGAATATTTAATCCCTACGAAAAAATATAATATCAATGATATAGACATTGATGGATATGAAGGCGCGATTGTTTTAGAACCCAAAGAAGGCATTTATTTAGACGAACCGATAGTTGTATTTGATTACGGTTCTTTATATCCTTCTTCGATGATTTCGCGTAATTTATCACATGACACATATATATTAGATGAAAAATATTTGGAAATAGATGATCCTAATGTAGAGTTTATATCAGTTTATTATGATTTATATGAAGGATTGGGAGATAAAAAAAGGAAAGTGGGTGTAAAAGAATGTAAATTTGCTAAATACAAAGATAATAAAAAAGGAATTATCCCAGAAATTTTAACGATGTTATTGGATGAACGCAAAAAAACTAGAAGTAAAATCGAACATTCGACTATTATAAAAAACGATGGCACAGAGATAATAGGAATAATAAATGATGAAAATGAAACAGAAATTACAGTATCACATAAACATAAAATCAAAAGAAATGAAATCAAAGAAATTAAAGATACTTATAATAAATTTGAAAAAGATATATTTGATGCATTACAATCAGCATATAAAATTACAGCAAATTCTTTATACGGCCAAATAGGTGCGAAAACATCGCCTATTTATTTGAAAGCTATTGCAGCATGCACTACTGCGACGGGTCGTGAGATGATAATGATGGCTAAAGAATATGTTGAAACTAATTATAACGCTGATGTAATTTATGGCGATAGTGTAATGCCATATACTCCATTGACTTATAATATAGATGGAGAAACGAATGTAACAACATTTATGCAGATAGGAGAGAATGAGAATTGGATTGATTATAGAGGGTTTAAAATAGCAGATGAAGATCGATATAATAAAGAACAATTTATACCGCAAAATAATATGAAGGTATGGACGAATAAGGGTTGGGCCAAAGTAATAAGAATAATAAGACACAAAACGATTAAAAAGATTTATAGGATATTAACTGCGACGGGTTTAATAGATGTTACAGAGGATCATTCATTATTAGATAATAATGAAAGTATAATAAAGCCTAGTAAATGTAAAATAGGACAATTATTATTACATTCAAAACCAGATATAATTAATTTCGAGATGGGTGAAGAAATAGACGATTTAGATTTTGTTGAAGGTAAAATAGCTGATATCGAAACACAAGCCAAAGCACAAGAATTTATGATATTATTAGAACAATCTGGTTATAATGTAATGATAGATTACAATAATGAATATTATATATTAACATATACAAGAAGAGAAATTAAAGAAACTGGAATAATAAAGAAAGAAATATTATTTGATGAATATAATGGTTATGTATATGATATTGAAACGGAATTTGGGGTATTTCATGGAGGAATAGGACATTTAATATTAAAAAATACTGATTCAATTTTCTGTAAATTTCCATTAAAGGACGAAGAAGGCGAATTAATATTTGGTAAGTCTTCTTTACCGGTGGCGATAAAAGTCGGCAAATCGGTTGAAAAGAATATAGCGAGTATAATGCCAGCACCTCAAAAATTAAATTATGAGAAATGTTTGTATCCGTTTATATTATTTAGTAAAAAACGATATGTAGGTAATCTTTATGAAATGGATGACACGAAATTTAAACAAAAATCGATGGGTATTGTATTGAAACGAAGAGATAATGCAAATATAGTCAAAAAAATATATGGAGGTATAATTGATATAATTTTAAACAAACAAGATATAGACGAATCGATAAAATTTTTAAGAGAAGAATTGACTGATTTAATTAATGGTAAAACGGATATGAAAGATTTAATAATATCAAAAACTTTAAAATCATCTTATAAAGATCCTGAAAAGATAGCACATAAAGTTTTAGCAGATCGAATTGGATTAAGAGATGCTGGGAACAAACCGGCATCAAATGACAGAATAGCATATATTTATATTAAAGCGCCGATGGCAAAATTGCAAGGTGATAAAATAGAAACACCTGAATTTATAAAAGAAAATGGTTTAGAACCTGATTATTTACATTATATAACAAATCAAATAATGAAACCGGTATTACAATTATATGCATTATGTTTAACAGATTTGAATGATTATAAGGAAGCTCATGACTATTGGGAAAAGATCGAAGACGAATTAAAATTAAAACCACTATATCAAGATCCGATAAAACGTAAAAACAGATTAGATAATTTGAAATTAATGAAAGTTCAAGAATTATTATTTGACGAATTCATTTATAAATTAAAAGAACCAAAGAAAAAGAAGGAGAAAAAAGAAGAAGTTGAAAAGAAACCCAGAAAAAAGAAGGAAGAAGATAAGAAGGAAGAAGAAAAGAAACCCAGAAAAAAGAAAGAAGAAGAGAAGAAGGAAGAAGAAAAGAAACCCAGAAAGAAGAAGGAAGAAGAGAAGAAGGAGGAAGAGAAGAAGGAGGAAGAGAAGAAGGAGGAAGAGACGATGACGGGTGAAATTAGAATAATAAACGACAAAAAATTAGAAGGTATAAAATATACAATTAAGATTATGAAAAATGATAAGATTATTTATAAAGAAGACAATAATAACAATATTATAAAATCGGTTAAAAAAGAGGATATATTAAATGAGATATTAATAAAATTGCATGATAAATATAAAAAAGAAAATGAGAATTATAAAATAAATATGAAAATTAATTATATGGATTATATTAGAAAGTTTAAATTATTTATAGCTAAATATGAAGATTATAAAACAAGGGCTAAAAATCATGATAATAAAACAAATGATATTGAAATGGTTAAATTACATAAAGAATTTTCAAATAAAATCGATTTATTATCAATAAAAGAAAATATCATATTACTAGAATAACAATAAAATGGGAGCGTCTGAATCAGTTATCATTAATCAAGACGATGTTAAAATGGCATTTAACGCAGGAGAAATTACAGTTAATGAGAAATGTAAATATACATTATGTTATCCAAATATTGAACCTTTTGGCAATGGTAATGGCAAAAATAATTATAATGATAATGATAAAGACAAAGGTGTAATATTATTAGTATTAATATTATTTCTATTTATTTCTTTGCTAGTTATAAAAAGAAATTAAAAATATATATAAGGATTTGTTTTATATTAATAAACATGGGAGTGTAGTTCAATGGTTAGAACACAGCTCTTATGAAGCTGAGACCAGGGTTCAATTCCCTGCACTCCTATCATTTTTTTTTATTTTTCTTTTTAATTATAACATTGTAAGTTATAATTATCTAAAAATTTCTTATAAACTTCGACTGAAGAATAGTTATTATTACCAGGTCGATTTTGAATACCTGGTATATGGTTTTTTGCATAAAAGAATTTAGCATATTCTAGAGCATCGGGTTCAATACGACCAATGCTATAATCATTACCCCAAGGTTTTTTAGAAAAATTTACATCACCAGAATATAAACCGGCATTTAATTTATTCGGTAAAGTATTCATCTTTATATAGTGCTTCTTAATATAAAGAAATAAAAATAATTGTTATATATAAATATGGCTGATATAGAAAAAGATTTTATTAAAGATGGTTTAGATAATGATAAAATTATCGAAACAATAAAAAAAATACGAGAGGTTATAGATAAAGGTTGTAATGATGAAATACTAGAAAAATTAAAAACAGAACATGATTTTTTTTATAAAAGATATCCTATATTATTTGATATTGCTACAAGAAACAGTGAGCCGTTTAATTGGGAATATTTAAATTATTTTTTAAGTATGAGAACAAAAATAATTAACGATGAATTAACATCTGATAAAGCTTCTGTAATAGTTGGCGAAGAATGGTTTTCAAAACATGTTAAATTAGATGATAAAGTTAAAATGCCACCGCCTCCGCCTGTTTCTTTTACAAGAAGATCAAAAGAACCAGAAACAAGAAATAATAAACGACCTAAAAATTAATAATAGTAATCATCATCAAAATATAATTCATCTTCTGATAATTCTTCAACAATATCATAATTATCATCATCGTAATTATATTCATCCAAATCATTCTCTTGTTTGATTTCTTTCTCTCTTTTTTTTTCCTCTTCTTCTAATTCTAGTTTAAGTGCATATTCTCTATCCAATTCATCATAATCAATATCAATTTTAGGTTTCGTATTTACAAACATGTATTTATAATGATCATCAATATCATCTTCATTGGCATTAACATTGGCATTAACATTGGCATTAACATTGGCATTAACATTGGCATTAACATTGGCATTAACATTGGCATTAACATTGGCATTAACATTGGCATTAACATTGGCATTAACATTGGCATTATCATTGGCATTAACATTGGCATTAACATTGGCATTAACATTGGCATTAACATTATCATTGGCATTATCATTGGCATTATCATCATTTTGTTTAAAATAATTGTCTTTGTAACCGGAAATATAATATTGAATTAATTTATATTTTTGGATAGTTTCGGTTTTTTCTTGACTAATATAATAATTGATTAAGAAGTTCATACGATGATTTAAAATATTGTGTTTCAAATCTTTGCGGGTCATAAGGAATGTTGAATAACAATTAAGATAATCGTTAAGTTCATTATTATATAGAAAATAGGTAAAATTAGAAATCATTTGATATAATTATATATATAAATAATATATCATTTTTTTATAACAAATTTATTTTGGTAATAATGCTATTTATAATAGAATTGACTTTATCGATATCGACATCTTTATTATGTTTATAGTTAATAAGACAATTATTATTTCTAATAATTAATGTAATTCTATTATTTATTTTGAATTCGATAATATCGAAAGTTTCTTTATTATCGATATCATTACTACATGCAAAACTATGAGTAGGTAATTTAATTTCATTGAAAACCAGAGTATAAAATTTAACATTAGATTTATTTATAATTGTCATATTTTCTAATTTTCGAATATAAACATATTGACTATCATTTGATAAATCATAAACATAATTATAATTATTTCTTGAATAATTGACGCATTTATATTCCTTAGTTTTTTTAAAATTATTTTTAATTTTTGTTAATAGATCATCATTAATATAAATATCGATTTTATCATCATTACTATTAAAAGGTTTTTGAATTAAATAAAATTCGATAAGATTGATTGTATCGTTTTGAATTAAACTCTTTATCATGGATTTTATTAAAGTTAATTATAATATCAAAATCATTTTTTATATATTAAAAATTTTCTTTGAATTATTCTTACAGCATTATTTATTTTTTTCCAATCTTTTTCCCAAATAATTACTAAATTATATCCTAATTCTTTAATTTTATTTTCTTTTATCAATGTTTTTTCATATAATTCTTTAAAAGAACAATTTGTTTTTGTATTTATTTTATCTTGGTTATAAATTTTAGGATTACCATGCCAGAAATCACCATGAAATTCATAAATAGTATTTGTTTCTTTACAATATCCATCGGCTTTATAATTAGTATTAGGAATTAAGAATTCTCCATCATTAAGAGCATGTTGAATATAAATATTATAAAATCTAGAAAGAAAATTTAACCATAAAATTTGCATTGTAGAATAATTAATATTGCAACATTTAGGACAACCAGACCCTGATATATAATGACTTCCTGGATTTTGATAAAATTCACCGTGTTTTTTACATATAATTAATACCTTAGTTGAATTATTAGTATAATTAGCTAATGAATAGTCATATAAATTACCATGTTTTTTTTTACTTCTTTCAATAAAATCTTCTGTTGTTAGTTTAGCAACACCGGCACATTTTTGACAACCACTTCTAGAATGATAATGACTTGTAAACGTTTGTAAAAATTCACCATGTATTTTACAAATTATAATAACTTTTTCATTTGAATATTTATAATCAACTTTTGAGTAATCATATAAATCACCGTGTATATTTTTACTTCTTTCAATAAATTCTTCTGTTGTTTGTAGCATTCTTTCACTAATAGTTGATTGATAACACTTAAGACAATCATGACCTCTCAAATGGTCTGTTGGTATTTGTTGAAATTCTCCATGTTTTTTACATAAAATTAATACTTTAATATCTGTATTAATATAATCAACTTTTGAATAATCATATTTATTACCATGAACTAATTTAGATTTTTCTATAAATTCATTAGTTGTCATTGTATATTTATTAGCACATTTTTGACAACCAGACCCTCCTAAATGATATGAAGCAATTTGATTAAATTCGCCATGTATTTTACAAATAATTATTACTTGTTTATTTGATAATAAATATTCTGTTTTTGAATAATCATATTTATCTTTATGAATTAATTTTGCTTTTTCTATAAATTCTTCAGTATTAGATTTAGCATTTCCTCCACATTTAGGACAACCAGATTTATTCCAATAATGATAAACTGGTTTTTGTATAAATTCACCATGTATTTTACAAATAATTATTACTCCTGTATTGGTATCTATATAATTAACTTTTGAATAATCATATAAATCACCATGTATATTTTTGCTTCTTTTTATAAATTCTTCTTTTGTCATTGTATAATGACCTGAACATTTACAACAACCATTACTTTTTAAATGACACCATGGAGTTTGTTGAAATTCTCCATGTTCTTTACATATTATTATTATTTTAGTATCACAATTAATATAATCAACTTTTGAATAATCATATTTATCTCCATGTTTTTCTTTACATTTTTTTATAAATTCTTCTATCGGTGTTTTACTTTTACTTTTAATTGCTATAATTGAGCATTTATAACAACCATGACCTTGTAAATGACATTTTGGCGTTTGTGTAAATTCGCCATGTATTTTACATATAATTATTATATTAGTTATACTATTTTTATAATCAACATTTGAATAATCATATTTACCACTATGAATTGATTTTGCTTTTTTTATAAATTCTTCTGTATTAGATTTTGCTGTTCCTGAACATTTTCCACAGCCATTACCAATTAAATGACATTTTGGCGTTTGTTGATATTCTCCATGTTCTTTGCATAGTATTATAACTTTAGTTATATTATTTTTATAATCAACTTTTGAATAATCATATAAATCACCATGAATTGATTTTGCTTTTTCTATAAATTCTTCTGTATTAGATTTAGCAGTTCCTCCACATTTACTACACCCCAAACCAAATAAATGATTATTGGGTATTTGTTTAAATTCTCCATGTTCTTTGCATATTATTATTATTTTAGTATTAGTATTTTTATAATCAACTTTTGAATAATCATATTTATCTCCATGTTTTTCTTTACATTTTTTTATAAATTCTTCTATTGGCGTTTTTCTTTTATTACTTCTTAATATAATTGAGCATTTACAACATCCTGAACCTTTTAAATGTTGTTTTGGTGTTTGTGTAAATTCGCCATGTTCTTTACATATTATTATTATTTTAGTATTAGTATTAATATAATCAACTAATGAATAATCATATTTATCTCCATGAATTAATTTTGCTTTTTCTATAAATTCTTTGATCATTAATATATATTAAAAAATAATCAAAATCATTTTATATATATTAAAAAAATATGAATATTTATATAATAGAAGGTTTTAATATATGATTGATTATAAGAAATTAGATATAAATGATTTGGTAGAATTATTGAAAAAATCGGATAATCAATATCATAATTTAGGCGAACCGATATTTACAGATTTTGAATATGATGAAATTAAAGAATATTTGCGTAAGATTGATAAAAACAATGAATATTTTAAACATATTGGTGCAGAAATAATTGGCAAAGATAAAGTTAAATTACCATATTTTTTAGGTTCTCAAGATAAAATCAAAGATGATGTTAAAACTCTTGAAAAATGGATAAAAAAATATAATAATCCATCTTCTTATATTATTAGTGAAAAATTAGACGGTATTTCGTGTTTAATTGTTTATAGTAAGGATGATATAATTAATATTTATACTCGTGGAGATGGTAAATACGGGCAAGATATATCACATCTCAAAAATATAATAAAAGGATTACCAAAACTTAAAACAACATCTAAAATAGCAGTTAGGGGAGAATTAATAATTAATAAGAATAATTGGTTAAAATTAGCACATAAAGGAACAACAGCGCGAAATGTTGTTGCTGGATTTGTAAATTCAAAAAAGGCAGATAAAGAAATAGCAGAATATATTGAATTCATTGTTTATGATGTAATAGAACCACGAACAAAAATTGAAGATGCATTAGTTTATGCTAAAAAACATAAATTTAATGTAGTCAAACATATAAAAATAGAAAATTTAACAATTCCAGAATTATATGAATTGTATAAAGAATGGAAAACTAAAAGCAATTATGAAATCGATGGTTTGGTAGTTATTCATAATGATTTATATAAATTAAAATCTGGTGAAAATCCAAAATATTCATTTGCTTTTAAATCATTGGTAATGCACGAAGAAGTGCAAGTAATAGTCAAGGATGTTGAATGGAATATAAGTAAAGATAAATATTTAAAACCTATTGTCAAATTTGATGAAATAAAATTAAATGGTGTTAAGATTAAACAAGCTACTGGATTTAATGCAGAATACATATCTAAAAATAATATTGGTGTTGGTTCAAAAATAATAATAATACGATCAGGTGATGTTATACCACATATTAAAGAGGTTTTAACGCCTGCTACTAATAAAAAACCTTTATTGCCTGATGTGCCGTTTATCTGGAATGGCAAAGATATTATTTTAAATGATGATAATAAAAATAGAGACCAAGATATTAAAACTTATTCGCATTTTATGAAATCTTTAAATATAAAAGGAATAGGCGAAGGAATAATAACCAAATTATATGATAATTCGTTTGACACATTGATTAAAATAATTAATATTACTAAAACCGATTTATTAAAAATAGATGGATTTAAAGAAAAAAGCGCAACAAATCTATTAAAGGCATTGGAAGAAATCAAAACAAAAACCTGTGTAGAATTGATGACTGCATCTAATCTATTTGGTAGAGGAATGGGAGAAAAGAAATTAAATTTAATAATTGACAAATATCCATATATATGTAACAATCAACAAAAAGCCAACGAAATTACATTAGAAGACATTAAAAAAATAAATGGAATGGGCGAGAAATCAGCATTATTATTTATAACAAACTTAAAAGAATTTTATAAATTCTATAATTCCTTAAATATTATTGTTGCAGATATTCCTATTAGTAATGACAATGATAATGATAATGATAATGATAATGATAATGACAAAAATGAAAAATATAAAAATAATATTTATGTATTCAGTGGAATAAGAGACAAAGATTTAGAAAAAATCATTATTGCAAGTGGTGGCAAAATTGGTTCAACAATTTCTAATAAGACAACTTTATTAATAGTTAAAACGAGTGATGATAAAACAACAAAAGTTAAAAAGGCGAAAGAATTAAATATTCCTATAATTACTTATGATGAATTTATTAAATAATTATAGAATAATAGAATAAAATATGAGTTGTATAAATAATGATGTTAATATCGATTTAAAAACATTAACTAGAATATCATTAAGTAATATTCATAACTTTGCAGTTATTAGTAGTAATTCAAATAAAGAATTGTATATATATAATGATGATAATAATAATCCATTTAAAAAAGGATTTAAAGATACATATACAAATATTCAAACTGATTTAAATTCTGATAATGACGAAGGTAAAACTTATATAACAACAAATACTGAAGATGATGTTTTTATTAATTGTGCTATACAAACTAGTGTACCATGGTTTACAGCAAATGAAAGTCATACAACATGCGAAATAGTACCTAATATTCAATATGATACGGGTAGAATAACTATAAATAAAATCAAAGATAAATCGGTTATAACACCTGTATTAGTAAATAAATCTAAAGGTGGTTCTTGTGCTTATTATAGTAATGTAAATAAATCATATTGTGAGAATAAATGGTATGATTGGATAATAACACCGAATTATTATTTAGGTAATACATATTATAAAGATAATTCTCATTATACAGAATTGGATGTTTATAAATGTTATAAACCTTGTCCTGATGATACTTTACCTTATACTAAAGAAAATGGGGAAATTAAATGCATTCCAAAAAAATATTTTGGAAATGGTATTTTCAATAAAAAATATATGTATAATTCATTAGGTTTAATAAATTTAATTGGTAATTTAGCTTGTACTGATACCGATAAGTTAAAATATAACACAAATTATTTATATATATTACATAGATTGATATATGAATATAGTATTGAAAATAAAGTTGATTTTAATATATATAAATCAGATGACAACATTTATAAATTACTAACATTGAATTCGATAGTTAGTGGTACTAAACAACAAGCATTTAATGTAATTAAACCTGAATATGATGATATTTATAATGAATTATTAAAAGCAGTAAATGACAACATATTAAAAAATTTTGATTCAAGTGCTAATAAAGATTATAATATCATAAATGAATTTACATATGCACATTATAAATTTAATGAAAATGAAAGTGATATGTATAGTTTTACTGGAATGGAAGCAAACGGACTAATGACAGATCCTATTTTAATTCATACATGGATGTTAGTCCAAATATTTAAACCTTTGGATCCAGATACTATTTTTGAATATACAGATAGTACTTATGGAACAAATCCAGAAACTCAAAAAACAAAAATAGAAGCAATTCAAAATGAAAGTATTTATAAAAAATTATTGACTGTTTTTAATAACTATAATAAAGAAAATAAAGATAATATTAATAAACATAAAGCAATAAGAGTAAAAAATATATTTTTTAAAGCTATTAATAATTGTTATAATAACAAAACTAATTTTAGTGTTAATTTAATAGCTCGCACAAAAAAAGCTTTACAAAATATAAAATTATTAAGTATTATTAAAGAGGATACAAATAATTTATATTATTATTCTTCAAATAATATAATTTTTAATACATTATCAACCGATACATCTGTATTATTAACACCTCTTAGTTCAATTACACTTCCACATACATATGATACATTATTAGATTCAGATATTAATATTATAGAATATAAATTTTATAAAGATACAGATATTCAAACAATAAAAGATAAATTTACAACTGATCCCGCCGCCGCCAATAAAACTTTAAGAAATACTTATTTAGAGAATGGTTATTATTGTCATTATTTATTTTCAGCAGAAGAATTAGAAAGTCGCACATGTCCTAAAGGTTATATTTATAATACAACAATTAAAGAATGTGAATTGGCACCTCGAATATCTATTAATACTAATGTAAATACAGATGAGGATGATGACGGATTTAAAATTCCAAATTTAAAAAATATTTTTACAATTTTTATACAAATATTAGTGGTTATATTGATATTATATATATTGTATATACTTCATGATATGTTTGGTGAAATAATTAAAAAAGCACTTAATTTTGTTTATGTGTATTTTTTCAAGACTTTATATAATATCAATAATGTAATATTTATAACAGGTGAAAATGAATATGAAAAAGAAGAAAATTTATTAGAACGAAATGTTAAATTAATTAATAGTGAATTAAAAACAATTCAAAATAAGAAAGAACTAATATCTGATTATAGAATGCAGCACAGTTCTTAATTATCGTCTTCTTTAATAACAACAGCACAAGACGAAAAGGTTTTTCTATGATATTTATTATCAATACCATATTTTTTAATTGCAACTCTATGATTTAAAGTTGCATAACCCATATTTTTTAGTAAATCATATTTATTTAAATCAGGATTTTCTTTAACAAGTTCAATTATTTCATTATCGTGAAAATCTTTGGCAATAATAGAAGCAGCAGCAATATTTATATATTTAGTATCACCTTGTGGAATACATTCATAAGTAACAATCTCATCTTCACTACAAATTATTGGTTTGAAATAATTACCATCAACAATAATATTTGTAAATTTGTGTATTTTGTATGCTTGAAATAATGCTCGATGCATAGCTTTAACGGCAGCTTGAAGAATATTAATTTCGTCTATTTCTTTTGCGGTAGCAATACCTATTCCATATGTTATTGCTTTCTCTTTGATATAATTTGCTAAAATTGTTCGTTTTTTGAAACTTAACTTTTTAGAATCTTTAATTTGTTTATATAATTCATCATCATCTAAATTATCGGGCATAATAACAGCAGCAGCTACAACATTACCAAATAACGTCCCTCTTCCAACTTCATCAACACCGATAGTTGTCAAATTTGTTTTGATATACATATTTATATTAAAAATATATAATAATCAAATCATTTTTTATTCAGTCATAGCCATAAAAAATGATTTTAAGAATTATAAAAGAGTTTAATATATATAAATTAATAAGAATATGGAGGAATTGATGCATAATTTTAATAGGATTTTAGACGACAAGCGAGAAGAGATAATAGCAATTGCAGCTGCAAAGAAACGAGAAAATAAAAAAGTGATTGATACAGATAAACTACCATTTGATATATCAACAACATTAAACAGAATAAATGTTGCTGCAGAAAAGAAATATAAAGCTTCAGCTAAATATATTAAGAAACAACAAGAAGAAAATGGAACTTAACGATCGCAAACAAATTTTAATCAAATTGAAAGAAAAACCATTTGTAAAACAGCGAACTGACGAATGGTTTAATTTACGACAAAATATTTTAACAGCCAGTGATTTATATGATGCTATTTATCATCCTGCATCATTGATTAAAAAGAAAATTAAGAATGTTTCATTTAATTCTTATGCAATTCCTGCATTAAAATGGGGATGTATGTTTGAACCTATTGCTACTGATATTTATGGATATTTAAATCAAACTAGAATTAATGAATTTGGGTTATTAGTAAATGAAAACATACAACATTTTGGAGCATCACCGGACGGTATAACAGACGAAGGGATAATGATTGAGATTAAATGCCCGTATTCTCGAGAAATTAAAGATAATGTAATACCTGATAAATATTATTATCAAATGCAAGGACAAATGGCGGTATGTGAATTAGATACATGTGATTATATTGAATGTAAGTTTGTAACATTAAAAACGGTAGATGAATATATTGAGAAAACTGAAAAATTAGAAACATATAAACACGGAATAATAGCCGATTTAGGATTAGGGAATTATAAATATTCAACATTCGATCAGGATAAGGATCTTAATATTGCTGAAATGGCAGAATATGATAATTGTATATATTGGATGTTGGATATAATTAACGTCCAAAGAATTAAATTTGATGTTGAACTATGGAATAATAAAATTAAATTGAATATTAATAATTATTGGAATTTATATGAAAATGAATTAAAAAATCCCAATCAAAAAAATAAAAATTTATTTATTGAAGATAATGATTAATCAGTTTATGTCGTAGATTTAATTTATAGACGATAGTATTGCCACTAAAATCATTTTCAACGAATTTAAATTTTTTTTCATTGTATAAAAGACCATCATATAGAATGATTAATTTATTAAACTTATCATTTAATTTATTTATAATAAAAATATTTTTTAATTTATTAAAATTGTATTTTAGTTTTGTCTTTCGAATATCATTTATGATTATTTCAATTGTTTGTTTTTCATCATATATAATATTATCTATTATACTAACATACATTGAATTTTTAATATCATCGATATATGCATAAAACCCGATATAATCATCTGGTGTATTCAATTTATTTTTTATCGAAGAATATTTTGTCAATAATTCTTCTTTTTTATTGAAACTATCGTTAGTAATAATAATAGGTGGTACAATATCATCCATCGCAGTTTTAGTATCATAATTAAAAATAGTTGTATTATAATTTAAATATAAATAGCTATCAATTATAGTATAAATTATAATAAGTAACAATACGATAATAATAATAATAATTATCGAATTCATATTCTATCTCTTTATACTTCTACTTAAGATAAAGTTATAAAACCGTTCGTGGTAAATTTAGTTGTTGTATCAACAATATCAGGAGTTTTAAATACAACATTTATATTAATATTATTAATAGCATTCTTTGAAATTATTGCAGATGATTGTAATTTCAAAATAGAATCATTCACAATACTACCTGAAGTATAACCTGAACCAATTGAAATAGTATTTATATATCCCTCATGAATAATAAAATTTAAAAATGCATTAGCCTTTATATTAAAGTTTGATATAAAATTTATATTTATTCTTCCTGGAGTGACAGTATTATCTGAATTAGTAATAGGTTTTGTATATGTATAATTACAAACAATAATATCAGGTGTATATACATTACTAGTTATATTAATAGCAGGTGATATATTAGAACCTAATGAAATATTCTTATTTGCACCATCAAAATAAGCCATGATATCGTTATTAGTATCGCGTATGGCTATAGCACTAATATTAGAATTTGCATTAACTTTATTTTTAGTATAAATATTAAATATTCCTTCATTGTCAATATTTACATTTACACATTTTCTTTTTGTAATATCAGTATTAGCATCACATATATTAACAAATTGGGAACCATTAGTTAAAGATGAAACATTTTTATAAGTAGTTATATCAGGTTTTATATTTATATTATAAGTTTTTGCAGTGTCAATATTACTGCGAGATATATCTTTTATAATATTATTATCATTTACAAAATCAAAATAATTAGTTAAATTGCTATTTAAACGTCTTACAGAAGTATGACTAGTGCTAACAATTTTATCTTGATTATCATCAACAGTAGCTAATTTATTAATAACATTATCTTGTAATTTATTAAAAGCTCTTGAAGTATCGTTCATAACTTGCTCGGATTTTGTCAAATTATCTTTGACATCATTTGTATAAGTAATATATTTATCATTAATATAATACAATACTGCAAATAATGCAATTAAAATAATTAAGATAAATATAACTAGAAATATTATAATTAAATCATTCATTTTATTCTAACATTTAATTATATATTTATTATTTTGACATCTTCGTCACCGCCTTTTTTATTAACATCAGGTTTTTCAGCTTTCTTTTTAACAACAGCATCATCTTCTGGTTTCTTTTTAACTTCTTTAACTTTCTTTTTAACTTCTTTATCTTCAGCAGGTTCTTTAACTTTCTTTTTAACTTCAGCAGGAACTACGACAGGTTCTTTAACTTTCTTTTTAACTTCAGCAGGAACTATAACAGGTTTTTCGACTTTCTTTTTAACTTCTTTAACTTCAGCAGGTTTTTCTACTTTCTTTTTAACTTCAGCAGGAACTATAACAGGTTTTTCGACTTTCTTTTTAACTTCAGCAGGAACTACGACAGGTTCTTTAACTTTCTTTTTAACTTCTTTAACTTCAGCAGGAACTATAGCAGGTTTTACGACTTTCTTTTTAACTTCAGCAGGAACTACTACAGGAACTACGACAGGTTCTTCAACTTTCTTTTTAACTTCTTTAACTTCAGCAGGAACTACGACAGGTTTTACGACTTTCTTTTTAACTTCAGCAGGAACAACAGGTTCTTCAACTTTCTTTTTAACTTCTTTAACTTCAGCAGGAACTACGACAGGTTCTTCAACTTTCTTTTTAGGTCTTCCTGGTTTCTTTTTTTCTATTATTGGTTTCTTTGTTTCAACAATAGGTTCTTCTTCTTTTTCTTCTTCTTTTTCTTTTGGTTCTTCTTTTTCTTTTGGTTTTTCATTTGGTTCTTCTTCTTTTTTCTTTTTAATGATTTCGTCTTTTTTCTTTTTCTTGGTTATAATAGTTGTTGTTATTTCTTTTACAGTTGATTTAACATCTTCTTCGATATAAATTGGTTCTTCGTTATTATTTTCAATAGTTTCGAGTATATTATCAGGTAAATCAGCATTATCGCAATTAAAACGCATTTGAAGGTTCATAGCTTCCAATTCTTGACTTAATAATTTCATACAATAAGGAGTTTCGATTATACTACTTTCATTATTTTCACAATTGGGACAAATACAAGAATTAATTTTTTTGGAATATTTAGGAATTATACCACATCTTTTACATATTTGCCATCTATATTTATCTGATCTTTCCATCATACTTTCTTGAATAAATCCCGCTATTCCATGACTGATTAAACTATCTCTTTCCATTTCTCCAATACGTAATCCACCTTCATTTCTTCTTCCACCGGTTGGTTGTCGTGTTAATTGTGTCATTGGACCTTTACCACGAGCATTAATTTTTTCGGCAACCATATGTTTTAATCTAAAATAATAAGTTGGTCCAATAAATATTTCTGTATCCATTTGTTTTCCAGTTTGGCCGTTATATAATATTTCATTGCCATGTTTATGAAAATTATGTTCTTCTAATTTATTATAAATTGCTTTATGATCTATATCAATATAAATAGTGCCATCGCCTAAATAACCTTCTAAACAACATAATTTAGCATAAACACATTCGACTAAATGACCTATAGTCATACGAGATGGAATAGCATGAGGATTAACAATTAAATCAGGTTTGACACCATCTTTAGTGAATGGCATATTTTCTTCAGGTAAGATCATACCAATAACTCCTTTTTGTCCGTGTCTTGATGAGTGTTTATCTCCAAATTCTGGAATTTTAATTTTTAAAAATTTAACTTTACATATCATATTATCTACATCATTACCTGTTTTAGTATCATAATAAATATCATTAATATAACCATAATGACTATCATCACTTGTTATAGAAATATCTGTATAAGTAGTTTCTTTAATTTGTTCTAAAAATACACCGTTTTTAACTTCTTTATAAGTTTCTCTTTCTAAGATCATACCAATAACAACGGCTTTTTGTCCTCTGGGAATATACGACCCTTTCTTAATTATTCCTTTTTCATCTAATAAATCATAATTGGCACGTTTGATGCCTTGAACTTTAATTTTATTTTTCTTATTAATATCGTCTTCTGTATAATAATTTAAAGGATTGCCAAAACGAATACGTTCATAATCGGAAACCTTTTTAGCAGTTGCAGTAATAGATTTAAAATAAGATAAATGAAATAAACCTCTATGAATTGAATTTTTATTTATAATTAAACTGTCTTCTTGATTGTAACCTGAATATGTCATAATGGCAACAATTAAATTTACTCCATTTACCATAAAATCACTTCCAGTATATTGTGCATGTCGAGTATTTATAATAGGTCTCTGTGGATAATGTTGAACGAACCCGAAAGTATCAAATCGTTTTGTAAAGTTTGTAGCATAAACTCCAATAGCTTGTTTTGTTTGAGCTGCATGGAAAACATTACGAGCTGCTGCATTATGATTACACATTGGTATATTACCAGTAACAACACTAACAATTGTAGATGGATGAATTTCCAAATGAGTGTGAAATTCATTAATTTCATCGGGTTTCATTGCTATTATAGATACGTCTGATTCTTGAGCGTCGATATATTCAATAACTGCTTCATCTTGTTCTAAAATTTCTGTAATTTCAATAATAGATTTATTAGCAAAAATATCTAATCCTTGAGGATTGATATAATAATTTTTATAATAAATTTGTTCATCTTTGTCGGCATATGGATAATACTTGCCTATAATCATATCAAACCATTTTTTATATTTATTATTAAAAACTTTAGTTTCTCCATTTTTAACAATAATTAATGGTCTTACGGCTCGACCTGTTTCGGTAAAAATTCTTATTTCATTATATCGAATATGCCAAGAAATAGAAGTTAAAATATTTATTAATGCATTTCTTCTATAGGCTTTAAGAATACGAATAATATTTATAGGGTCTTCTGTAATACCAAACCAAGTATTATTAATAAAAACTTTAGTTATATTTTTATCCAATGGTAAATTATAAAATTCTATTGGAATAACGCCAATATCATTTAGACAAGTCTTAATATATTCTGGATCTGTTCCTGCAGCAACCTTAGATAAAAATGCCAAATTCTTTAAATAACCCACTGAAGCCCCGTCAGGAGTTTCAAAAGGACACATAATACCCCATTGTTGTGAATGTAATTTATGAGGACTAGTTATTTTTAGACTTCTATCAATAGGCATATTAACACGTCTTAAATGTGATAAATATCCAATATAACTAATTCTTGATAAATCTTGAACTCTGCCTAATTCTGGGTCTTCATCACTAGCTAATCCCCATCTACCTTTAAGAGATTTGGCAAAGGTTTCGGCAATAAGAACATTTCGAATAAGACGATAAATATTATCTTTATTAATAAAATTGCTATAATTATTTGTATTTTTCCAAGCACCATAATAATAAAACTGGTCCATAGTGTCTCGAATATCTTTTCGTAATTTGCCATATGCTTCTTGAAAAAGTTCAGCAAGTAAGAAACCGCTAATATTAATTCTTTTATAAAAATAATTGTCTCTATCACTTTCTAATTTAATTTTAAGACATACATTAATAAATTCTTTTGTTAAATAGCCCAAATATTTGCTCTTATTTTCAAATAATTTTATATTAGGTAATACATCAGCTGATAATATGTATTTAACATGGTCGGTTGTTTTATATTTGACACGAAATTTAATATAATTGAGTGCATCTTCTTGAGTGTATATATATTTCTTTTCATTATCATAAATATAATAATTATCACAAATGGAAGGTAAAATAAAATTATTAAAATAAGTTTCTTCTGTATTTGAATTATTTATTCCAAAAATTGCTTCATAAATGTCTTTATCACTTTCTAAACCTAAAGCTCTAAAAACCACAAATAAAGGTATTTTACCTTCAACTGATGGCAAACTAACTAATATACATCCTTTTTGATGTGAATGTTTTTCTGTAACATCATCATTATTTTTAACTAAATAGAATTCGACACTTTTGGGTTTTAATAACGATTCGCCATCATCTGCACTACATCTTATAAATCCTTTATAGCTAAAATTGTCATCATCTTTTAATTTATTTGTAAATAAACAATTGGTTGTTAAACTTTCCTGAGCGACAATAACTTTTTCTTTACCATCTATAATAAAATATCCACCGCAATCATATATACATTCTCCTAAAACTTGTAATACTTTATTGCCATTTCCGTTTAATACACAAATATCAGAATGAAGCATAATTGGAATACTGCCAATTGCTACATTTTTTAAAGTAGTTTTAATAACTTCGTTATCGCTATTTGTGACTTTTACTAGAACATTTGCATAAATATGAGTTTCATATGTTAAATTTTTTAATCTGGCATCATTTGGAGTTAAAATTTTATTTATTTTACCTTCGCTTGTATAGTCAGTAATTATAGGATGGTCGATAAAAATTTCGTCAGTTCTTTCACCGCCAACGAAAACATCAACTTGCATTATTCGTTTTGTCTTATCAGTATCATCATATTTAATCATAGTAATAGGATTATAAGATTTGATAGTTTTTGGAATATAATTTTTTATTAATTCTCTGAAACTATCTAAATGATGATTTGTAAATGGATATTTATGATTTTTAAAATACAAATCTATTATTTTCCAGTCGTTCATTTATAATAATTGGATATAAAAAAAATGATTAAAAAATATTAAAAAAATTATCATAAAAATAAATGACAGATCCTGAATTTCATTTTGCTGACAATTATATAACGTTATCTGAAAATGAAACATCGATGTTAATTAAAATAGATTTTAGAACATTAAATCAAACTATTGCATATTGGAGTTATAATAGAGAACTTATACCCAATGTTGTTGATAATTATTATGAAATTGTTAAAGATAATACAAATCCTATTGTCTGGGTATTAACAGCAGTCAAAGAAAAAGATCAAAGTCAATTATATTTAATTGATGGACAGCATAGATATGAAGCTATTAAAAAACTTATGGTAAGTGATATTGAATTTAATGAAGAAAGGTTTGTATATATTGTTGTATATAAAATTAATAGTATTGAAGAAGAAGACGAATATATCATTGATCTATTTACAAAAATTAATAATCATGCACCATTTAATATTCCTGATCTTCCTTCAACCCGAAATATTAAAATCATAAAAACAATTATTAAAGACAAGATTTTGAAGAATGGTATTTCAACCAATGATAGAACAAATAGTTGCCATCAACCAAGAATTCACAAAAAAACATTGCATGCCAAGTTCAATACATTCAATAATTACATTAAAGATATGAGTGAAGAACAAATTATTCAAAATTTGAAAATCATTAATAATTACATTGGACTTAAGAATTATTTAGATGTTTATACATCCAAAGACGAAAGCGAAAAACAGCCAAATAAAAATGCTTGGGAAAAAGCAAAAGAACTAAAATTTTATTTAGGGTTTCGTAATTGTAATGACAAATATACATTCGACAATATTATTAAAAATATTAATAATCCTGAATTATTTGCTTAAATAATTAAATAATTGTTTATCTTCTTCATTTTCATAATAAATAGCATCTTCAGTATTTATTTTTGTTTCATCTATTTCATTATATTGATTAAATAGTTTTGGGTTATTATAACCTGTTTTATATTGTTCGTATTCTTCTATTTTTTTATCAATAAAATCAATAAATGCTTTATCAGTTGCATCTATAAAACCATTAGCATATACTCTTATTTTTCCATCATCATTAATATAAAAATCATATGGTTCTCGATGTTTTTCATCCTTAGTAACTAAATTAATATTAGTTATTTGTTTTGTTTCTTGATTGCCTGTTGTATCATTTTTATAAATAATTGATATAGTCGATGAAAAAACCATTGCCTGTGGATTGGGATATTCGACAGCATTCAAATAATAATAAATTTGATGATTACTCACATAATTTACAGTTATATGCCCTCGGTTATTCATTTTAAGATAGTAATTATTATTGAACGAAAACTTAGGCGTCATTATATTTTCGTTATATGTGAAAACATGATTAGAAGTTAAAAATAATGGTCCCCAAGGTGGATCAATAGTTAAATCATTATAACCGGTATATATATATAATGGAAATACGATTTCTTGAATTCCAGGATATTTATTTCTTAAAAACATTAATTCTTTAATAATATTAATACTATAATCTTTACTATAATGATTAACCTTATTTTTATTCAAATCACTATCAAATTGTTTTCTTAATTGATAAGAAAAGGTATAATTGATAATATCAACAGGTGTTTGTTGAATTTTAACTTCTTTATCTGCCTCACTATCGCAAAAACCTCTTATTTGATCGTTTTTATCTAAAGTACATTTTTCATTAATTATATATTTTCTTAAACTTTTAGTTAAATAAGTTATAATATCATCATTTTTCATTAAATCTGGCAAACTTTTATTATTATCATCTGTTCCTAAAACACCACATTTATATCTAAAAGTTTGTGCTAAACATTTATTAGGCAAAAATGGAGACATTTTAATTGCAACATTATCGTTATCTGCATCATTACTTGCGAGAGTTGGTAAAAGAGTATTAAAATCTTCTCCGCCACTTTCACTTAAACAACCGCCTTCATTACATAAATATAACAAATCATCACTATATCTAAAATTTGTATTGTCATTTGCTTTCATTGTATTAATAACATAATCAATCATTTGAGGGCTCAAAGATTTATTTTTTTGCAATGAACTTCTAATTTTTGATTCATTAAAGGTATTAACATCGGGTAATCCATTAAATTCGGTATCTAATAAAACTTTTGTAAAAAAAGCTGAACTATTTATAATATCTTTAAAATTAGTTACATATTTATAATCGGGTGTCATAAATGGAAAATAAATAATTACTTTAATAATATTATTAACAAATGCATAAGAATTCATAGGCATATTCATATATTTTTTATTTAAATCTGGATTTTTCATTTTATCCAAATAAGAGGTCAAAAAATCTTTAATAGCCAAAGTATAATTATTATTGGGAAAATTGACTTCTATTTTTTTTAAATTAGGATCATCAAAAATACTGCCATTATATTCAAGAGTTCGGGCAAATGCAACATAAATAGGATTTAGAATTTTAGCAGGTGCAATACTATTAACATTATTATAAACTTCTCTTATTTTATTTTCAATATCATTTTCTAAATTACTTATAGTAGAATTGAAAGTTATAGATAAAGTTGATTTTGGAATATGATAACTAGCATTATAATTTTCTTGAGTAAAAAATATACATCTCACATGTTTCAAACGGCTAAATGTTAATGGAGTTTGTCTTACATTACTATATTTTGGATTACATTTAAATGGTTTATTTTCAATTCTAGAACTTCCACCACCCATTTATATATTATTATAAATATACAATAATATTATTATTAATATTATGGAACCTAAATAAATATATGTCATTATTGCATTTAATTGCAATAATATGGCCTGTAATATTATTAAAATAAAAAACAATAAAATCGCGAAATAATAATAAATAGTTTTCTTATAATCATTTAACATTTTATCAAATTTTCGATTATAACTTGTTGTAATTATTAAAGGTTGATATAAGGACTTTAGAGTAATTTGATATTTGTCATTAAAGTATTTTAACATAAGTTTGTTTTCTGTGGGAAATCTATCATTTAACAATTGCAAATCGATAATATAACTATTATTAATATTATTAATAAATTGCATAGATTTGTTTAAAAACTTAAAATTTTTAAAATCATTTATATATAATTTAGTAATAAAATCATTATTTTTTGGTGATATCTCATCACTATATTGTAGAATATCATAAGAATTATTTAAATGAGTGAGGGCTTGATCGCCATAAAGATTTTCAATATTATTGATTGCTAATAATAACGGTTCTTTTAATGATAATTTTACAAAAGTTGAATTAAAAAAATTTTCTTTATAAATCATATTAGCGAGTTTATAAAATGTAATATAATTAGTGATAATAGGATTTGTTTGAATTGATTTTAATGATTGAATTAATTTATAAGTCATAATAAGTAATCCAATAAATAGGAATATATATATAATAATGGTAACATTCATATTTTTATAACCTAAAATTAGTAATAATACGAATAATAATAACGGGATTATATATAAAACAGGTATAATAATAGTCAAATAGTCATTATAATCATCACTATCGGTATTTGTAAAAAATTTAGATAGATTATAACGATATTTATAATATTCGTTCATTCTAAATTATAAAAAAATAATAATTTTTATGATTTGGAAATCATACAACCATTTTCTAATTGATAAAAATAATCTATATTATATAAAAGTTTTAGAAACCATATTATAATAATTATCATAAAACCTAAAATAATCGAATATAAAATTAACATCTTTTTATAATTTGAAAATATTATAAAAATATAATATAACTGATTTAAATTTAAATGCTATATTATAAATAAAACTTGGAAACATTTTATCAGGTTCGGTAGTTAATATAAAATCCATAACAATATAAGTAACAAATAAATTAAATAAGAATATTCCTATAATATAAATACAGCAAAATAAGAATGGATAAAAAGTGCCCGTATATTTAATAATTGATTTATTAACATTACCTATAATTAATGATACTTTCTCATTAGCCTTTTGAAAAGCCTCTAATTTATCTGTCGGTATTTGTTTATAAAATGGCAATTCTTCATGATAAACCTTAATTAATTTTCTTTCATTAGCATCTAAAAACGATATTAAAGTTCTATCTGACTTATTTTCTGAAACTGATTTAAATAAATATTCATTTAAATCATTTTTAATAATATCATTCATATATACATATTCATCGAAATACATATATATATCGTATATTAGAAGATATTTGGATATATTAGTTGAGGGTTGATTTATATCTTCAACCATTTTGCTGAACATATTATCGATTTCAGCTCGTTTCGTGCTATCAGTTAGTAGATCGTAGAAATCATTGTCATATTCTTTATTTATAGGATTTATATTATTATAAATTATATTATCAATATTAACTTCATAATTCTGGATAACTTTAAAATTATTCAAAGTTAAATTTTTAAATATGAATTTGAATATTAGTAAATGTATTAAACTAGAACCAAATATAACTCCTATTATTGTAAATAATTGAAATTTCGGATCTATATCTCTTAATTCTCCATTTAATACATGTGTATATTGATAAATATTAACAAAAATAATTACTAATATATATATAATAATATAAAACAACAGAATATAAATAATATAAACACTTGTATTAAAAACGCTTAATGATGTGGCTTGTTCGTTTAAGATATTAAATATATCATATTTATAATTAGTTTTGGAACATTTGAGTATTTCTTTAGCTGTATAACTGATAGTTTGATTATTAGTAACGACTGTATTATAAAATAATGCGACAATATTTGATATTAATTTTATACCTAGGTTTATAGTATTTATAAAAGAAATAATTAATACTAATAGTAATAAAACTATGCATATAACTGTTAATATAATTATTAACAATTTACACATATCAGCAATTCGTTTAAATTGAATTACTGTTTTTGTTGTTTGTATGATATTATTATCATCTATTTCACCGGATGTTGTTTTTTGATTAGCAATATATTTTTCGACTTCTTCAATTTGGTCTTTAATAGTATCGTCAATATTTGGATCATTTCTAAATTCTTCTAATTTATCTTCAATAGTATCATATATTTCTTTATCTTTTAAATTTATTCCATATCCATTTTTATTGGAATCCATAATTTTTTTAAATTTTTTAATTAATTTTGTAATATTTTCATCATTTATAATAGGTACTTTTGTATCAATAATACGTGTAGTATCATCATCTATATCATTTAACGCTAAGCCTCTTTCTCTAGCTTTTTCAATAAAATTTTTTGACTTTGACTGCTGTTCTGCTGGTTTTGCTGGTTTTGCTTCTTGTGCTGGTTGTTGTGCTTCTTGTGCTGGTTGTGCTTCTTGTTGTGCTGGTTCTGCTTCTTGTGCTGGTTGTGCTTCTTGTTGTGCTGGTTCTGCTTCTTGTGCTGGTTGTTGTGCTGGTTGTTGTGCTGGTGATGCTGGTGGTGCTTCTTGTTCTGGTTGTTGTGATGCTAGTGCTGACATCTTATATATCTCTTCTTTTAATTTGTAAATATTTAATTTTTGAAATAATATTTAATGAAATAATAAATAATGATACATACGATTATAATTCCGTTTAATACATAATAATCATATAATGATATCATTTTGTATTTACAGATATTATATATATCAACGATTAATTCTTGTATTATAGAATTATTATTATAGAAATCATTATAAATATAATTATAAATGTCTTTGTTGTTGTTGAATGCTTGTTGCATTTTGGGTAATTCATAATTTAAGGAATTTGAAGAATTGAAAATTAGTGAATCGTAATTTAAAGATAATATTGGATTTATGCGAGGTAGAATAGAAATTAGATTATATGTAGAGAACATTTCTTTGGCATCATCTAATAAATTATTATCAATATAATATCTAACTAAAATAAAGGTATAAAAGGCCGAACTTAATTTCGTTTTATACAATACGCCATTTTTATCTTTTAATGTTTTGAATTTATTTAATGTGATTTCATTGTCTATATTATAAATTTCGTTAATAATACTGGATATATATGCATATAATTTATTTTGATTAAAATTATATTTAATATCATTACATTTACCATTTTGGAAATAATCATCAAATTTATTTTTCTTTTCGGTATAATTGCATATCGTATATTTTTCAATGAATTCAGAGTTTATATTTTTATAAATAATATCATTTAAACTATGTGTTCGTTTTGCCAATAAATTAAAGAAAGTATAATTATAAAGGAAATATGCAATACCTAATACCATCATTATAAATAAAATAGGTAATAGCATATTAAATTCGATATATACCTCGTTTATTTCCATATTATTAAATTTATATGCTATATATAATATTACTGCTATAAATA
>Ga0214923_10001104_pt1 | contig 39086 bp, 32 predicted proteins | sample LL1510_MetaG_FD_177993 | JGI IMG/M metagenome (GOLD analysis project Ga0214923, IMG submission 177993) | Freshwater microbial communities from Lake Lanier, Atlanta, Georgia, United States - LL-1510 | ecosystem: Environmental > Aquatic > Freshwater > Lake | place: USA: Georgia | collected...
ACCTTGCCGCCCACGCGGTCACGCGCCTCGTAGATCGTCAGCTCGATGCGCCGGGAAGCCATCCGCTCGAGGAGCCACGCGGTGAACAGCCCTCCCGGGCCACCGCCGACGATCGCGATCCTGCGTGTATGCATGCGTGCCCGAGTTCGCTCCGCGGGCGCCCCGCATTCCTGCGGATCGCCCTCCGGCTGAAACGCCCCACGAGCGACGAAGTTTCGATCCACCCAGCCGGCGCGTGCGGACGGTGGACTTTCCGCGCCCGCATCGTACGCTGCGGGCTCGGGCGCAGGGAGCCGTCCCGGGACTCCCGAGCGGGCGTGACGTGAACGACGAGGTCGAGACCGAAGCCAGACGATCGATTCCCGCAGGCGAGTCGATCGCCCGCGACGACGGTGGTCCGGACGGACGCGGTCCGGAGGGTCGGACCGCCGACGGTCTGCCGGCGGCCACGGTGGTGCTCAAGCCGAAGCGGGCCCGTCCCTTCTTCGGGCGTCACCCGTGGGTGCTCGATTCGGCCGTGCTGCGGGTCGACGGCGATCCCCAGTCCGGGGCGGTCGTCGACCTCACCACGCACGACGGACTGTTCGTGGGGCGTGGGCTCTGGAACGGCTCCAGTCGGATTCGAGTCAGGCTCTACGCCTTCGACGCCGCGACGCCCCTCGACACCGCGGAGTGGAGGAGACGGCTGGAGCGGGCCGTCGCGCTGCGGCGGACCCTCGGCATGCTCGATCCGTCCGGAGCCTGCCGCCTCGTCAACAGCGAGGGGGACGACCTGTCGGGCCTCATCGTCGATCGATACGGCGCGTATCTCGCCGTGCAGGTGACGGCGCTGGCGCTCGCGGGCCGCCTCGAGGTCGTCTGCGACGCGCTCGAGGCACTCGTCGCGCCGCGGGGCATCCTCCTGCGCGGCGCGGAACGCGGTCTCGCGAAGCTCGAGGGGCTCCATCTCCCCGACCGCGTGCTGCGCGGCGCACCCCCGGATGGGCCCGTGTTCGTCACGGAGCACGGGCTGCGGTTCGGGGTCGACCTGACCGAGGGACAGAAGACGGGTCACTACCTCGATCAGCGCGACAACCGTCAGGCCGCCGCAAGGCTGGCGCGCGGCCGGCGGGTGCTCGACATGTTTTGCTACTCCGGCGGCTTCGCCGTCGCCTGTGCGGTCGCCGGGACCGCGCGGAGCGTGCTGGCCGTCGATGGGAGCCCGCGGGCCGCGGCCCTGGCCCGGGCCAACGCGGAACTCAACGGCGCCGCGTCGATCACCGTGGAGGCGGCCGACGCCTTCGAGAAGCTCGACGCGCTCGCGGCCGCCGGGGAGCGGTTCGGCATGGTCGTGCTCGATCCCCCGAAATTCGCCCGCAGCAGGGCGTCGGTGGACGACGCCCTGAGGGCCTACCACCGCGTCAATCGTCTGGCCGTCGACCTGCTCGAACCGGGCGGCATCCTGGTGACCTGCTCATGCTCCGGGAGCGTGTCGCGCGACGACTTCCTCCAGATGCTCGCCGGCGTGGCCCAGCGCGGCCGGCGGACGATCCAGATCCTCGAGGTCCGCGGAGCAGCGGCGGACCACCCGGTCAGCGTGAGCTGCCTCGAGGGCGAGTATCTCACGTGCGTGATCGCCCGCGTGATCTGAGCGGCCGCGCGGCATCAGAGGCGACGCAGCCGGGTGAACTCGTCCATCGTGATGGTCGTGAGCTCGCCGTCCTCACGGGCGAGGATGAGCACGTCGGAATAGACCTTGTCGTCACCGCTCCTGCGGAAGTGCAGGCCGTGGCGGCGGCGCTCGCGCCGCAGCACGGTGCCGACGGTGGTCGTGCTCCAGGTCGCGCTCGAACCCACGGTCACGCCGTGGACCACCTCCACCCGCTCGCCGGGCTGGAGGTGCTCGTACAGCGCCCGCGCCTGCGACTCCTCGGTCGTCATCACACCTCCTTCGCGTCGATCCACTTCATCATCTTGCGGAGACCCCGCCCGGTGGCGGTGAGGCCGTGGGCCCGCTCCCGGCGACGCGTCGCCTTGAACATCGCGGCCCCGCCGCGGTTCTCGAGAATCCAGTCGCGGGCGAACTGCCCCGACCGGATCTCCTCGAGGATCTTCTTCATCTCGCGACGCGTCTCGTCCGTGATGATCCGCTTGCCACGCGTGTAGTCCCCGTACTCGGCCGTGTTCGACACGCTGTACCGCATGTACTCGAGGCCGCCCTGGTAGAGCAGGTCGACGATGAGCTTCATCTCGTGCAGGCACTCGAAGTAGGCCATCTCCGGCTGGTACCCCGCCTCGACGAGGGTATCGTACCCGGCCTTGATGAGCTCGGAGACGCCGCCGCAGAGCACCGCCTGCTCGCCGAAGAGGTCGGTCTCCGTCTCCTCGGCGATCGTCGTCTCGATCACGCCGCCGCGGGTGCCACCGATTCCCTTCGCGTAGGCCAGGCCGATCCGCTTCGTCGACTCGGCGGCTCCCGGGCCGAGTGCGATCAGGCAGGGAACGCCGCCCCCCTTCACGTACTCGCTGCGGACGAGGTGGCCCGGGCCCTTCGGGGCGACGAGCAGGATGTCGTGGCCCGGGGGCGGCTCCACCTGACCGAAGTGGAAGTTGAAGCCGTGGCTCGCCATCAGGACCGCGCCCTCCCGCAGATGGGGGCGGATGCTCGTCCGGTAGACGTCGGCCTGCAGCTCGTCGGGCAGGAGGATGTTGACGACGTCGGCCTGCTTGACCGCGTCCTCGACCGAGAGCGGCTCGAACCCGTGGCTGCGGGCGAGGTCGTGATTCGGGCCACCGGGCCGCTGCGCGACGACGACCCGCAGGCCGCTGTCGCGCAGGTTCTGGGCCTGGGCGTGGCCCTGCGAGCCGTAGCCGATGATGGCGATGGTCTTGCCGTCGAGCGCCTTCAGGTCGGCATCGGAGTCGTAATAGACGGTGGCAGGCACGGCAGTGGCTCCAGGGGGAGGGGCATCGGGAGAGAAACGAAAACGGACGGGAGGCGATCGGACGCTGGCGAACGGACTGCGGACGTGCTCACCCGCGCTGAGCCGTCACGATGCTGCCTGAGGATTCACGACGACTGCCGACGGAGGAGGCGACCCACCCGGGATCATGCGAGCGAATCGGCATCGACCGTGCCGGCCTGGACGCCTCCGGCGGCCTCGGTCAGCTCGCGGGGGGGCGGGCTTCCCCGCACCATGGCGATCCGGCCGGTGCGCACGAGTTCCAGGATGCCGTAGGGCCGCACGAGTTCGATGAAGCCCTCGAGCTTCTTCTCGGTGCCCGCGATCTCGACGATGACGCTGTCGGTCGCGACGTCGACGATCCGGCCGCGGAAGATCTCGGTGAGCTCCTTCACCTCGCTGCGGGCGGCCCCCACGGTGGCGGCGATCTTGATGAGCATCAGGTCGCGTTCGACGTAGTTTCGCGAACTGATGTCGTCCACGCGGACGACCGTCACGATCTTTTCGAGCTGGCGACGCACCTGATCGAGCACGCGGTCGTCGCCGCGGAGCACGAACGTCATCCGCGAGAAGCCGGGATCCTCGGTCTCGCCGACGGCCAGGCTGTCGATGTTGTAGCCCCGGGAGGCGAGCATGCCCGACACGTGCGCGAGCACGCCGGGGACGTTCTGAACGGTGGCCGAAAGGACGTGACGCATGGGGGACTCTGAATCCAGGGCGGTCAGGATCCGGGGCGGTCGCGATCCGGGGCGGTCACGCCCACCCAGCACGGGGAGGCCCTGAGGTCGTGCCGGGAGCGGTTCGTGAACGGAATCCCGCAGTGTAGTTTCGGCTGCCAAACCGATTCAAGCCGCGAGGGCCATGGCCGCGGCCTGCGTTGACAGGCGACGAAAAATCCCCATAGTGTGCAGGGTTTCCGCGGCGCGTTTCCTCCACCCCCCGAGCGTGTGCTTGTGTCCACAACCCTGGCCCAGGAACTGATCGAAGCGGGCGTCCACTACGGCCATCGTGCGAGCCGGTGGAACCCGAAGATGAAGCCCTACATCCACGGGCGCCGCAATCTCATCCACATCATCGACGTCCGCGAGACGATCCGGGGGCTCCTGCGGGCTCGGAAATACCTCAAGCAGGTGGCGGCCACGAGCAGCCTGATCCTGTTCGTCGGGACGAAGCGGCAGGGGGCCGACGCGATCTCGCGGGAGGCCGCTCGGTGCGGCATGCCGTTCGTGAACGAGCGGTGGCTCGGGGGCACGCTCACCAATTTCCGCACCATTCGCAACAGGCTCGCGCGGCTCGAGGAGCTCGAGGCGCTGCTGCCGTCCGCCTCGTTCGACACCTACTCGAAGAAGATGCAGTCGTCGCTCCGCCGCGAGCATCGCAAGATGCTGCGGAATCTCGGCGGCATCCGGCTCCTGTCGCGTCTGCCCGAGTGCCTGGTGGTGTTCGATCCGAAGAAGGAGAAGAACGCGATCAGCGAGGCCCGCAAGATGGGCATCACGACGGTGGCCCTGATCGACACCGACTGCGATCCCGACCTCGTCGACCTGCCGATCCCGGGCAATGACGACTCGATCCGCTCGATCGAACTCGTCGCCGCCCGGCTGGCCGACGCGATCCTCGAAGGCAAGGCCCAGGTGGCCGCGGCCAACCAGGTGGCCGCCGAGGGGGGCGACGCCGCCGAGGGACCGTCGTCCGGCAAGCCGAAGCCGAAGGCTCGGCCGATGGTCGCCAAGAGGTCCGTGCCGAAGCCGGCCACCTGACGCGGCGCCGGGATCCGTCGCGCAGGTCCGCGGCGGTCGCCGGCGGGTCTGCCGCGCGTCTTCGCCCCGCACCAACCGTCCACCACGCCCGCGGCGATCGCGGGGAGGCACCGGGAGAATCGAACATGGCTGAGATCACGGCGGCCGCCGTCATGGCGCTCCGCGAGAAGACCGGACTGCCGATGATGGAGTGCAAGAAGGCGCTCCAGGAGTGCGGCGGCGACACCTCGGCGGCGGTGGACTGGCTCCGCAAGCAGGGCATCAAGACCCAGTCGCTGCGGGCCGACCGCGAGACCTCCTGTGGCCGGCTCGCGGTCTACACCGACACGGCTCGCGGGGTCGGGGCGATCATCGAGCTGCGGTGCGAGAGCCCGCCGGTGGCGGGCAGCCAGGATTTCCGCGACCTCGCCCACGACATCGCGACGACGCTCGCCCTCGGTCCGGGTGCGGCGACGCCGGAGGCACTGCTCGCGCAGCGGAGCGTGGCCCACCCCGAGCGGACGCTCGCCGAACTCAAGGACGACCTCTTCAACCGCATGCGCGAGGTGTTCGACCTGGCCCGCATCCAGCGGATCGACGCCCCGTGCGGCGGCTACGCGCACCACGACGGTTCCAAGGCGTCGCTCGTCCAGATTTCCGGCGACACGGCCGGGGCGAAGGCGGCCGAGGTGGCGAAGGACGTGGCGATGCACGTCGTCGCGCTCGCGCCCCAGGCAATCACCAAGGAGGATCTCGATCCCGCGGTGGTCGCCAAGGAGCGGGAGATTCTCACCGAGGCCGCGCGCACGGAGGGCAAGCCGGAGAACATCATCGCGAAGATGATCGAGGGTCGCCTGCGGAACTTCTTCGCGCAGTGCGTCCTGCTCGAGCAGCCCTTCGTGAAGGACGACAAGCAGACCGTCGGCCAGCTCGTGAAATCGGCGGGCATCGGGATCACGCGTGTCGAGAACTGGAAGCTCGGCGGCTGACTGGTTTGGCGGCCGCCCCGGCGGCCGCGTACACTCCCCGCCGCGGCTTCCCGTCCAGCGAGCGAACCATGTCCGCCGGCCCGTTTCGTCGCGTGCTCCTCAAGCTCTCCGGTGAGAGTTTCGCGCGGCAGGGCGAACGCGGCATCTCGATGGACGAGGTGGTGCACATCGCCCGGCAGACGGTCCAGGCGGTGTCGCGCGGCGTCGAACTGGCCGTCGTGATCGGCGGCGGCAACATCCTCCGCGGCGGCTCGTTCACCGCGGGGAACACCGCGATCCAGGAGGCGACCGCCCACTACATGGGCATGCTCGCCACGGTGATCAACGGGCTCGCGCTCCAGGACGCGCTCGAGAGCCTCGGCGCCCAGACCCGCCTCATGACGGCCATTCGCATGGACGGCGTCGCCGAGCCCTACATCCGTCGTCGCGCCCGTCGGCACCTCGAGAAGGGGCGGATCGTGATCCTCGCCGCCGGCACCGGCAGTCCCTACGTGACCACCGACACGGCCGCCGCCCAGCGGGCGCTCGAGCTCGGCGCCGACATCCTCATGAAGGCCACGCGGGTGGATGGCGTCTATTCGGACGATCCCGAGAAGAATCCCCACGCCATGCTCTATCGTGAGCTGACGTACCAGCAGGTGCGGGAGCAGAACCTGCGGGTGATGGATTCCACCGCGATCTCGCAGTGCATGGAGCACGGCATGCCGATCCTCGTGTTCAACTACCGCCGGGATGGCAACATCGAACGGGCCGTGGCGGGCGAACGCGTGGGCACGCTGCTCGGGGGTCGGACCGAGGGGGCTGTGGTCGGAGAGCGGGGCTGAGGCTCCGCGGGCGTGCCCGGCTGACGACGGGCGGCGCAACCAGAGGCGCAACCAGAATGGAGGGGTCGCACGATGCCGGTCGACGACATTTTGCTCGACGCCGAAGAGCGCATGGAGAAGGCGGTGGACGTCTTCCGCCATGCCCTCACCGGCATCCGGACGGGCCGGGCCAATCCCGGGCTCGTGGACACGCTGCGGGTGGAGGTCTACGGGTCGCCGACGCCGATCAAGGCGCTGGCCAGCGTGGGCGCTCCGGAACCGAACCAGATCGTCGTGCGGCCGTTCGATCCCGGCACCATCAAGGACATCGAGAAGGCGATCCACGCGAGCGACCTCGGCCTCAATCCGCAGAGCGACGGCCGCGTGATCCGCATCACGATCCCGGCGCTCTCCACCGACGTGCGACGGAAGATGTCGGCCCGCATCAAGGAGCTCGCCGAGGAGGCGCGGGTGGCGATCCGCAACGTGCGACGCGACGGCAACAAGGCGGCCGATGGCGAGCAGGCGGATGGCGCGCTCACGGAGGACGCGTGCAACGACTGCAAGGAGGAGGTGCAGGAACTCACGAAGAAGTACGAGGCGAGGGTGGGCGACCTCGCGCGGACGAAAGAGGCCGAGGTGATGGAGCAGTGAGTCGCGGGGGTTCGGCATGATCGACGTCGTCGACCTCGTGAAGCACTATCGGGCGAGCGACGGCGGCATCGTGCGGGCGGTGGACGGGGTGTCGCTGTCGGTCTCCCCCGGTGAGATGGTCGGCCTCCTCGGGGCCAACGGGGCCGGAAAGACGACGACGCTGCGCGTCCTTGCGACGCTCCTGAAGCCGACGTCGGGCAGTGCGACGGTCGCCGGCCACGACGTCGCGACCGATCCCGTGGGCGTGCGTCGCGCGCTCGGGTACGTCTCGGCGACGACGGGGGTTCCGGACCGGCTCGCGCCGCGGGAGATCCTCGCGACCTACGGGAGCATGCACGGCTTCGACGGGTCCGCGCTTCGCGAGCGCATCGACGTGCTGCTCGACGTGCTCGGTCTCGCCGGGGTCGCCGATCGGCCCTGTGGTCGCCTGTCGAGCGGCCAGCGGCAGCGGGTGTCGCTCGGACGCGCGCTCGTGCACGATCCGCCGGCGCTCGTGCTCGACGAACCGACGAGCGCCCTCGACGTCGTCGGCTCCCGCGACCTGATGGCGTTCCTCGAGCGCCTCCGGGCCGAGGGGCGGGCGATCCTCGTCTCCACGCATCGGCTCCACGAGATCGAGCGACGCTGCGACCGCTTCGTGATCATCGACGCGGGGCGGATCGTGGCCCAGGGCACGCGGGAGCAGCTCGGGGCCGGTCGCGAGGGCGGGCTGGAGGACGCCTTCTTCGCGGCGATCGGGCCGGGAGCGGTGCCGTGAACGACGTCCCTCCCGTGCCCGGCCGCTGGCAGGCCGTGCGGGCGATCGCGCGGCGCGACCTCCTGGAATTCGTGCGGGATCGACGCACGCTCTTCGTCACGCTCCTCATGCCGATGGCGATGTACCCGGTGCTCGCGCTGTCGAGCCTCCTGAGCGTGCGGTCCGCGCTCGATGACCCCGGGGCGGCACGCCCTCCGGCCCGGCTCGTGCTCGCGGTGTCGGGCGCGGACGCGCTCCCCCTCGTCGCACGGGTGAGAAGCCTCCCCGACACCGTCACGTCGGGGGCCGGATGGCCCGAGCAGCTGGAGATCGAGGCGGTGGCCTTCGACGCCGCCGACCGCATGCGGCGCGAGGGATCGGTCGATGCGTGGATCGAGGCCCCGCGCGGCACCATCACCGGCCTCGATGCGACCGGGACGGTCTCGCTCGAGGTGCAGCTGCCCGATGTGGAGGAGGTCGGGAGTCGCGCCCGCGATCACGTGACGGCGGTGCTGCGCGGGCTCGCCGACGACGCGCGGCGTCGACGCATGGGCGCGGCCGGTCTGCCGGAGAGCGTTCTCGAGCCGGTGGCGTTCGCGTTCAGCGGAGGCGCGGCGGCCCCCGGAGGCCTGTCGCTGCGCGGCGTGGTGCCGATCGCCGCCGGGGCCGTGCTCGTGCTGCTCGCGCTGCTCATGGCCACCGGGGCGTTCTACCCGGCCATCGACGCGATCGCCGGCGAGAAGGAACGCGGCACGATCGAGACGCTCCTCATGGCCCCCTGCAGCCCGGGCGACCTCGTGCTGGGCAAGTTTCTCGCCGTGCTCGCCGTCACGCTCGCCACGCTGGCGGCGAACGTCGTGTCGATCGCGCTCACGATGACCGTGCTGCTGCGCTTCATGCCGGCCCATGCGGCGCTGGGGCTCGATGCGGGAACGGTGGCCGCCGCGGCGGCCGTCGCGCTGCCCGCGTTCGTCGGCCTGGCCGCTGTCGCGGCCGCCATGAGCCTCGCGGTCACCGCGGCGTCGAAGAGCGTCAAGGAGGCGCAGAACACCCTCACGCCCGTGATCCTGCTCGTGAGCGGACTTGCGGGCGCGGCGCTCCTGCCAGGACTCGGGAGCAGCCCGTGGGTCGCAGCCGTGCCGTTCACCGGGCAGGTCGCGGTGACGCGGTCGGTGCTGTTCGAGGCCGACGATCCGTCCCGGCGGCGGGTCGGCCCTGCGGACGAGGACGGTCGCGACGGCTCCCTGCCGCTCGTGCCGCTGGCGATCACACTCGTCTCATCGGCGCTCGTCAGCTGGCTGCTGCTGCGGGCGACGGCGCTCGTGGTCACCGACGAGGAGATTCTCTTTCGTGGTCCGGACGCCGTGACCAGCGGCTGGTCACGTCCCATGCCTCGCGCGCGGCCGACGGCGTGGCAGGGATTCGGTGCCGCACTCGCCGGGTTCGCCGCGCTCTGGTACGTCCAGGGCATCGCCCCCGCCGACCTCGCGCGGGCGATCCTCGTCCAGCAGGCCGTTGCGATCCTGCTGCCGCTCGCGCTGCTCGCGTGGTGGCAGCGCGTCGATGCGCGCACGACGTTCGCGCTGCGCTGGCCCGCGCCCGACGCGGCGCGGGGCCTCGTGGCCACGGGGGCGGCCGCGCTGGCCGGCGGCGGACTCTTTTTTCTCGGGGCGGCCGCCCTCCTCGCCGTCCGCGGGACGGGCATGTCACCGGAGGCCGAGGCGCTCTCGCGCCGACTTTTCGGCTTCATGCGCGACACGCCCCCGTGGCAGGCAGCACTGCTCGTCTCGGTGGTGCCGGCCCTCGTGGAGGAGACGTTCTTCCGGGGCTGGATCCTGACCGCCTTCGCGGGGCGGTCGTCACCTCCGGGCCGGCGTGCCTTCGCCAACGTCGCGCAGGCGGCCCTGTTCGCGCTGTTTCACATGCTCCCGGAGCGGATGCCTCAGACCTTCGCGCTCGGGCTCCTGCTCGGATGGCTGACGATCCGCTCACGAAGCCTGTTCCCGGCGGTCGTCGGCCATGCGGTGCACAACGCCATGCCGCTCGCGCTCGTGGCCTGGGCCGGTGACGCGGCCTTCGACGCGGAACTCGTGAGCCCGCTCTCCGCCGCACTGCCGACCGAAATCGTCGCCGCGGCCGCCGTCGCGTTCGCCGTGGGCCTGGGGGCATTCCTGGGGGCGACGGCGGAAACCGCCGGATCGCCACGGCCGCGGTGACCCGACCGCCGGCGCCTCGTTGACGCGCGCCGATGGCGCACGTAGAGTCAGCCCGTTTTCCGCAGAAAATCCGTGTCCGCGGGCCGGATCTCCCCCCTCTCGAAAGGCGTCGCCCTCCCCATGGCCAAGTCCCTGCGCAAGAAGTCCGAAGGCAAGAAGTCGGGTCGCTCGCGTTCCGGTGGCGGGGGCAAGGGCGGGCGGATGATCTATTTCTTCGGGCTTGACCGCTGCGACGGGGACGGCTCGATGAAGTCGCTGCTCGGCGGCAAGGGGGCGAACCTCGCGCAGATGACGAAGATCGGGCTCCCCGTGCCGCCGGGATTCACGATCACGACCCAGGTGTGCATCGACTTCTACGCGAACAAGCGCTCGTTTCCCAAGGGGCTCGAGGCCGAGGTCGCGTCCTTCGTGAAGCTGATCGAGAAGGAGACCGGCAAGAAGTTCGGCGATCCCCGGAATCCACTCCTCGTCAGCGTGCGCAGCGGCGCCCGCGACAGCATGCCCGGCATGATGGACACGATCCTCAACCTGGGTCTCAACGACGAGACGGTGCGGGGCCTGGCGGAGGCGACGGGCAATCCCCGCTTCGCGTACGACTCCTACCGCCGGTTCATCCAGATGTACGGCGACGTGGTGATGGGGGTGCAGAAGCGCCACGAGAACGAGCACGAGCCCTTCGACGACGTGATGGACGGGCTCAAGCACCAGATCGGCATCGTGAACGACACCGATCTCGGCGAGGAGCACCTCCGTGAGCTCATCCGCCGCTACTTCGCCCTGATCCAGGACCGCACCGGCAAGCCGTTCCCGCAGGATCCCTTCGAGCAGCTGATGGGCTCGGTCGGGGCCGTCTTCGGCAGCTGGATGAACGAGCGGGCGATCATCTACCGCCGCAAGTACAAGATCCCCGACGAATGGGGCACGGCCGTCAACGTGCAGAGCATGGTGTTCGGCAACATGGGGGACGACTGCGCCACGGGCGTGGCCTTCACCCGCGACCCGGCGACGGGGGAGGACGTCTTCTACGGCGAGTATCTCGTGAATGCCCAGGGCGAGGACGTCGTCGCCGGCGTGCGGACGCCCAAGCCGGTCGCCGAGATGCAGCACGACCCGATGTTCGCGGGCACCTACAAGCAGCTCGAGAAGGTGCGGCAGACGCTGGAGAAGAAGTTCGGCGACGTGCAGGACTTCGAGTTCACGGTCGAGCGGAAGAAGCTCTACATGCTCCAGACCCGCAACGGCAAGCGGACCGCGCTGGCCTACGTGAAGATCGCGCACGACATGGTGCAGCAGAAGCTGATGACCCCCGACCACGCGATCCGCTCGGCCGACCCCGACGCCCTCTCGCAGCTGCTCGCGCCGATCTTCGATCGCCGCGCGTACGAGGCGGCCGGCAAGGAGGGGCGCCTGCTGACGAGCGGCCTGCCGGCTGGCCCGGGGGCGGCGACCGGCCAGCTCGTCTTCACGGCGGCGAAGGCGGAGGCGCTCGCGGCCGGCGGTGCGAAGGTGGTGCTCGCACGTGTCGAGACGAGCCCCGAGGACCTCCGGGGCATGATCGCGGCCGAGGGCATCCTCACCAGCCGCGGCGGCGTGTCGAGCCATGCGGCCCTCGTGGCGCGGCAGATGGGGAAGGTGTGCGTGGCCGGGGCCGGAGCGATCCAGATCGACTACGCACGCGGCACGCTCTCCTGCGGCGGCCGCACGCTGCGCGAGGGGGACGCCATCTCGATCAACGGCTCGACCGGCGAGGTCTTTGCCGGGGCCATCCAGACGGCCGACAGCGAGCTCAAGCAGGTGCTCGTCGCCGGGACGATGAAGCCTGAGGACTCCGAGGTCTACCAGTACTACGCCTTCATCATGAAGCTCGCCGACAAGCACCGGACGCTCGGCCTGCGGACCAATGCCGACACCCCGGAGCAGGTGCGGCAGGCGATCGCGTTCGGGGCCGAGGGGATCGGGCTGGCCCGCACCGAGCACATGTTCTTCGAGGGGGACCGGATCGATGCGATGCGCGAGATGATCCTCGCGGAGTCCGTGGAGGCACGCCGCGACGCGCTCGCGAAGCTCCTGCCGTACCAGCGGGAGGACTTCGAGGGCATCTTCCGGGCGCTCGAGGGCCGTCCGGCGACGATTCGCTTCCTCGACCCTCCGCTGCACGAGTTCGTGCCGCACGACGACCAGGCGCAGGCCGACCTGGCCCGCAAGCTCGGCATTCCGGTCGAGCGCGTGCGGGCCCGGGTCGCGGCGCTGCACGAGTTCAATCCGATGCTCGGCCACCGCGGCTGCCGGCTCGGCATCAGCTTTCCGGAGATTTCCGAGATGCAGGCCAGGGCCGTCTTCGAGGCGGCGGCGAAGGTGCAGGCCGACGGCATCAAGGTGCGTCCGGAGATCATGATCCCGCTCGTCGGCTTCAAGAAGGAGCTCGACAACCAGGTCGACATCGTCCATCGGGTCGCGGCGACCGTGCAGAAGGAGACCGGGCAGAAGATCAAGTACCTCGTCGGCACCATGATCGAGATTCCGCGCGGCGCGCTCACGGCCGCGGAGATCGCGGAGACCGCGGAGTTCTTCTCGTTCGGCACCAACGATCTGACGCAGACCTGCCTCGGCATGAGCCGGGACGACATGGGCTCGTTCCTCCAGCGGTACACGGACGAGGGCATCTTCAAGGCGAACCCCTTCGCGTCGATCGACGTCTCGGGCGTCGGCCGTCTGATGGAGATCGCGGTCGAGAAGGGGCGGAAGACGCGTGAGGACATCAAGCTCGGCATCTGCGGCGAGCACGGCGGGGATCCACACTCAGTGATGTTCTGCCACGAGCTCGGGCTCGACTACGTGAGCTGCTCGCCATTCCGGCTGCCGGTGGCGCGTCTGGCCGCGGCCAAGGCGGCGCTCGGCGAGTCGTCCTGACGCCCGCGGCCACCGGCTCCGTGCCCCTGGAATCGGACGTGTCGTCGCCAGCCGGCCCCGTGTCGCGGTCGCGTGTCGCGGGTGCCCTCCTCGGGCGGATTGGGCTCGGCATCGTCGTCCTGGGTATGGGGATCGCGGGGACGGCGGGAAGTGCCGCTGAGTCCGCAGTGGTCGCCGACGGGCCGCTTCGCACGTGGGACGGGCGGCATTCGATCGCGACGATCGCCGCGACGATCGTCTACTTCGTGCCCGCGGATCGCGTGCCCATCGCCGACTGGGCGGAGCGCAGCGGCTGGTTCGCCCGCCGGATCGAGGCCTTTCACGCGCGGGAGTTTGGCGAGGCGTCGCGCCTGAAGGTCCTCGTCCATCCGCGTCCGGTCGTGTCGTCATCGCCCACGCGCCTGCTCCGGGAAGGGGATGCGAATCGCATCTTCGATCGCACGATGCGGGAGGTGGAAGCGGCGGTGGGCTTCGCCGGCGCCCGTGAGGGTGCGGGCGGCTTTCCGGTGCTCGTGGTGCTCAGTGACGTCAACTGGCGGCCGCTCGACGATTTTTCCCGGCAGACGCCGACGCTCGACGGCTGGCGTTTCGACGGGAGCTTCGCGACCGACGGGACCCACGTGCCGGGAGCGCGGGCCGGCGGCTCGCGCGCGGTCTACCTCGGTGACGAGGGCAAGGGCTGGGGGCTCGTCAGCGCCGATGGCTGGAGGGTGCCGATGCGGGGCAGCGACTGCGTCGTCTACCACGAGGGCGTCGGGCATGCGATCGGCCTGCCGCATCCCGATCCGCTCGATGGCTCGGTCATGGGTCTGGGTCAGTATCGGGGCTGGCTCGGTGAGTCGTGGATCGACGACGCCCAGAAGCGGCGGCTCGGATGGCGGCACGCGGGCCGGGCGGCCGCGCCGCGGCGCGACCTCTTCACGACGTTCCGCGCGCTTCCGGATCCAGTGCAGCCGCACCCCGGGGAGGAGGTGTCGCTCGTGCTCGAGTGGCCGAACGACGTGCCGATCGGTGATGCACGGGTCGAGATCCAGACGTCGATGCGCGGGCCGTGGACGAGGATGCCGGTCACGTCTCGGAGCCTGTCCGACGGCCGGGTGGCGATCGGCTCGTTCGATCGTCCCTGCGGTGTGGCGTATCGCGCCGTGGTCGAGGGGCAGGACGGGGGCATGCGGCGCGACACCGCGGAGGTGTGGGGGTTTTTCCAGGTCCGCACGCGCGCGGACGAGCCGCCACCGCCCGAGGACGTGCATCCGACCGATCGCGCCGTCCCGACCGAGGATGCGGCCACGGGCAGCCGAGCGGACGGTGTGGAGCTGCTGCCCCTGCTCGACGCGCACCGTGCCGTCGCCGGCACGTGGCGCACGGAATCCGCTATCGAAGAGGAGCCGCAGACGCTCCTGGCACCGAAGGCGTTCGGCGCCCGGATCGAGATCCCGTACCGACCTCCCCCCGCCTACCGCCTCACGGTGGTCGCCACGCCCCTCGACGAACCGAACGCGCTCGTGCTCGGGCAGCGGTCGGCGGCGGGCCGCTTTCTCGTGCTGCTCGATTTCCGCCTCGGCGACGGCCGCGTGTCGGCCCTCGAGAACGTGGACGGGAGGAACGTGCAGGCGAACCCCACGCGGACCGATGGCCAGGTGTTCCGCCGCGGGTGTCCAGCGGTCGTGGTCTGCACGGTGCGCGGCGATGGCGTGGAGGTGGAGGTCGACGGACGCACGCTCATCGACTGGCGGGGCGATCCCGCCAGGCTGTCGCTCGCCGAGTACTGGACGACCCCGACCGCCGATGCCCTGTTCCTGGGGGCGTACGACTGCCGCTATCGCTTCCATCGGGTGACGCTCGAGCCGCTCGAGGCTCGTGGGGCGGATGACGACGGGAGCGGACCGCCATGATGGTCGCCGCACTCACCCCGGAGGCGACGTCGCTCGCCGTGATCGTGGCCGCGGTCGTCGTGCTCTGGATCACGGAGGCGCTGCCGCTGCCGGTGACGGCGCTGCTCGGCGCGGTGGCGTGCGTGCTCGCGGGCGTCGCCCCGGCGGCCGAGGTGTTCCGCCCGTTCGCCGACCCGCTCATCTTTCTCTTCATCGGTGCCTTCATCCTCGCCGAGGGAATCCGCGTGCACGGACTGGACCGGCGGCTCGCCTACGGCGTGCTGTCCCTGCCGTGGGTCGACGGCCGACCACGGCGGATTCTCACGGCGGTGGCGGTGGTCTGCGCGTGCATCACCGCCTTCATCTCCAACACCTGCACGACGGCGATGATGTTCACGATCGTCATGGGCATGCTCGCCGCGATCGACGAGGCGGCCGACGCGACGGGACAGCGGCCCGCCCCCGCCTTCGCCACGGGCCTCCTGCTCTGCGTGGCCTTCGCGTCGTCGGTCGGAGGCCTGGCGACACCCATCGGCACGCCGCCCAACCTCATCGGCCTGGGGTTCATCCGCAACCAGCTCGGCGTGGACGTGTCGTTTCTCGGCTGGTGCGCGGTCGGCGTGCCGATCGTGGTGGTGATGATCGCCGCGACCGTCATCCTGCTGGGGACGCTCTGCCCGGCGGGTGTCACCAGGATCGATGGTGTCGCCGACCACGTCCGGGCCGAGCGGGCGAGACTCGGCCCGTGGACGTCGGGCCAGCGGTCCGCCGCGTGCGCCTTCGCCGTCACCGTGGGTCTGTGGATGGGGCCCGGCATCATCCTGGTCGTGCTCGGTCCTGAGCATCCGGTGTCGCGCTGGCTGCAGGCGCGTCTCCCGGAGGGGGTGGCGGCACTCATCGGCGCGATCCTGCTGTTCGTGCTTCCGGGGGATCGTCGTGCGACCGACGGCAGATGGCCACGGGCCCTCGGCTGGCAGGAGGCGCGGATCGACTGGGGCATCGTGCTGCTCTACGGAGGCGGCATGGCACTGGGCACGCTGGCCTTTACCACCGGACTGGCCGCGGAGATCGGCGTCGCGATCACCGGTTGGCTGCCGACCGGGCCTGCACGCGCGACCGCGCTCGTGGCCGTCGGCACCCTGGTCGCGGTGCTCACGAGCGAGTTCACGAGCAACACCGCGAGCGCCAACATGGTGGTGCCGGTCGTGATCGCACTGGGTGAGGCGTCGGGCGGCGATGCCCTTCCGGCGGCCCTCGCGGCGACGTTCGCCGCCAGCCTCGGCTTCATGATGCCGGTGAGCACGCCCTGCAACGCGATCGTCTATGGCTCCGGACGGGTGCCGCTGGCCGCGATGATGCGTGCCGGAGTCCTGCTCGACCTGATCGGATTGGGCGTCGTGACCCTGGTCATGCTCGTCGTCGCACGCATCGGCATGCGGTGAACTCCGCCAGGCCGGCAGGATGCGCGGCGGGATGACGACGAGGACGTCGGGTCCCGAAACGACGCCGCGGCCCGGCCGGGAGCGGGGTTCCGGCCGGACCGCGTCAAGGGTGTCGTCGTCTTCCGCGCCTCGTCGGGGCGTCGCGTCGAAGGGGGCCGAGCGCCGTGCGGCCGCTCAGAAGCCTCCCTCGATCGGCGCGCCGCACTGGCGGCAGCGGGGCTGGGACGGCGGCCGCGGCGTCGGCATCGAACCCGTGGCCCACAAGGCGTGCAGCCTCGGGAACAGCGGCGGATTCTGGAGGCAGCCGTGGTGGAGTCGGCTTCCCCAGCACTGTCCGCACGCGTCCGCATGAAACATGTTCGGCGGTGCACAGCGCGGGCAGCACTCCGCCGGACGGACGTTTCCATGCCACGGGGGCGCCATCATGTCGCGGGAGACGGCGCCCGGTGGGATCGAGTCGATCATCGTCCCGTCGATCGCCATCTCGCCGGCAGCGGGGTCGGACGACCGGGCTGCCACGGCGGCGCATGCGAACAACAGGCACGTGATGACGGGGCGAGCGATGCGCACCGGGAGGCTCCTCGAGCGACGTGGGGCGGCCTTTCCGTCCCTCCCGGTACTTCGTCCGGAGATCCGTCCGCCGGTGAGTCCGGGGCGTGTGGAGTCCGGCCGGGAGGACGGGTGAAGCCCTGCGGGCTGGCGCGACGGGACGGATTGAGCGGATCACGACGGGTCGGCTGCCGAAGCCCCCGCTCGTGCGCTACGATGGGTGTGCCGCGGGGATGGCCCCGGCCGCGTCCTCCGGGAGTCTGTCCGCCATCGTGCCAGTCGTGACCCTCGCCTATGGCGCCGAAGATCCCCTCGTGATCGAGCCCGGACCGGGGGCTGATGTGCGGCAGTATCGGGGGCCGGGCGGGGTCAGCGGAGCGGCGGCGACGCGCATGGTCACCGCGGCGCTCGTGGCCGACGCGCACGGGCCGCCCCTCGCCTCGCACGTCGTCGCCGGTGATCGGGTCGTGCTGGCCGTGGCCGGCACACTGCCCCAGTCCGCGGCCGTCGTCACGGCCCTGCAGCAGGTGCTCGCCGACGCGGGCGTTCGGCACGACGACATGACCGTCCTCCGGGCCGCATGGCGACCGGACTCGCTGCCGGCATCGACGGCGGGCACCGCCGCGGCCACGAGCCCCGACCCCCGCGATCTGACCTTCGATCCGACGATGGGCGGTTCGACGTCATATCTGGCCGCGGACGCCGATGGCGGGCCGGTCTACCTCGCGAGGCCCCTGGTCGATGCCGACGTCGTGGTCGCGGTCGGGCCATGGGGCTGGAACGCCGCCTGCGGTGGCCGGGCCCACGATGGTGAGCTCTGGCCGACGTTTTCGACCGACGCGGCGCGACGGGCGTTCGCCGCGTCGCTCGCGCGTCGGGGCCGCCATGCGCTGCCGCCATGGCGGCACATGGTGCGAGACGTTTCGTGGCAGCTCGGCATCTGCGCGAGCCTGAGGCTCGTCCCGGGCGCCGGCGGCACGCTGCATGCCGCCCTGTTCGGGCTGCCCGCCGAGGCGGACCATGCGGCGCGCGTGGCCGCGAGCGGCTGGCGGCCGCGGCTCGAAGCGGCCGCGGCCGTGACCATCGCGCTGGTCCGCGATGCCGACGCGGGCTTCGACGCGGTGACGCGGGCCGTCGCCGCCGCGGCGCGCACGACCGTGCCGGGCGGCACCATCTGCATCGTCAGTCGCAGCCTGCGAGGTCCGGGGATCGTGTTCCTGCGTTGGCGGCAGGGTGCGCCGCTCGTCCCGTTGGTGCGCGAGGCGGTGGCGTCGGGCGATCCCGCCCTCGTCGCCGACGCGCTGGTCACCAGGCTGTTCGCACGGGCGCTCGGCGACCGCCGCCTCGTGCTGCTCGGAGCCCTCGGCGAGGCGGAGGTCGAGGAACTCGGCTTCGGTCATGCCGCGACCCCGGAGGTGGTGGAGCGCCTCGCGCACCGGGCGGAAGGTGTCGTCGTGCTGGACGAGGCCGACGGGATGTTTCCGCGACGGATCGGCCCGCTCGCTGGACCCGCCGCTTCCGCCGGATCACAATCCTGAGAGCCGACTTCGGCCGCACGAGGGTCGCCTCGGACCCGAGAGGATTTCGCGCCATGCCTGCCCGGTCTCGAAACGTCGGTGCACACCGTCTCGTCCTGCTGGCCGCACTGACGGCGCTCTCGTCCACGTGCGCCGCCGCGGATCCACCGACCGACGGCACCGGCGGCGCGGACGGGTCGCTCCACCTGCGGTACGTCACCGCGCGGCTCGAGCTCGCGAGGCTCGATCTCGAGAAGGCGCGGCGGCAGAACCAGGTGGCCGGGTCCCCGCAGGTTCCGGCATCGGACATGCGGCGGCTCGAGGCCCGACAGGCGGCGCTCGAGCAGGTGGTCGCCGCCGAGAAAGGTCAGCAGGACCATGGCAAGGTCGAGGGACAGATCGCCCGCGCCAGGGCGGCGCTCGAGGTGGCGCGGGAGGATCTCGCCCGGCTCGAGCGCCTGCGGGAGTCGCAGCCCAACTCCGTCGGCGAGCTCGACCTGCGACGGCAGAGGGTCCGCGTCGACATCGCCGAGCTCCGGGTCGCGCTCTGGCAGGATCCCGAGCACCTCCCGTCACCAATCGACCGGATGCAGATCCAGCTCGATCAGCTCAGCGATCAGCTCGTCGACATGATCGATCAGATCTCGAATCGCCGGCTCGTGACCCCTCCACCGTGAACGGGGCACCGGTCGTTTCCACGGCGGGACGACCGAGCCGGTCACCAGCGACGGGGCGTTGCCCGAGGCGGACACGCGCGACATCCACGTCGCCTCGTTCCGCTTCGACGTCACCCTGCCGCCCGGTCGTGGGTGCTGTGGAGCCTGGATCAAGCCGATCGTGCATCTCGACGACGTCGTCATGGTGCATCTGCCCGGCGAGCCGTTCGTGGAGTCCCAGCTGTGCCTGCAGCGGGATCATGCCGACCGCTTCGTGTTCACGGCCGGCCACGGGGACGGCTCGGCCCCGGTCACGGCGAGACGGGGCCACGCACCCGGTGCCGCAGGGCCGCGCGCGGGAGCGGGCCAAAGTGGCGTGAATCACGGCTCGTCACCGGTCGGTCGCCGAGCACGAGATGGGCATCGCCGGTGAGCGACCAGCGTGCGTCGCCGGCGACCGCGGGCCGGTAGAGCACGTCGCGCCAGACGGCCACGTCTCCGATGGCCGCGGCCCCGGGGACGTCGGTCGCGACCAGTGCGAGGCCCAGCGAGGGTGCGGCCGTGGCGCCCGCATCCGGAAGCGATCCCGGCCAGGGGCGCGTGACGTCCCATCGTGCGGGTGCTGCCGCGGGAAGGCACGAACGGCCGTCCCAGGCATCCCCCGGTGGCACGAGCCAGGCGGCGGCGACCACGTGGCCGTCGAGCCGCCCGGCGACGACCGCGTGACGCCCGACGGATTCGAGTCGCCACGTCACGGCGAAGGGGCCGACTCGTGCCCGGACTCGCACGTCGCCGACCGCCTCCACGTGGACGATTCCGGCAAACCCGGCGTCGTGCACCGGCAGCAGCAGTCTGGTCGGTCCATCCGGCTCATCCGGGTCGTCATCCAGGATGGGCGCGGGCGGCAGCGACCAGGCGGTTTCCCCGGCATCGAGCCCGCAACGCGGCCCGACGGGGGACGCCACCTCCGCGAGAATCGCCGGGGGCTTCAGGACCGCATCTCCCCCGACGTGCAGGTCGCCGTCGATCACCGCCACCGTTTCGCCGGGAAGCCCGACGATCCGCTTGAGTCCGGCCGTGCCATCGGGCAGCGCGACGACCCAGCGCTCGAATCGACCGGGCCGGTGCCAGTGGTCGCGAAACGGCAACCAGCCGGTGGCCACGAGATCGCCCGGCCGCAGCGCAGGCCCCATCGAGTGCCCATCCACCTCGTAGCGTCGCGGGCGTGCGACGAGCGCTCCCATGACCGGCAGGACGACGAGCGCGACGACGAGGATCCGTCGTGTCAGCCGGGCGGGCGGGGCACGGGCGTCGCGTGGCTCCACCGGTCGTCACCTCGCCCGCCGCGGTCGTCCCGCTCAGCCGACCTTCACCCACGCGTGGCTCTTCGCGCTGTTCAAGACCGCATCGCACACCTTCTGTGTCTCGAGCGCGTCGCGAAACGTCGGCGGGCAGGGCTGCTTCTTCGCGTAGGCCTCGAGGAAGTCGGCCACCTGATGCACGAACGAGTGCTCGTAGCCGATGGCGAGGCCCGGCACCCACCACTTGCCCATGTAGGGGTGGTCGCCGTCGGTCACGTGGACGCTCTTCCAGCCGCGCATCGGGCCCTCGTCGCGATAGTCGAACACCTGCAGCCGGTGCAGGTCGTGGAGATCCCACTTCAGGCTCATGTTCTCGCCGTTGATCTCGAAGGTGTAGAGCGCCTTGTGGCCGCGGGCGTACCGCGTGCTCTCGAACAGGCCGAGCGAGCCGTTGCGGAAGTGGCACAGAAACGAGCAGGCGTCGTCGATCGTCACCGGCTCGACCTTGCCGGTGAGCGTGTGCTTCCGTTCCTTGACGAACGTCTCGGTCATCGCCGTGACGTCGCTCACCAGGCCGTTGAGCCAGATCGCCGTGTCGATGCAGTGGGCGAGCAGGTCGCCCGTCACGCCGCTGCCCGCCGCCGCCGAATCGAGCCGCCACAGCGCCGCCCCGCCCTGCGGAAGGTCGGCGTTGATCGTCCAATCCTGGAGAAACTCGGCGCGGTAGTGGAAGATGCGGCCGAGTTTCCCGGAGTCGATGATCTGTTTCGCGTACGTGACGGCCGGGATGCGGCGGTAGTTGTACCAGACGGTGTTCGGCACGCCGGCCTTCTCGACGGCGGCGCACATCCGCTCCCCCTCGGCCACGTCCATCGACAGGGGCTTCTCGCAGAGGATCGCCTTGCCGTGCTTCGCGGCCTCGATCGCGATCTCCGCGTGCAGGTTGTTGGGCGTGCAGATGTCGATCGCGTCGATGTCGTCGGCGGCCACGAGCTTTCGCCAGTCGCTCTCCACGCGCTGATAGCCCCAGCGGTCGGCGAAGGCCTTGGCCTTCTCGACGTCACGGGCGGCCACGGCCTGCAGCACCGGCAGGTATTCGAGGTCGAAGAAGTCCTTGACGCGGTTGTAGCCGTTGGAGTGGGCGCGGCCCATGAAGCCGTAGCCGATCATGCCGATGCGGAGTTGCTTTGCCACGCGGGAGTTCCTCTCATTTTCGTCGGGGTTTCGTGTCGTTCAGATTGGGCCGCTGCGGGCCGGCAGCTGTCTCGTCGCGGGGGCCGCGGCGGCCCAAAGCTCCTCGAGCAGCCGCCGAGCCCTTCGCTCGTCGATCGATCTACCGGCCCATGCACTCGCCTCGCTGTGCGTGGCTCAGTTCCAGCCGTGTGCGTCGCGGACGGCGATCATGGTCTCGAGGATCGTGTTCCAGGTCTTGGGGTTTTCGAGCGTGGCGTTGGGGAACATGCAGCCGTCCCAGCAGATGTGCCTGATGCCGCGGGTGTCGGCGTCCTTCAGCCAATAGCCAGCGCACTTCACGATGTCGAGCTTGCCCTTCGCATCGTCGGCCGGGCAGTGCTTGCCCGTCTTGTCGTGGGATCCCGCGCCGTGCACCGCGCCGTCGTTCTGGGCCACGTGGAAGTCGATCGTCCAGGGCCGCAGCTTCGCCACCATCTGCTCGTAGGCGGGCCAGAACTCGGCGTCGGTGTGGCCCGGCTGCACGAGGGCATGCTCCGGGGCGTTGTAGCCGAGCAGGTAGAGGTAGGTGTGCGCGAGATCGGCCTGGAAGCCGAGCGTCTCCGGCATCCCGACCTCCTCGAGCAGGTCGAGCATGTCCTTCCAGGAGTGCATGCCGGCCCAGCAGATCTCCCCCTCGGCTGCGAGCCTCTGGCCGTTGTCCCTGGCGATCTTCGCCGCCTCGCGGAAGGTCTCGGCGATCCTGGAGGTATTGGCCTTGGCATTCTCACGCCACGTGTTCACGCCGAACTCGGCCGAGTCGATCCGGATGACGCCATACTTCCGCACGCCGTGCGCCTCGAACACCTTCGCGATCCGGCAGGCCATCTTCACGGCCGAGAGAAACTTCTCGCGCGAGGCCGCATCCCCCATCGCCGAATCACCCACCGTGCCCGGCCAGACCGGCGCCACGAGCGATCCCACCGTGAAGCCGTGGGCGGCGATCCTGTCGGCGATGGCCCGCAGTTCGGCGTCGGTCGCCTCGGGATTGGTGTGGGGCAGGAACAGGAAGTAGTCGATGCCGTCGAACCGCTGGCCGTCCACGCTGGCCGCGGACGTCAGTTCGAGCATCCGCTCGAGCGAGATCGGCGGCTCCTGCCCGGGACCGGTGCCCTTGCCGACGAGGCCGGGCCACATGGCGTTATGAAGCTTCGGGGCGGTGTGCGGCATCTCAGCTTTTCTTTCCGTGCTTGGGGAGGTCGGGGTGGACGTCGGGGCCGAAGTAGCGGAGGGACACGAGCGGACCGGGACCGGTGTTTTCCACCACGTAGCCCTCGGCGGCCGCGTCGGCCGAGATGAAGAGTTCGTCGGCCGTCATCTCACCGAATCGGATCAGCGTCGGCGTGGCCACGTCGTGCCCGCCCACGCGGCCCTCCCCTTGCACCGTGATCCAGCCGCTGGCGCCGGCGTCGTGGACCGTGATCTTCGCCCCCGGCTCGACGGTCAGTTCCTTGGCGCTGAAGAGCTGCTGGCCGTCGACGTGGCCGTACACGATCCAGCGGTCGGTGGCACCCTTGTCGCTTCGCTTCTCGTCCACGATGGGCGCGAGGAAGTTGCTCTCCTTGTAGTGCGTGTCGACGTTCTTCTCCCAGTCGAGCTGGCCGATGATGAAGTCGAGGTCGTGGTGCTTCTCCTTGGGCATGTCCTTGACGAGCAGGCTCCAGGGCACGGCACGCCCCTCGACGAGCGACTGGAACATCGCGAACACGTCACTGCCCCACTGCGGCTCGTAGGTGAGCAGCGAACCCGGGGCGTGCAGCACCCCCGGCGGGATCAGCCAGCCGGTGCCCCGCTCGAGTCGATAGGCCTTCGAGAGGCCGAGGATCCCGTTGTCCCCCTTGTTCCAGTTCTCGAGGCAGCGACGCAGGTCGGCCTGCGTCGTGCCCGGCTCGAGGCCCATGAACGTGTAGGGAAAATGGTTGTCGCAGTTGTTGTACTGCGGCGGGAAGTAGTAGCTCTCCGGTTTTCCTTCCTGGCCGACCAGCTTCGCGTCGGCCGACGACTGGTGCATGTGGTGGGGGATCGGCCCCATGTTGTCGAAGAACTTCGAGTACACGGGCCACTTCTTGTGGCGTTCCCAGATGCGAGAGCCGACGAGCCTCGCGCCCCCCTCGGCCACCGCATCACGCAGGAGAAACCGCTCGCCTTCGAAGACGCACCACGAGAGTCCCTCGTCCGGCACGCGGCCCTCGTTCGCCGCCTCGGTCGTGCTGGCGAACCAGCGTTCGTCGATGCCGCCACGGTCGAGACCGTAGGCGTAGTAGTCGTCCGGATGGAGTCGCACCCGCTTGCCGGGGTGAAGGAAACTGCGTGGCACCCAGGTGGGGGACAGACGGAGCATGCCCTTGCCGGCGTCGAGGGCACGACCGAGGGCGGCGCCGACGTTCTTCGCGTGCGGGAGCAGGGCGGAGGTCTTCGACGGGGTGACGTTGGGCATACGGGATGGCTTCCGCGGGCTGGGAGTTCGGCGCGTGGGGGATCGGGGCTGGCGGACCGGAACGAGTCACCCCAGATCCGACCACCGGAGGCACCGTTGTACGAATCCCGAAAAAGTGCCGCAAGCAGCGGCGTTTCCCGACGGCGGGGCCGTCGCCGCGAGGTCACACGTGGGCTCGAATCGCCTCGGCGAGCCGCCTGACCGAGAGCGGCGCCGACCCTTCCGCCTTGTTGTTGATCGTGATGAAGACGTCGCGGCCGGCTGCCGCGCACCGCCGTGCGAGACCTGCGAGCGCGGTCCTGCTCGATCCGTCCTCCTCCACGAGCCGATCGAACGGGAAGTAGTCGGCCCGCGCCTCCTCGTAGCCCCGTCCGGCATGCAGGTTCCATCGGGCGACGAGGGGCCACGTGCATCCCGGCCGGTCCAGTTCGAATGTCGTCGCCTGCGCCGTGGTCGGGGGCATCCGCGCGTGGATCGCCAGGCACGGCACCGCTCCTGCATCGGCGAGCGCCACGCCGCACGCGGCCGTCACGAGCTCGGGATCACGAAACTCCGCCGCGTACAGGGGGCCGCGCGGGAGTGATCCGAGAAAGGCGGCGATCCGCGTGACGACCCGAGCCGGTGTGGCGAGCAGCCGGCGGCCGAGCGGGGGAAACTGGAAGACGAGCGGGCCGGCCGTCGCGCCGAGTCCGGCCATGGCCGGCTGCACGAAGGTCGTCGCCGCCGCGTGCGCGTCGAGAAAGGTCGGATTGTCCCGCATGGCCCCTCCCGTCCCCCCGCGGATCACGGGATCGGTGAAGGCCGACGGTGCCTTGACGACGAAGCGAAACGACGCCGGCACCTGCGCTGCGTACCGTGCGAATTCGTCGTGCGAGAGCGGTGCGTAGAACGTGCGATCGAGGCTCACCGTGCGAAACAGGGGACAGGCCGCGTAGGCGGGCAGCCCCGCTCGTGCGAGTCGCTGCTCCGATTCCGCTCGTCCGTCGCGCGCGGCATAGACGAGGCCCGTCCATCCGGGGAACGACCAGCTGGACGTCCCCAGATGGATGCCCGACGGCAGGGCCGCGGCGAGTGCGGCCAGGTCGTCCCCGATCGGCACCGGTTCCACGGCCGCGACCGGACGCCCCGACCGCGACGCCCCCCGACGGCTGTCTGGCACGTCGTCGTCGAACAGCGACAACTGGCCGCCGCTCATGCCGGATGTCCCCTCGATGGACCGCTGTGTCGTCAGGCAGGCACCGTCCGGAGTCTACCGCCCCGGTCCGCGGCAGCCGGCGTGCCGCCAGAGTGTCTGGTCACCGACCACGCGGTGTCTCGCGGGTCGGCCAGCGGACCGCCCGCCGATGTCGTGCCGGGAGACATGCCGGCGTAGCATTGCGGCCGCGGGGGCAGGGAGCGTCGAACCGATGCATCTCGACATCCGGGGCGAGCACGCCGTCGCCTCCGCCCGTCGTCTCGGCTGCGGCTTCGTGACCAGACGGCGTGGACCGCGCGCCCGCGTCGGAACGCTCTCGTATGAACCGTGTGAGCGGCGGCTGACCCTCGATGGCCGTGCGGCGCTGCCGTCCTACGACGTCGGCAGCCCCGCCTTCGTCGATGTCTGGGTCGATCCCGTCGCTGGCAGCGACGTCGCGGCCGGCGCGACCCGCGAGACGGCCCTCCGCACGGTCACCGAGGCGTGGCGGCGCATCCCGGTGAGCGTCCCGTTGACGACCGGCGTGCGCATCAACCTGGCCGCCGGCACCTACTCGACCGACGACGTGCCCATCTACTGGGAACGGCGGCTCGGCACGCGCGATGCCCCGATCGTGGTGCGTGCCGCCGATGGCGCGGGGACGGCTCGGCTGCCGACGGTGAACGTGTTCGGCTGCACCCACCTGCGGTTCGACGGTCTCCACATCTCGGCGGGGGGCGGCGACGTGCTGCACTTCGAGGCCTGCAGCCACGTGCTCCTGAAGGACACGACGGTCCAGGGGCTCGGAGCGATCGCGACCTATGCCGTGCCTCAGGAGGCGCTCAAGGTCAACCAGTGCCAGCACGTCTCCATCGAGGGCTGCGACATCTCCGGCGCATGGGACAACGCCATCGACTTCGTCGCCGTGCAGTACGGCCACGTCGTCGGCACACGCGTCCATCGGGCCGGCGACTGGGCGATGTATGCCAAGGGAGGCTCGGCGCATCTCGTGATCGCGGGCAACGAGTTCTTCGATGCCGGCACGGGAGGCTTCACCGCCGGACAGGGCACGGGATTCGAGTTCATGGTGGCCCCGTGGCTGCGGCACGAGGCCTCCCACATCACCTTCGTCGACAACGTGATCCACGATGTCGAGGGCGCCGGGATGGGGGTGAACGGCGGCTTCGAGATCCTCATGGCCCGCAACGTGCTGTACCAGGTCGGCGCCCGCAGCCACGTCTTCGAGGCGGTGCACGGCCTGCGGAGCTGCGATGGCGACGTCGCGACCTGTTCGCGGTTTCTCGCCGCCGGCGGTTGGGGGACGTCCGTTCCGGGTCGCGAGGAGCCGATTCCCAACGAAAACGTGTTCATTGTCGGCAACGTCGTGCTCAATCCCGACGGCCACGCGAGCCGCTGGCAGCACCTCGCCGTCGCGGCCCCGCGCGTGACGTCACCCGCCTCGAACATCCCGTCGCCGGCCCGGGCCGACGTCGGCCTCGTCCTGCGGGGCAACGTCATCTGGAATGGTCCGGCCGATCATCCGCTCGGCGTCGAATCGCCGATGCTCGCGGCCGATATCCGGGCCCACAATGCCATCAACACGCTGCGCCCGAGGCTCGTCGATCCCGCACGGGGCGACTACCGGCTCGCATCCGACTTCGTGATGCCCGAGATCGGTGACGTGCCGGGGATGCCGGCGCTGCCGCCGGTGGACGGCGGACCGTCCCCCGAGCCGGCCGACCCGCCCGTCATGCCCGTGACACCCGGGCCTCCCGCCCCACTGGATCCACCGGCCGACCCGGCTGATGCGGTCCCCGCCGCCCCGCGCGTCAACGCGGTGCTCCTGCCGGCCGCGGGCACCTACCGTGCCGGACAACGCATCGAGATCCGGCTGCTCTTCAGCGAGGCGGTGCGGGTGCGCGGCACGCCCCGCCTCGCATTGGTGGTCGGCGGGGTGACGCGAGCCGCCGTCTACCGTGCTGGATCGGGAGGCGACACGCTCACCTTCACGTACACCGTGACGCGGCGCGATCGCGACCTCGACGGCGTGTCGCTGGCGTCGAGGATCCGAATGCCGAGAGGCGCGGCCATCCGCGGCCCTTCCGGGCTGCTTCAGGCCGCCGCCTTCGGCGCCGTCGACGCCCTCGACATCCTCGTCGATGGTCGGCCGGTCACGCGCCGTGGGTGACGTGCGGTCCGCACGTCGCAGCCGTCGCGTCTCTCAGCCGACCGGATCGTCGAGTTCGACGAGCGTCGCCTCGGCCACGTCGGGAACCATCTCGTCGTCGTCTCCGTCCCGTGGGTCGGCACAGCGGACGTAGGCCACGAGGGCGTTCTTCTCGCTCTCCGAGATCTCCCCCTGGAGGTAGCCGTCGACGATCTGCACGAGCGGCATGACCGTGCCGACGTCTCCACCCGTGGGAGACCGCAGTTCCATCCGCCTCCGGACGTAGCGTTCGCACAGATCGAGCAGTTCGTCGCGGTTCATGGCATCCTCGCCACAGGAGTCGCCGACCGACCGGGTCGTCATTCTCCATCCTACGCATCCATGCCCCGTTTGGTTCGCCGGCCGCCCGTGATTCACACATTTCTCGCAATGATCCCCGTCCTCGCGGCCGTGACGTGCCGGTCACGATCCGGCGCGACCAGCGACGCGACCTGCGGTATGCTCGTGGAGTGAATCTGCTCGCCTTCGGCATCGCGGCCGGGCTCACCGCCGCGTGCTTCAGTTCGCTGTCCTACCTCGTCTCGCGGCATCACGGCACGCGGCGGCCGGGGGGCAGCCGCAGGCTGCTCGCCCTGGCCCACGTCCTGATGGCGGCGGCCTGCGTGCCCGCCTTCCTGGTCGCGGTGCCCACGGGCGTGCCCGTCACCGCCGTGCTCACGCCGGCCGTGTGGCAGGCCTGTCTGGTGTCCACGGCTGCCTACTTCGTGGGCACGGCCTGCGTCTTCCACGCCCTGACGCGGGCCGACGCGTCGCGGCTCTCGCCGCTGCTCGGGCTCAAGGTCGTCGCGCTGGCGCTCATCGTCTCGTGCGTGCTCGGCCAGCGGCTCGACTGGCGGCAGTGGGCCGCCGTCGCCCTGTGCGGTGTCGCCGCGTTGATGCTGCAACGCGGCGGTGCCGACCTGCCCGCCCGCGCCTTCGCCGTCGTGGTGGTCAGCTGTGTGCTGTTCGCGATCGCCGACCTCGGCATCATCGCGATGATCGACGCCGTGCAGCAGGCGGTGTCGATCGGGCGGGTGCGGGCCGGCGGCGTCGCGCTCGCGCTCACGTACGTCGTGGGGGGCGTGGTGATGCTGCCGCTGGTGGTGGCCGAGTACGGCCGACCCCAGCCCCCGGTCGCCGGCGACTGGCTGGCGGCCGCGCAGTACGCGGCGACCTGGCTCGTGGCCATGCTCGGCCTCTACTCGTGCTACGGCGCCGTCGGCGTCGTGCTCGGCACCGTCCTGCAGTCGACGCGGGGCGTGATGTCGGTCGGGATCGGGGCGGTGCTCGCGCACCTCGGCTGGCACGACCTGGAGAGCCGCGTCGACCGCAGCATGCTCCTCAAGCGGTTCGCCGCCGCCCTGCTCATGACCGCGGCCGTCGCGATCTACGTCGGCAACGGGTCGTGACCGCGCGAGGGGAACGATGGAGCCCTGTTCACGATCCGAGGATCCCGTCGGCATGCACGTCGCCGAAGTGAAACGACTCGCGGACACGCTCGAGGGCGACCTGCTCGTCGATGACCTCGCGCGGACGATCTACGCGACCGACGCCTCGGAGTACCAGGAGCGGCCCCTGGCCGTCGCGATCCCGAGGACCGAGGCCGACGTCCGCGCGCTCGTTCGCTTCGCGGCCGAGCGTCGCATCGGCCTCGTGCCCCGCGGCGCGGGCACGTCCCTGGCCGGTCAGGTCGTCGGCGGCGGGATCGTCGTCGACCTCGCGCGGCACCTCGATCGCATCCTCGCACTCGACGTCGATCGGCGGCGCGTCCGGGTGCAGCCGGGCGTCGTCCGCAACGAGCTCAACCGCTTCCTCGCGCCGCACGGACTGTTCTTCGGCCCCGAGACCTCCACGGCGTCGTGGGCCACGATCGGCGGGATGGTGGGGAACAACTCCTGCGGCTCCAACTCGATCGCCTACGGCTCCACCCGCGACCATCTCGTCACGGCCCGCGGCTTCCTGGCCGACGGCTCGGAGGTGACCTTCGGCCCGCTCGATGCGGCCGCCTTCGCGGACAAGTGTGCCGGTCCTGACACGCTCGAGACGAGGATCTACCGCACGATCCGCGAGGTGCTCGGCGACGGCGCGAACCGCCGGCTCGTCCGCGAGTCGTTCCCGCGGCCGGAGGTCACCCGCCGCAACACCGGCTATGCGCTCGACGCCCTGATGGACGCGGCCTGCCTCGATCCGGCGAGCACGGCCGACTGCAACGTGTGCCGGCTCCTCGCCGGATCGGAAGGCACCCTCTTCGTGGGCGTCGAGTTCGAGCTCAACCTCATTCCCCTCCCGCCGCCCGGGGAGCTGCTCTGTGTCCACTGCCGGTCGGTCGACGAGGCGCTCCGCGCGACGCTCGTGGCCATGCGGGCCCGGAGCGGCCCGGACGCCCTGCGGGCGACCCTCGACGCGCCGGTGCAGCTCACCGGCTGCGAGCTCATCGACGACAAGATCCTCTCGTGCACCAGGGACAACGCCGAGCAGGCCCGCAACCGCGCCTTCGTGGTGGGCGAGCCGGGTGCCGTGCTGGTGGTGGAGATGAAACACGTCGACCGCGCTCGCGTCACCGCCGCGCTCGACGCCGTCGAGGCCGACCTCCGGACGGCCGGGCTCGGCTACGCGTTTCCGCGGCTCGCCGGCGCCGAGGCCGATGCCGTGTGGGAACTGCGCCGGGCCGGCCAGGGGCTCGTCAACAACCTGCCGGGCGACGCCAAGCCCCGGGAGATCGTCGAGGACACGGCCGTCGCGGTCGAGGATCTGCCCGCCTACATCGCGGAGTTCGACCGTCTGCTCGCGGAGAAGCACGGCATCGACTGCGTCCACTACGCCCACGCCGGGGCCGGCGAGCTGCATCTGCGGCCCCTTTTCGACCTGCGGAGCCCCGCGGGACTGCGGATGTTCCGCGACGTGGCCACCGACGTGGCCGCGCTCGTGCGGACGTATCGTGGGAGCCTCTCCGGCGAGCACGGCGACGGTCGGCTGCGGGGCGAGTTCATCCGATCGATGGTCGGCGACGCGTGCTACCGCCTCATCGAGGCGGTGAAGCGGGCCTTCGATCCGCACGGCATCCTCAATCCCGGGAAGATCGTCGACACGCCGCCGATGGATACGAGCCTGCGGATCGTGCCGGGCGAGGCCGAGCCGCGGCACGAGACCGTGTTTCGCTTCGCCGACACCGGCGGCGTGCTCCGGGCCGCGGAGAAGTGCACCGGCGTGGGGCAGTGCCGCAAGTCGCACCTCATCGGCGGGACGATGTGCCCCAGCTTCATGGCCACGCGGGACGAGCGCGACACGACGCGGGCCCGGGCGAACGTCCTGCGTCATGCACTCGCCGGCCCGCGCGATGCCGCCGATCCTTGGACGCGGCCGGAACTGGCGGGGGTGATGGATCTCTGCCTGTCGTGCAAGGCGTGCAAGAGCGAGTGTCCGTCGAACGTCGACATGGCGCGACTCAAGGCGGAGTGGCAGCAGCACGTGCACGACGTGCGGGGCGTGCCCTGGCGGACGCGGCTGGTCGCCGGCACGGCCCGGCTCCTGCGTGCCGCGTCCCGTGCGCCCTGGGCCTACAACATCGCCGCCACGGCGCCCGGCATCGCGGCGATCGTGAAGCGTCTGTCGGGATTCGCGCCGGGTCGATCACTGCCGTCGCTGCCGCGCTCGACGGTGCGAGGCTGGTGGTGCCGACGCGGTGGCACGCGTGGTTCGGGCGGCCGGGGCCGGGTCCACTTCTTCTGCGACGAGTTCACCGACACCCTGGATGCCGAGATCGGCATCCGCGCGATCGAGCTGCTCGAGCGGCTCGGCTACGCCGTCACGATCCCCGCGCATGCCGACAGCGGTCGCGCGCACCTCTCGAAGGGCCTCGTGCGGGCGGCCCGGGATCTCGCCGTGCGGAACGTCGAGTCGCTCGATCCGGTCGTCACCGACGAGATGCCTCTGGTCGGGGTCGAGCCGTCCGCGATCCTGTCGTTTCGCGACGAGTATCCCGACCTCGTGCCGCGGAGCCTCGAGGCGGCGGCCCGTCGCCTCGGCGGACGCGCCCTGCTCATCGACGAGTTTCTCGCGCGCGAGGCGGCGGCAGGCCGGGTCGTTCCCGACGACTTTCGCCCCGCTTCACGACGGCTGCTCGTGCACGGCCACTGCCACCAGAAGGCCCTCGCCTCCCTCGATCCCACGGTGGGGATCCTCGCGCTGCCCCGGGGCCACACCGTGGAGGTGATTCCGAGCGGATGCTGCGGGATGGCCGGATCGTTCGGCTACGAGCGGGAGCACTTCGATCTCTCGATGCGGATCGGCGAGCTGGTCCTCTTTCCCGCGGTGCGGGCGGCGGGCGGGGACGTGACGCTCGTGGCCCCGGGCACGAGCTGCCGCCACCAGATCAAGGACGGCACGGGCCGCACGGCGCTCCATCCGGTCGAGGTGCTGCACGCGGCGCTGCCGAGCACAAAAAAAGGTGACAGTCACCAAAAATAGGCGGTCTGTGGCCCCTACGCAGCGCGGTATCGTGCTGCCCCCTTCCCGGAGTAGCGCATGGCCCGCGACACCGGCCCGGTGACGATCGTATGGTTTCGGCACGACCTGCGGCTCGACGACCAGCCCGCGCTCGCCGCAGCGGCGGCCCGCGGGGCGGTCGTCCCCGTCTTCATCTGGGCGCCCGAGGAGGAGGTGCCATGGGAGCCCGGCGCGGCGTCACGGTGGTGGCTGCACCAGTCGCTCGAGAAGCTCGCGGCGGGGCTGGCCAAGGCCGGTGCGCCGCTCGTGATCCGCCGCGGGCCGTCGCTCACCGCGCTCACCGCGCTCGCGAAGGAGTGCGGCGCAACCCACGTCGCGTGGAACCGCCGGTACGAGCCGGCCGTCGTGCGTCGCGACACCGACATCAAGAAGCGGCTCGCCGCCGACGGCCTGGAGGTGGAGAGCTTCAATGGCGGCCTGCTGTTCGAGCCCGTTCACGTGGCCACGAAGGAGGGCAGGCCATACCAGGTGTTCACGCCGTTCTGGCGGGCGCTGCTGGGGCGGCCCGAGCCGGTCGAGCCGGCGGCCGCCCCGCGGAAGCTGCGCGCGGCCCCGGCCGTCCCGCAGGGTCTCACGGTGGAGGCTCTCGACCTGCTGCCGGCGATCGACTGGGCGGGCACGATGCGCTCGACGTGGACTCCCGGCGAGGCGGGGGCGCGGCGACGGCTCGACACGTTCCTCGAGTCACGGCTCGGCAGCTACGGGACGGAACGCGACCGGCCCGACCATGAGGGCACAAGCGCGCTCTCGCCCCACCTCCACTTCGGCGAGATCTCGCCCCGCCGTGTCTGGCACGCGGTGCGCGAGGCGGCGGGGGGGCGGCCGGCCGCGAAGATCACGGGCAGCCCCGAGGTCTACCTGCGCGAGCTCGGCTGGCGGGAGTTCGCCAGTCACCTGCTCTACCACTTTCCCCACACGAGCGACCAGCCGTTGCGGGCGGACTACGCGCGGTTTCCGTGGGTGAGCGATCCCGTGGGCCTGCGGGCGTGGCAGCGGGGCCGAACCGGCTTTCCGATCGTCGATGCCGGCATGCGGCAGCTCTGGGCGACCGGCTGGATGCACAACCGCGTGCGGATGATCGTGGCCAGCTTCCTCGTGAAGGACCTGCGGGTCTCGTGGCTCGAGGGGGCGCGCTGGTTCTGGGACACGCTCGTGGATGCCGATCTCGCGGCGAACACGCTCGGCTGGCAGTGGGCGGCAGGCTGCGGAGCCGACGCGGCGCCGTACTTCCGCGTGTTCAATCCCACGAGCCAGGGCACGAAGTTCGATCCCGACGGCTCCTACGTGCGGCGCTGGGTGCCCCCGCTCGCGAGGCTCGGCGCGGGCGACATCCACGAGCCCGCCGCCGCGGACGGGGCCGACCTCGTGCGTGCCGGGATCGTGCTGGGCCGTGACTATCCGGAGCCGATCGTGGATCATGCGGAGGCGCGGAAGCGCGCCCTGGCCGCGCTCAAGACGGTGTCACGATCCCGCTGACGACCGGGACGGCGTCACTTCTTGGCGGCGATGATCTTTTCCCGGACGACCCGCTGTGCCTCCTGGTCGGCCACCCGTTGAGCGGCGGCCTCGGCCTGCTTCAGGAGCTTCGCGGCGGCGGCGTCGTCACCGGCCGCGGCGTTCGCCTTGGCCACGGCCAGGAGCGCGTAGGCCTTGTTCTCCGACCGATCGATCGTGTCGGCCACCTCGGCGGCCTCCTTGAGGAGTGCCTTGGCGGCGTCGGAATCGCCCCCCTTCGCCCGGACGTTCGCCGCGGCCGCGAAGGCCTCCGCGCGGGCCCGCGGATCCTCGACGGCCCGGGCGCTCGTTTCGAGCGCCTCGACCATCGCCTTGGCGTCGTCGAGCAGGCCGGCATCCGAATACCCGAGCGCGACGGCCGCGAGCGCCTTGGCCTTGAAGCGGTCGTCGACGGTGTCGGCGGCGGCCGCCGCCTCCTTGAGCGTCGCGAGCGCCTTGGCGGAATCGCCCGCGCCGGCGGTCTGCGAGCCGTAGATGCCCCCGGCCTCGGCGAGCACCAGCGTCTTGCCGAGAGGGTCTTCCACGCCGCCGGCCAGCGTCACCACCTCGTCGAGGACACCGCGTGCCGTCGCCTTCTCGTCCATCTCCGCGAAGAGGGCCGCGACCTCGAGGATCCGGGGCGCGACGAGCATCGTGTCGCCGTCCTTCGGGATGAGTCCCCGGGCTTCGGAGAGCGTTTTCGCCGCGCCCTTGCGGTCGCCCGCCTTGAACTGGCTCCGCGCCACGCGCACGAGCTCGCGTGACTGCAATTCCGGCGTCTTCTGCGCGCGGGCCCGCTCGAGCCGTTGGGCGATCGTCAGAGTGGACTTCTTCTTGCCGCCGCAGCCGCCGCTCCAGGCGACGACGAGGGCCAGGGCGACGGCCGTCGCGATGCGACCGGCGCGGGCTCGGGTGGAAGCAGATGAGAACATCGCGGAATCCTCCGTCATGGTTCGCCGGTCAGAACTTGAGTCGGGCGCGCATGAGCCGGGCGTGCGCCTCGGCCATGATGTCATCCTCGGCCGCCTCGTCCTCGGCCTCGTACGTCGCCGAAAAGCGCAGGAACGCGCCGCAGTCGTCCCACGGCACCGTGGAGATCGAGAGGTCGCGGATGAGGTACTGGCTGGCATCCTCGGCGGTGGCGAAGGACCGGTCACCCGCCGCGACCGGGGCCCTGGTGTAGAGGAAGTAGGTCCCGCCCGGCATCGTGGCCGCGAAGCCGACGGCGCGCAACACCCCGACGAGCTTCTCGAGCCGCCGTCGGTACTTCTCGCGCACCTGGCGCGGGATCGCGGGATCCGCGAGGGCGGCGGCCCCCGCCTTCTGGATCGCGATGAACTGCCCGGAGTCGCAGTTGTCCTTCACGTCGGCGAATGCCCGCACCAGCTTCTCGTGGCCGCACACCCACCCGAGCCTCCAGCCGATCATGTGGAAGCCCTTGCTCATCGAGTGCACCTCGACGCCGACCTCCTTCGCCCCGTCCACGGAGAGGAAGGAGAGCGGAGAACCCTCGTACGAGAGCATGATGTGGGCGGCGTCCTGCACCACGACGACGCGGTGGCGATGGGCGAACTCGACGACGCGGTCGTAGAACCGCCGCGTGGCCACCGCACCGGTGGGGCTGTTGGGATAGCACAGGACGAGCAGCTTCGTCCGCTCGAGCACGTCGCCGGGAATCCCGTCGAGATCGGGCATGAACCCGTTCTCGGGGAGCAGCGGCAGGCGGTGAACGTCGCCGCCGAACCACTTCGTCGCCGTCCCGGCGACCGGGTAGCCCGGCACGGTCATCAGCGTCACGTCGCCGGGGTCGATGAAGGCCGCCGGCAGCATCGCGTATGCCGTCTTCGACCCGATGCAGTGGTTGATCTCCCTGTCGGGATCGAGGGAGACGCCGAACTCGCGATCCATGAAGGACGCCACGGCCTGCTTGAAGAGGGCGATGCCGTTGTCGGCGTAGCCGCGGTTCTCGGGCCGGTCGACCTCCCGCCGCATCACGGCCCGCACGTGCTCGGGGGCCATCTCGTCGTTCTCACCGATGCCGAAGTCGAGCATGCGGCGTTCGGGATGATCCGCGACCGCCTGCCGCTTGGCGCGTTTGATCTTCTCGAACTTGTAGATCGCGGTGTCCTTGCCGTACCGCGCGCCGCCGATCCGCGTCGCGAAAAGGTCCTGGAACCAGGGGTCGGAGGCCTCGACGGGAGCGACGGTCGTGGACATGGGGGCCCGCGCGGGAGGTGGACTGGTAGATCGCCCGAAGGGGGGGTTCTGTGGCCTCTCCCCTCGCGAGTCGAGCCGAGGGTACCGGTTTTCAACGGCAGATTTCAACCATGTTTGCTCGGCGCCCCTTCCCGGGCTTCAGTTGAATCCCGGAGGAGACCGCCATGCCCGCCACCCCGCCCCGCCCCGCCGTCTTCGGTCCGTTCGACGGCGACTTCGATCCGTTCGAGGAGGACGAGGATCTCGGCGTGCTCGTGGAATTCGGGCGCGAACGAGGGGTTGGTATGCTGCCGCGTCCGCAGGACCGCGGGAGAGGCACACCACGATGGCAGACGTTCGACCCCTGAAGGCCCGTTCTTCCGACGCATCCCGACGCCGGCGACTCGAGCGCCGGGCCTTCATCGCCACGGCTGCTCTGGCCGTCGGCAGCACCGCCCTGCGACCGGTGCGGGCGGCCCGCCTCGGCCGGGAGACGCTCATCGGTGAAGGCGAGCACGTCTTCCGGGTGCGTCACCACTTTCCGCAGCTCCCCGACCGGTTCTCCTGGCAGACCACGCACAACGTGGCGGTCGACTCCGCGGGCAACCTCTATGTGATCCACGAGGGACGACGAAACCTGAAGGACCATCCGGCGATCTTCGTCTTCGACCACCAGGGTGCCTTCGTGCGGGCCTTCGGCAGCCAGTTCCAGGGGGGTGGGCACGGCGTCGAGATTCGCAGGGAGGGAAACGAGGAGTTCCTCTACGTCTGCGGCTATCAGCAGGTGAAGGCGATCGCGAAGCTCACCCTCACCGGCGAAACGGTGTGGTTTCGGAAGGCCCCGATGGAGTCGGGAGCCTATGCCGCCGGCGAGAACCTCTCGACCGAGCCCACGTGGACGCGCGAGGGCTTCCTGCCGACCAACGTGGCCTTCCTCGGCGACGGGGTCGAGACGTCCGAAGGCGCGAGCGACATCCTCGTGGCCGACGGCTACGGCGCCTTCCGCATCCATCGCTACGATCGGGACGGCACCTGGAAGTCGTGTTTCGGCGGCCCCGGCGAGGGGAAGGGGACGTTCAGCACGCCGCACGGACTGTGGGTGGATCGCCGACCCGGCCGGGAAGCGTCGATCGTGGTCGCCGACCGGGCCCACAACACGCTGCAGACCTTCGCCCTCGACGGGACCTACCGCGAGACCATCGAGGGCTTCGGCCTGCCGGCCAACCTGGAGACCTGGAAGCACCTGATGGTCGTGCCGGAACTCAAGGCGTGCGTCACGCTCCTCGATGCGGACAACAAGGTGGTGGCGCGGCTCGGCCGGGCGGTGGAGCGGCTCGCCGAGATCAAGGATCTGCGGCAGCAACCCGACAAGTGGGTCGACGGCCAGTTCGTCCATCCGCACGACGCCTGCTTCACGCCGGAGGGCGACATCGTCGTCGCCGAATGGGTCGCCACCGGCCGGGTCACGAAGCTCGAGCGGGTCGATCGGGCGACGTAGCACGCATCCATCTTTGGTGAAGCAACGGCTCGAGGGCGGCAAAAGTCTCCTCGCCGTGGCCGCAGCGGCCACACGCTCGTCGAGCGTTCGCCGACCCCCTCGCCTCGCTTCCCCATGCTTTGAAATCGTCGCTCCAGCAAAACGAGATGTGCTCTCGTACGCATGGCGGTGGTGGCCGCATCATGCGCGGCGTCCCGGCACGATGCCGAACTCCTCGAGCAGCGCCCGTGGCGCGCCGATGTCCACGACGTGGACCGCGCCGGTGAACGACGCGGCTCCGGCCGCCTCGAACCCCCGCTTCCGCGCGACGAACGTGGCCGTCGCGGCGGCACGGATGCACTTCCCGGCCGGCATCCCGGAGTCCGCGTCGAGGCCCGAGGGCACGTCGATCGCCAGCACCCGCGGTGCTCGCGGTCCGGTCGCACGTGCGGTCACCGCCTCGATCGCCGCCGCGATCGTGCCACGGGGAGGCCCCACCGCACCGGTGCCGAGGAGCGCGTCGACGATCACGTCTCCATCGGCGATGGCCGCGGCGAACGCATGCGACTCCGCCGTCGAGAGGTCGGCGCACGGGATGCCCGACCGTCGCACGATCTCGAACATGGTCGCCGCGTCCCCGGCGAGCCGTGTCGGCGGGCCGGCCAGGATCACCTCTACGGCAAACCCGGCCCGGTCGAGGTGCCGGGCGATGACGAAGCCGTCGCCACCGTTGTTGCCGTGCCCGCAGAGGATCACCACGCGGGCCGACTCCGGCCAGAGGCGTGCGAGGAGTGCGGCGGCTCCGCGACCGGCGTTCTCCATGAGCACCACGCCGGGCACGCCGTAGTGCCCGATCGCACGGCGGTCGAGGTCACGCACCTCGTCACGCGAGAGCATTCGGGCGCTGCCGACGGTCGACTCGAACGCATCCATGATCGGGACCCCTGGAGGAGAACCTGGCCTCGTTCCTCACTCTCGCCGCAGCCCTGCCACTCCGCAACGTGGCCTGTCACGTGGCGCACGTCTCCAGGCGTGCGAATGCGGGTTCACGGCGTGTGAAAGGGAACGCGCCGCAGGCTCGCCCAGGCCCCTCTGCGGTTTCCCTCCAGTTGCCTCTTCCCTGCCCTCACGTGGCGCACGCCTCCAGGCGTGCGAATGGGCTCTCGCCTCGCGTGGTGGTCGCCGTCAGGCCGGGGTACCATGCTCACGCGCGTCGTCCCTCGACATCGATGCCGGGTATCAGGAAAACGGACTCGGATGCGTGCGGCATTCATCGAACGAACCGGCCCTCCGGACGTCATCCGCGTGGGTGATCGGCCCGACCCGCGACCAGGTCCCGACGACGTGCTCGTGCGGGTGCGTGCGGCGGCGGTGAACCCGATCGACACCTACGTCCGCGGCGGTGCCGTGGCGATGCCGCTGCCCCTGCCGTTCGTGGTGGGATGCGATCTGGCAGGCGATGTCGTGGCGGTGGGCGAGGCCGTCGCGGGGTTCGCCGTCGGCGATCGCGTGTGGGGATCGAACCAGGGCCTGCTCGGTCGGCAGGGCACGTGCGCCGAGTTCGCAGCCGTCAACGCCCGCTGGCTCTACCCGACCCCGGCGGACGTGTCGGATCGCGACGCGGCGGCCGCGGCCCTCGTGGGGATCACCGCGCACCTCGGTCTCGTCACCCACGCCGGCCTGCAGGCCGGTGAGACGATCTTCGTCAGCGGTGGCTCGGGTGGCGTCGGCACGATGGTGGTGCAGATCGCGAAGCGGCTCGGGGCGCGCGTCATCGCCACGGCCAGCGGGGAGGAGGCCGCGGCCCGCGTCGCCGCACTCGGGGCGGATCTGGTGATCGATCGTCGCACGCTCCCCCCGGCTCCCGACGCCCTCGCGCGGGCCGTGCTCGCGGCGTCGCCGGGCGGCGTCGACGTCGTGTGGGAGACGCTTCGCGAGCCCGATCTGGATGCCGCTGTCACGATGCTCGCCGACCGGGGGCGGATCGTGCTGATGGCGGGCCGGGAGGCGCGGCCCGCGTTGCCCGTCGGACCGTTCT
>Ga0214923_10001105_pt1 | contig 39086 bp, 37 predicted proteins | sample LL1510_MetaG_FD_177993 | JGI IMG/M metagenome (GOLD analysis project Ga0214923, IMG submission 177993) | Freshwater microbial communities from Lake Lanier, Atlanta, Georgia, United States - LL-1510 | ecosystem: Environmental > Aquatic > Freshwater > Lake | place: USA: Georgia | collected...
ATGCTCGACTGTCGTTATTTAATATCACATGGGATGCCGCGAAGCGAGAATTGAAAATACAAAAATCTGACAACAGTAATTTCTCTGGCTCCAATGATATCGCCAATTTAAATGAAGTGTTGAACCAATTGGTGTTTTTTTGGCCTGACAATAGTATCACCCACAATCCCACCCGCATGATTGAAATTAATATATGTGAGGTGGGTAAGTCGTATAATCACACTGATGGGACGTTGCATTTTTACGACTATGTATCGTACAGCTCGAATTGGTCGAGCGCTAAAACCAACGCGGAAACAAAGTATTATTATGGAAAGCGGGGGTACTTAGCCACTATCACCTCTGCCGCGGAAAGTGTTTTCTCCCGAAATCAAACCAGTGCATCTGTGGACGGATGGGTTGGCGCTAACGATACCTTGACTGAGGGGACTTGGCGCTGGGTCACCGGCCCTGAGGGGCTGGTAACGAGTCTCTACGATAGTGCGTTAGGTACGGTATTTTATCAAGGAAGACAGTCCGGGAGTGCTATTACTGTTGACAATATAAATTACGAGAATTGGGCATCATCGACCTATGACAGTAATGGACATCGAACTGGTGCCCGTATACAGCCGGACGACGCCGGATCAAATGAGGATTATATGCAGTTAGTCTCAAGCAGTGGAACCAATCAAGAAGGGAAATGGAACGATTTGCCGGGGACTTATACTCTCTCAGGCTATTTTGTGGAATGGGGCGGAATGGGCGAGTCGGGAAACACAATCACGATTCACATTTTACCCTCAAATGCGTTTAAAAGCGCGATGGGAATGTGAGGTGCGTCTATGGGAAAAATGCATAATATTCTGATGAAAATGAGTCGGTTAAACCGTTGGGGCCGTGCATTGAGTGTGGTCGCTGTGACGGTGGCTAGTCTTAATGGTGTGGCGATGGATGTGCGTGCCGCGACACGCGACCTGACGATCACTGGGAGTCCGATGGTGTTTTTCGACCGGACGCAGAATCCGACGGTGTCAATCACCTCTAGGGTCACTGTAGGATCGGATCAACCGATTCAATACGCGTCAGTGCGGATGTTTGGGTATGCCGGCCCGGACGATAAATTAGATATCAACCCGTATTATAATCGACTGTCGTCGTTTACAAAAACATGGGATGCTCCGAATCGAGAGCTGAAAATACAAAAATCTAATGGCACCAATTTTTCCGGCTCCAATGATATCAGCGATTTAAATGAAGTGTTGAACCAATTGGTGTTTTTTTGGCCTGACAATAGTATCACCCACAATCCCACCCGCATGATTGAAATTAATATTTGTGAGGTGGGTAAGTCGTATGAACATCCTGATCATACGTTGCATTTTTATGATTTTGTAAATTTCAGTGGAACCTGGTCGTCTGCTAGGACTAACGCATCGAGTCAGATGTATTACGGTAAAAAGGGGTATTTAGCGACCATTACTGCTTCAAATGAGAGCACTTTCGCGAGGTCTCAAGCGCCGTCGAGCGCCGGTTGGGTGGGCGCGAGTGATGAATTAGTCGAAAATACCTGGCGCTGGGTGACAGGTCCTGAGGGATTGTTGACCAGTGTTAAAGATTCGAATTTGGGGCTTGTGTTTTGGACGGGTCTTTCGAATGGGTCGAACTACACGAATGACGGTATCAATTATTCAGTTTGGAATTCGGGAGAGCCTAATCAGTCAGGAAATGAAGATTATATGCAATGGACCGGATCAAATTGGAACGATCTGTCCGGGACGGCGACCTTGTCGGGATACTTCATTGAATGGGGCGGAATGGGTGAGGCGGGTAATACAATCACGATTCACATTTTACCCTCAAATGCGTTTAAAAGCGCGATGGGAATGTGAGGTGTGTCTAAAAATGCATAATTTTCTGATGGAAATGAGTCGATTAAACCGGTGGGTCCGTCCATTGAGTGTGGCCGCCGTGGCGGTGGCTAGTCTTAATGGTGTGGCGATGGATGTGCGTGCCGCGACGCGCGACCTGACGATCACTGGGAGTCCGATGGTGTTTTTCGACCGGACGCAGAATCCGACGGTGTCAATCACCTCTAGAGTCACTGTAGCATCGGATCAACCGATTCAATACGCGTCAGTGCGGATGTTTGGGTATGCCGGCCCGGACGACAAATTAGATATCAACCCGTATTATGCTCGACTGTCGTTATTTAATATCACATGGGATGCCGCGAAGCGAGAATTGAAAATACAAAAATCTGACAACAGTAATTTCTCTGGCTCCAATGATATTGCCAATTTAAATGAAGTGTTGAACCAATTGGTGTTTTTTTGGCCTGACAATAGTATCACCCACAATCCCACCCGCATGATTGAAATCAATCTTTGTGAGGCGAATAAGTCGTATGAACATCCTGATGGAACCTTGCATTTTTACGACTATGTATCGTACAGCTCGAATTGGTCGAGCGCTAAAACCAATGCGGAAACAAAATATTATTATGGCAAGCGAGGGTACCTAGCCACGATCACAGGAGTGGCTGAAAGTCAGTTTTCGAGAAAGCAAACAACGGCGACAGCTCAGGGATGGGCCGGAGGTAGTGATGCGGCGGTTGATGGCACATGGCGCTGGGTAACAGGCCCTGAAGGTTTGAGAATTAGTGGGAAAGATTCTCTGGCCGGTGCAGTATTTTGGGTCGGTAACTATACTCCGGGCGGAACTAAATATGTCGGTGACCTAATAGATTATGAGAACTGGAATGCCTCTGGCATAACATATACTGCGAGCGGGCACCGCAATACACCAACTATTCCTACGGAGCCAAACGGGGGCAATCATGCCGAAGATTATTTGCAGCTGGTTCCAGGGCAAGGTAACTCCGACTCAGAGGGGGTATGGAACGATCTGTCCGGGACGGCGACCTTGTCGGGATACTTCATTGAATGGGGCGGAATGGGCGAGTCGGGAAACACAATCACGATTCACATTTTACCTTCAAATGCGTTTAAAAGCGCGATGGGAATGTGACCCGCCTGAGTTGATTGCGTTGACGGGCGCGATTCTCACTTGATAGGATCTAATAATATTATTTCCACAGCAACTAAGTGGGCCGTCCCACTTTTTTGATTTTTTAGGAGGTTTTTTCCTAAAAGTATGGATCACTGGCTGCCACATCGCGTGGCGTGGAAGGGAACACTATGATCGTTATTGATAATTTTAGTCAAGTTGCGGCGCAAATTGAAAATGAACGTGGGATCTCAAAAGAAACGTTGGCTAGCGCTATCGAACAAGCTCTGGTCTCAGCGTGTCGCCGTAAATTCCACGAGGAATCAGTTTTGGAAGGTCAGTTGGACCAGGAATCTGGCGAGGCCCGTATTTTCCAAGTTTGGCAAATAGTTGATGCCGTGTCGAATGAATATACGGAAATGACTGTTGATGAGGCGAGAAATTTCCGTCCCGCAGTTGAAATCGGGGATGTGATTCGAAATGAAGTCACCCCTCAGGATTTTGGCCGCATCGCGGCACAAACCGCCAAGCAGGTAATTATTCAACGGATTCGGGAAGCCGAAAAAAACGCAATTTACGCTGAGTTTAAGGATAAAGTTGGGCAAATTCTTGTCGGGACAGTACAGCGGGTTGAAAACCGAAATTATTTAATAAATCTCGGTAAAGCCGAAGCCATTCTTAATTTTAAGGACCAAATTCCCGGTGAACGGTTTATGCCCAAGGAGAAAATCCGGGTGTATATTTCAGGCGTGGATAAAAATAGTCGGGGTACGTTTATTAACATATCTCGGTCACATCCTGGACTTCTGAAGCGATTGTTTGAACTTGAGATCCCTGAAATTCAGGATGGAATTATTGAGTTGGTGAGTGTGTCTCGGGAACCTGGAAAACGGGCAAAGGTGGCGGTAAAGTCTAATAACCCGTCGATAGGGGCTGTGGGGACCTGTGTTGGACATTTGGGCGCTCGGATTCAATCGATTATCAAGGAACTGGGTGTTGAGAAAATTGACGTTCTCGAGTGGGATGAAAACCCTAAAGTCTATATCTCAAATGCATTGAAACCCGCGAAAGTTGATCAGGTGATTATTACCGATATTGCGGCTAAAACGGCGGTGGTGGTGGTTCCCAATGATCAGCTCTCGTTGGCGATAGGGAAAAGCGGGATTAATGTTCGGCTAACTGTGAAGTTAACCAGCTGGAAGGTGGATATACTCAGTACCGACGAATTCGGGAAAAAAGCCGGTGAAATTCGAGAAGAAAATCACCTGTCGATTGTAGATAAGATTAGAAAATCGAAAGAAGCCGATGAAGCGGATGAGTTAGCCGCCTCTGCCATCGCTAAGGCGATGGTAGATTCCGATGACGGAGTACCTGACCATCAGCTTAAAGCCTCCGAGTTCGCAAAGATTTTGAAAATTAAAACAAAGGATTTGATCGAACGCGCAAAAACAGTTGGAATCGAAATCGCAAGTGTCCGTAGCGTATTGTCTCCTGAACAAGTTGAATTATTAAAAGAAAAGATATAATACATTGAAATTAATAGACCTTTCAAAGTCGTTGGGAAAATCGCCGAAAGAGGTGATGTCTCTACTCTCCGACCTAAACATCCGAATAAAGTCACCCAATCAAAAACTGGACGCTGGATTAGTTCAGCAGGTTAAAGACCTGTATCGCGGCGAAGACGCTCAGGATGATGGGATCGTGCCCCCGAAAGTGATCAAGGTTTCGGGTGATCGCTTGCTTATTAAAGATCTAGCCAGTCTTATAGACTGTGATTTGGGTAAATTGATGAAAGCCGTCCTTGAGAAAGGAATGTTGCTTAATCTCAACTCGGAAATAGACATTTCGTTGGCGGTCGAGTTAGCCGCTAAGCTAAATGTTGTTCTTGATGTTGAAGGTGTCCAATCTGAGGCGCCAATGGATATTAGATCCTCCTTGGAAAAAATCGAAGAAGCGGAACTTGATCGTGACCCTGACGCTCTCACCGACCGCCCACCGGTTGTGACCATTATGGGTCACGTTGATCATGGAAAGACGTTGTTACTTGATACTATTCGGAAATCGAATATTATTTCGGGGGAAGCTGGGGGGATCACTCAGCACATTGGAGCATATCAAGTAGTGGCGAAAGGAAAGAAAATTACTTTTCTTGATACGCCTGGACACGCCGCATTTACCTCACTGCGCGCTCGTGGATCGCAGATTACGGACGTTACGATTTTGGTTGTAGCGGCGGATGAAGGTATAAAGCCTCAAACCGTTGAGGCGATCCACCACGCCAAGGCAGCCGCTGTTCCGATTATTGTTGCAATAAATAAGATGGATAAGCCAGATGCCGACCCTGAACGGGTTAAACAACAGCTTGTAGAGCATGATCTCGTTCCTGAAGAATGGGGAGGAAAGACGATCATGGTTCCGATTTCCGCTAAAGCAAAAACGGGAATATCAGAGCTTCTAGACATGATTTTATTAGTGGCTGAAATGGCTGAGTTGCGTGCGGACTCAACTTGCTTAGCAAAAGCCGTCGTTATCGAGTCTCGGTTGTCCAGAAAAAAAGGTCCGATTGCTACGGTGTTGGTAAAGTCCGGTACCTTGAGAGTGGGGGATTTTTTTGTGATTGGTACCACCTCGGGAAAAGTTCGCGCGCTATTAAACGACCTCGGCGAGAAGGTAGATTCAGCGGGGCCCGGCGCACCGGTTGAAGTGCTAGGTATTTCTGAGGTTCCGGCTCCCGGTTCGATTCTTGAGTGTATGGTGACTGAGCGAGATACAAAAGAAGAAATGGAGCAACGCCTTCTGGCGATTGAAGGGCAAACTGGGTTTAAAACGATTACCTTGGAGGCGTTGTCCGAACAAGTCGAAAAGGGCGAAGCCCAGCGACTAAACCTGATTATAAAGGCGGACGTTAATGGGTCGTTAGAGGCCATTATTACCTCGGTTCAACAGGTGCATTCGCCAGAGGTGACGGTTAGTATTATTCATGCGGCGACCGGGCCGATTAACGAAAATGATATTCTCCTGGCAAGAGCCTCATCGGCGATTATTGTCGGGTTTGGCATAACAATAAATGGTGAAGCGCAATTGTTGGCTGAATCAGAGGGTGTCGAAATCAAGATGTACAGTATTATTTACCAGATTCTTGATGATTTGAACCGTGCCGTACAGGGATTATTGAAGCCTGTATTTGAAGAGGTCGAACATGGCCGGGCAGAGGTCAGGCAATTGTTTCGATTTTCTAAAGTGGGTACCATCGCGGGCTCATATGTTTTATCAGGTAAGATTTTCCGTACCAGTCAAGTTAGAGTTATTCGTAACAAGCAGGTTGTCCATGAAGGAAAATTGGGTAGCTTAAAGCGGTTTCAGGAAGATGTTAAAGAGGTTGCCACTGGGTTTGAGTGTGGGATAGTCGTTGAGGATTGGGATGTAGCGGTTGGTGATGTGATCTTCTGTTACACAATTCAGGAAAAGAAACGCTAAACGATGCCGATTCGGTTAGATCGTTATGGTTCCGTACTTCGAAAAGAAATATCCGATATTTTGTTTAAAAAGATGCAAGACCAAGGGTTGGGACTTGTGAGTGTAACGCATATCAAAATTTCGAAGGACGTATCTCAGGCCTCGGTCTATTTTAGCGTCCTTGGCGGCGATCAGGAAAAAGCAAAAGTCTATCGAAAATTGAACGATGCGGCTAAGTTTATCAAAGGTGAGATCAGTAGAGTCATTCGTAACGTTACAATTCCTGATCTGATTTTTGTGTATGATGATTCGCTGGATCGTGGCGTGCGGATGTCCCAGCGCATTGATGAAATTATCCGAGAAGACTCAAGCAACCGCTGACGAGATTCGGACGTTAGCGTTAGAGTCCAAACAATGCCTAGTCACTGTTCACCAGGATCCGGATGCTGATGCTATTGGTTCAGCAATCGCATGGGCCCATTTATTAAGGCAATTTGGTTGCAACGTAACGGTTTGGGCAGAGGACCCACTCGATGACTATTTGCTATGCTTGCCGGGTGCTGAAACGGTTTCTCAACACATTGATATGTCTGCTAACTATGATTCCATTTGGGTGTTGGATAATACGTCAATTGAACGGATTCGGGGGTTTGAATCATTGGTACCCATGTTGTCGGCTGTTCCTGTTGTAAATATTGACCACCATCGGGATAACACAATGTTTGGGATGTATAATATCGTGGAGGACATTTCATCAGTTGGGGAGTTGGTCACTTGGATTGCTCGCCGTTGGAATATTCCCTTGCCGCCGGGTATTGCGGCGTGTCTTTACGCGGCAATTGCGTGTGATACTGGTCGGTTTTTATATTCGAATACGACAGCCTCCACATTTGAAGCCGCTAGCTTTTTAATTGCGCAAGGGGTAGATCCCAGCGAATGGGGTACTCGCCTATTTGAATCCCTTCCGGCACAGGCAATGGTGACGTTAAACAGCGCATTACATAACTTAGTTATCGATTTCGAACATCGGTTTGCGTATACCACGCTCCCGTTGGGGGCCGGACCAGACCTTGTTAAACCAATCGATTTTATTCGCCAAATTAAAGAGGCCGACGTTTTTGCCGTATTCAGGGAAGAGGCCGATCACTCGGTTCGAATTAACTTGCGCTCTAAGGGCTCGGTGATTGTATCACGTGTCGCCCATCAGTTCGGTGGGGGGGGGCATCCGAAGGCCGCAGGAATTCGATTAAGTGGTCCGTTAGATTACGCGGTGTCTCGTGTTGTGGCCGCAGTGCTTGATGAGATAAACGATGTGGCTAATCATTGATAAGCCGGTTGGATTTTCCTCGTTCCAGGTTGTGGCGGCCGTCCGTAAAAAGACCGGTGTAAAAAAAGTAGGGCATGCTGGCACTTTGGATCCTTTTGCATCCGGTGTCTTGGTCGTCGCAGTTGGTCGGGAATTTACTCGGTTAATCGATACGGTTCAAAGTGCCGAAAAAGAGTATTTAGTTCGTCTTGTATTCGGGATTGAGACGGAAACATTTGACCCCGAGGGAAAAATTACTGCAATTGATACAAAAATTTCTACGAATTCTGATGTCGCACAATTTATCAGTGACCCATCGTTTCAGAATCGAATTTTACACGAGTTTATTGGGAACATTAATCAGTTTCCACCCAGATTTTCCGCTAAAAAAATAAACGGAGTACCGATGTATTCTTTAGCGAGAGCGCAGAAAGATTTTGAGGTAAAGCCTAACCGGGTGACTATTTCGGAGTTAAGAATCGTTCGAGTGCGTAATACATCCTTCCCGTCACTAGATCTCTATGTTCGTTGTGGCAAAGGCACGTATATTCGTAGCCTAGTAAGAGATTTAGCTCGAAAGTTAAATACGGTGGCATTTGCACAATTGTTGGTAAGAACCCGTGTCGGCAACTACCGCATCGGCGATGCGATAACGCTGGAACAATTATGCGGTTAATCGGAACGATCCCGAGGGGGGCGGCCATTGGACTGGGGGTGTTTGATGGTGTCCACTTGGGCCATCGTGAGATCGTACAGAAATCCGACGCCATTTTAACCTTTCATCCCCATCCAGATCGGGTTCTGAATAAAAATAGTCAATTAGAGTATTTGACCTCACTTAGGGAAATGCGTGCCCTGCTACAGACATTGGCCGTGTTTCGGTTTACGACGCGAGCTTCAAAATTGCCTCACGGCACATTTTTGGAGTACATTGCCCATGATATTTGTCCGTCCAAAATAATAGTTGGCGATGATTTTCGATTTGGGTACAACCAACTCGGTACCTCTGACTTCCTGAGTGAATGGGCTAAAACAAAGGGAATAGGCGTGGAGGTTGTCGGGTTGCGTGGGGATGGCAATCAAGTAATAAAAAGCACAGTTATCCGCACCTGGATTTCCAGTGGAGATGTTGATCGGGCCTGTCAGTGGCTGGGGCATCCCTACCCCTTATTTGGGACGGTTATTCGGGGAAAAGGTACCGGTAAAACGTTAGGATTCCCAACTGCGAACTTGGTCTTATCTCGACACAAATGTGTTCCAGGTTTTGGGGTTTATAATGCGGTGGCTCAATGGGGTGAAAAACGGGTATCGGGTATCGTGTATATTGGTCGGCGGCCAACGCTTGGATATGGTTTTGCTGTCGAATTACATATACCGGGATTTTCTGGTGATTTATATGGCCGACGATTACAGGTTTGGATAAATAGGCGTATTCGGGGAGAAATGAAATTCGAAAATGTAGCTGATTTAGTCGATCAAATTACTAGGGATATTCGAGAGTTATCCCCGTTTTAGCCAGGAATTCCATCGATAATTTACGCGGGCTATTGTAGATCGGGTTCGACTTTGGATTCTCTTATTGCCGATGTGGGTACAATGGTCTCGGGGAGCATCTCGGATATGGTTTGGGTTGATAAATCGGCTACGACGTATTGGACGGGATCACCCGTATCTAAATTGCCGTTATGATTGATGTCGACCGTGACTTTATAAATTAGCCCGGGCCCTTGGCGAGATATCCCATCAGCGGTTGATATGCCGTCAAGGGTACCAACTAATTGAGTGAAATTGTAAATCGGTTTGGAAAATTGATGTATTTCTCCCGATACAGCTCGATAGTAATAAAGTTGATGGTTATCGAGTGGGTCTATCCTTCCATTTCGGTTCGTATCTTCTACCGCCATACCGAAGACTAAAATCGATTCGCCGTTTGATAGTCCAGCAGATAGTCCAATAATCGACACCGCGCGGTTAAATAAAATATGTTGCTGACCAGTTTTTCTGTTATAAATTGCTAAATTCGTTACCGATTTATTAGTTAGCAGGGGGATACATACAATGCCCATCCCCTTATCGACAATTAATGGAGTGCCAGGAATTGTCCGTACCGGGGCGCTAGATTGAGTAGACGTGTGTAGCTCCTTGTGGGTCGGTACAATTGAACGATAGATTCTTAGACCCCCAAGAATAATTACACCTGCCACAATCGTGAAGAGGCCGATCCTAAAATACAGTCGTGTCGTCGCTCGACGTTTATGAGATTCTGATTTGTAACTGGTCATCACTCCAAAGTATACATTAGGGGGCCATTATAAAAAAAGTATCCAATCCCTATCGGCCGAAGATAAGGTAATGGTGTTTACTTGTTTTGAAAGAGATAAAGTCATCGGATGCTCCTAAATTAAATGGATTACTGCGTTAGGGGAATACATGTCATTCGACACATTCCGTGGTTATCAAACATCGAAGTTTTTGCGATAAACGATTCCTGCTATGATAGCGAGCATGAATGGTCCATTGGGTAAGGTATGGTTTGTGGGTGCCGGACCAGGAGATCCTGGCTTGATGACAGTGGCAGGCGCTACGGCGTTGTCGGATGCTACTGTGGTCCTTTATGACTATTTGATTCACCCGTCGATACTCAATTATTCCCCGAACGCCGATTTGGTCGTTGTCGGAAAAAGTCGGGGGTACCATAGTAAAAAACAAGACGAAATAAATAGCCTTTTACTTAAATACGCTCAAGATGGGCACCGTGTCGTTCGTTTAAAAGGCGGGGATCCCTGTATATTTGGCCGTTTAGGTGAAGAATTGGAAATCCTGATTGAGAACGGAATTCCATTTGAGATTATCCCTGGAGTCACAGCGGGTACCGCCGCTGCGATATATTCTGGAATACCGTTAACCTATCGTGAGATTTCGCGATCAGTTGCGTTTGTTACAGCGTCCACGTTTTCAAATATTGATCAACTTGGGGATCTCCACATTCCAATTGCGGATACGATTGTGTTTTTTATGCCATTGGCCCATTTAGATGCACTGTCTGCACGTATTCCAATCGTCACACATTTTACTCTGGACACCCCGGCCGCATTAATTTCGGATGGGACTACTCAGGCCCATCGCCATGTTGTTGGAACATTAGCGACTATTGGCGAATTATCCCGTCAACTCAATTTTAGATCTCCATCGTTGTTAATTGTCGGTGAGGTGTGTCGCTTCTCAAAGACCTTGTCCTGGTTTTCCCCTTCAGGAGACTCAAGCCCATTTTCATTTAGGAGAAATCGATAATGGATAATTTAGTAAATTTACTGAAGCGAAAAGGTACGGGGCCCACAATGAGTAAGTCTTTGTCCCATGAAGACCTGTTGCAAATCGATCAGTTTCTAGCCGATTCATCGCAATCACTGACGACGTTAAGTACCCTGCTAACGGCCATCGTAACGTTGGCCCCGAGTCCGGTCGAGTTGGAATGGATCAAGCGTTCACGAATGAATTTAACAAAAATTCCCTATGAACTGAGGTGGCTACTGTCACAAACGCCTGAATCGGAATTTCAGCGCGTGATATTAGACTGCATTTCGGGAACGACTTTATCCCGAGTTGAGGCACGCCGTTGGATGGATAAATTATTTAGTGATACTCCCGATTGGGAAAAAGCAGCGTTTTTAGAGGCGCTTCGACTACGCCGGGAATCACCTGAAGAAAATCAAGCGGCACATGAGATGTGCTTGGAGCGGAGTCATCGTATCTCAACGTCATGGCCTGAAATTATTGATATATCTAATGGCTATGATGGCTTTAATCGTACCCCTTATTTGGCACCATTTGTCGCCTCTGTTATCGCCGCGTTGGGCGTTCGAGTGGTCTTACATGGGATTGATGAGGTATCGCCTAAACGAGGAATCACGACCCACAAATTGTTAGCGGCAGCTGGGAAAAATGCGATACGTTGTCCTGCGGATATCTGCCATGATCTGGAGCGAGTAGGGTGGACCTACATCGATCAGACCATATTCTCTCCGGATATAGCGAGTTTGAAACCCCTGCGAATGGCCATGGTCAAACGACCAATTCTAGCCACTGTAGAAAAATTATGCCTACCGGTTACCGGCGCATGGACAGGTATGGTCACGGGGTATACCCACCCGCCTTACAAAAGTAAGACCGTGGCGTTAATCGCCAATCTGCCACTGGAATCGGGTGTCATCATTCGAGGTAGCGAAGGTAGTTCACAGCCTCCGTTGGATCGTCGATGTCCTCAGATTCGGATGGGTAATCAGCAAATCATCGACGATGGGTTTGTCCGTCCTGAGGATTTTCACTTGCAAACACTCACTTCGCTTCCATGGGAATCAATGTCGGTGGAACGTAATCTTCAAGAGGGTATAGACGGATTGGCTAATCCCCAAGGGATCAGCACTGATCTGATTCGATACCACACGATGCAATTATTAGCGTCTGTATCACCACCGAGTTTGCAGGGTAAGAATCTGGAAACTATTGTTCAAAATGTGATTCAATCAGGTAAGGCGTTAGAGCGATGGGCTCTGTTTTAAGCATCGCTATCTGGCGACTCAAGTGTGCGTTGAATTGGGCAATGGTGTATTCTGGGGCGGCACATCGATATGAGTGGCGTCATTATTTTGGTCATTCGAATGCTATAACCCCTGGCGAGACGCCCGAACCTGTTCTCAAAATGATTGCGTTGGCCGCTGGATTTCGATCAGGAATGCGTGTGCTCGATTTAGGATGTGGACGAGGGACTGCCCTGGCGTATTGGTCAATGGTTTACGGCATCCAACCCATCGGGATCGAGCGGGTACGATCCGTAGCGCACGCGGCGCGCCTCTTGTTAAAATCGATTATCGCCACGTCCGAGATTCTCACTGGGGACTTTTTCGGTATCGTATGGCCAGAGGTTGATGCCGTGGTGGTGTCGACGACGTGTTTTTCTGCCCAGGACCTAGACCAGCTGATGCATCGGTATAGGCAATTGCCAACGGGTACAGTTGTTGTCCAAATATCGAATGATGTACCGATGAACGAATTGAAATGTATTTGGCGTGGGAGTCACCGTTTTCCTTGGGGAAATTGTCCGATCAGTGTATTTAGATGCGTGTGACCCGCCCGTCCATATCCACTGATATTATGGCCCAATCAAGGCGTTCGACGGCGTTCGGAGGCATATTGTGAAACGATGCCTTGTTTTTCGAGATCTTCCATGAGTCGCGCCGCCCGGTTGTACCCAATTCGGAGTTTCCGCTGTAAATAGGATGTTGATGCATATTGGGTGCTAATAATAATTTGTTTCGCTTCTTCAAAGAGTTCGTCTTGGTCTGGTTGGGGGGCTTCGCTTGGTTCTAATGGCTCCACTTCCATCGCGGCTTCGAAGTACTGTGGGGATGCCTGTGCTTTGATGAATTGAACCACGGATTTAACTTCTTTCTCGCTGACATAGACGCCTTGGACTCGTTGGGGTTTAAATGAACCGACGGGAGAGTAGAGCATATCTCCTTTACCCAGTAATTTTTCGGCACCTGCCATATCTAGAATGGTTCGAGAGTCGATTTGGGACTGCAAAAAGAAGCTGACTCGGGACGGAACATTCGCCTTAATTAATCCAGTGACCACATCAACGCTCGGTCGTTGAGTGGCGATGACCAGATGAATTCCGGTGGCTCTCGACATTTGAGCGAGGCGACAAATCGTATTTTCGACCTCTTGCGACGCGACCATCATCAAGTCAGCTAACTCGTCGATGATTACGACGATATAAGGGTATTTTTGGTAAATAGTATGAGTTGATTGCTCAACTGAATCTTGGAGTGGGGAACCTTTTTCCTGATCGATCACCCACTGATTAAATCCCTCAATATTTTTTACACCTACTTTTGAGAATACTTCGTAACGGCGTTCCATCTCGACTAATGCCCATTTGTTTAATGTGGCGGCGGCTTTGTGTGGGTCTGTGACAACGGGCGCCACCAAATGGGGTATTCCTTCGTATAAACTGAGCTCAACTTTTTTGGGGTCTATCATCAAAAATTTGACTTCATCCGGTGTGGCTTTCAAAAGGATCGATAATATTAAACCGTTGACACATACGCTTTTGCCGGCTCCAGTAGCACCTGCAATCAGGACATGGGGCATTTTTGCTAAATCCATTAAGACCGGCTCTCCGGTAATTGTCAGGCCGATACCAGTCAATAGTTTGGTTGGGCTTTTGAAAAAGTCGGTTTTTTCTAAAAGGCCACGCAGTGTGACCAAATCCGTTTGTGCGTTGGGTACCTCGATGCCCACTAGAGCCTTGCCAGGAATTGGGGCTTCAATTCGAACATCCGGTGCGGCAAGTTTCAGTGCGAGATCTTTATTCAGCGAGGTTATTTTTGCTACTTTGACCCCGACCCCAGGTTCTAGTTCGAAGCGTGTAATCGAAGGCCCTGGTGTAATATTCACTACCTTGGCACTGACTTGGAAGCTGGCTAATGTTTCTTCTAGAACGCGTCCTTGGTCTTGGCGGCGTTTTATATTTTCTTTGGAGTTAATCACGCTTGCGCCACTAGGTTCCAATAGAGCGATCGGTGGAAATTGGTAGTCCGAGGGATTGGGCTCGATGATCAACAGTGGGGCGTTACTTTTTTTTCGTTTTGTTTCAGGGATTGGGGCTTCGTCCGTGGTGACGTTAGGGGAGTCGATTAGGTCGGCCTGGGATATTGGGAAGTTGCTGTCCGTTGTGTCGCTAATTGTATCTAACGGTAAAGGTTTTCGCTCAAACTCATCGTCTGAGAAAATCTTAGGGGACACTTTCGTGTTGACTTTCTTCGGTGATGAAGCCTGCGTATTAATCGTCGAAGATGGAGTGAGGGCCGCTAACATCTGCTTCACTATCCCGATCCACGACATGTTTAGCATTGCCCCCATGCCAATAATAACTGCACCAGTTGTCCATAATATTGTTCCCATATTACCCAGTAAATTGAACGATCCCCAGTACAATAGCCATCCGATGATGCCCCCGCCATGGTGTGATATTGGCCATGCCCAGTCTTGGGGAATTTTAAAAAGCGCTGCGTCGAGCAATACGCTAACCCCAATCATTGTCAGGATCCCTCCGGATATCATCCGTTTCCAATGGTTTCGTCCTGCGATGGTCGAAATACTGGTTAACAACCCAATGACGGGGATAATGATCGATGATCTTCCGAACAGAGTGACGCTTGTCCATCGGACTATCCATATACCAACCCAACCGGTCCATTCGGGTCGAATTAATGCCATTCCCCAGAATATGCTGGCTAGTAGAGTGCCAAACCCTATCCACTCGCTTTGGTGACTGGATCGTGAGGATAATTTATTGGCCATTATATATTGATTTTTACGTTGTCGCCGATAGAAAATCCGTTGACCTGACTCGATCCGCCGCGGATTTCAAGGACCCAGCGAGCATTGCTACTCGGAACGATCGGAATTTCGGAGAAAGGGACAGCGTTACGCTTGATAAAAGCGATCTGTTTGTTGCTACCGATCCAAATTATATCTAACGGAATTGGCGTGTTTTTCATCCAAAATGCATAAATACCATCGGATGGAAAAATAAAAAGCATCCCGGAACGGCTTCCCAGACGAGCGCGTTGCATGAGGCCTCGCTGGTGCTCAACGTTTGTTTTAGCGAGTTCTACTGAGTAGGTTACGCCACGAATGGTAACAGAGGAGGCGATTGCAGGGGCAAATAATAGGCCCCAAGCTATCGCGACCCCATAAATAGCTCGTCGACTACGCTGAAGCGTTGAGAGCCCGAGCAAGTCGAGACTTACGGCGAGCCGCCGCCTTTTTGTGCGTTACACCTTTGGTGACTGTTTTGTCGATCGTTCGCATTGCGTTTTTGACTATCTCTGCCTTGCCTTCAGTATTTTCGCTGATAGCCGATAATGCTCGTTTAATAACCGACTTAACGAGTGTCTTGTATTTTAAATTGCGCTGCCGATTACGCTCATTAATTAGAATATTCTTCTTCGACGATTTGTTATTTGCCACTGTAACTCCTTAAAGTAAACCTGTACCGAACTAAATTGCGCGGAATGTCATGTCGATGACCGCCCCGGTTTGACATGAATCCCGAGGGCTGGTTATGATGGACCCAAAATTTTATCTCTTACAAATTTCCTATGTCAATCATTGATTGGTTCGCTAAAAAAGAAAAAAATATCAGCTCGGCTGAGCGACTAAACATTCCTGGAGATGTGTGGGTTAAGTGTACCAGTTGTTCTGAGATTTTGTTTCAGAAAGATCTGGATTCTCACTGCAAGGTGTGCTCCAAATGTGGGTTTCATTTTCGGATATCCCCGGCTGAGCGAATTCGGTATATTTTCGATCACGAATCTTTCGTAGAATACGACTCCAATGTCGGCCCCGTCGATTTCCTGGGTTTTTTTGACACCGAAAGTTACTCTGATCGGATACGGAAGGCTCAACAGAAATTTGACCGAAATGATGCGATTGTTTCGGGAGTAGGTAGTATTGGATCTGTTCCAGTTAATGCATCAATAATGGATTTCTTTTATATGGGTGGCTCCATGGGGTCGGTTGTGGGTGAGAAAATTACCCGAACAATCGAGCGCAGCATTGATGATTTAAAGCCCGTTGTCGTATTTACCTCGTCTGGCGGTGCTCGGATGCAGGAAGGTATTATGAGTCTGATGCAAATGGCTAAGACGAGCGCGGCATTAGAACGCCTTGCCGAAAAACGCGTGCCGTATATTTCAGTTCTTTGTGATCCAACAACAGGTGGCACCTCGGCGAGTTTTGCAATTTTAGGGGACGTCAATATCGCCGAGCCCGGGGCTCTCATTTCGTTTGCTGGTCCCCGAGTTATTGAACAGACAATTCGTCAAAAGTTGCCCAAAGGTTTTCAGCGTGCTGAGTTTTTATTAAAACATGGCATGGTGGATATGGTGGTTGATCGGCGGCAATTAAGGGAGACTCTACAGACTCTGCTACAAGCATTAAATCCGCACGGAGTCCTCGCGAAATGAAATTGCTACCGTTTGAAAAACCTTTAGCCGAGTTGTACGACAAGATTGAGCAGCTTCGAAAATTATCTGAAGAGGGAAATATTGATCTGTCGGGTGAAATTTTAAAAATTGAACAACGCGCCGAGAAATTACGTTTAGAAATTTACAAAAATTTAAATCCAAGTCAGATTGTTCAGATCGCGCGACATCCGAACCGGCCCGACTCGGGCAGCTTAATCCGACTGATTTTTGATACATTTATTGAACTTCATGGTGATCGATTATTCGCTGATGATCCAGCGATTGTTGGAGGAGTAGGAACCCTGGGGGCTGCGAGAGTTGTCATTGTGGGCCATCAAAAGGGGCATGATACGAAAGAAAATATATTTCGTAATTTTGGGATGCCAAATCCGGATGGGTATCGAAAAGCATTGCGGTTGATGCAGATGGCAGAACGATTCCGTATGCCAATCATCACATTTATAGATACTCCAGGTGCTTACCCTGGCCTGGAAGCTGAAGAGAGGGGCCAAGCCGAGGCTATCGCTAGAAATTTGCGGGAAATGGCGGGCTTTTCGGTACCAATTATTTCGTTTGTCATTGGCGAGGGAGGGTCCGGTGGCGCTTTAGGGATTGGTGTCGCTAACAAGTTGTACATGCTTGAGAATGCGGTGTATTCGGTGATTTCCCCTGAGGGATGTGCATCCATTTTGTTTCGGGACGCCAAAAAGGCCGACGTAGCGGCGAATGCCATGAAAATTACGGCGCCTGAGATTGTAAAGCTTGGGGTGGCTGATGGTATTATCCCGGAACCGTTAGGTGGTGGGCACCATGACTGGAAGGCTGTGGCCTTTGAAATTGAACGCGCCATTACATCCGACCTAGACATCTTTAAAAGTAAAGCGGAGTCTGAGATTAAGCAGCAACGTTACGATAAATTCCGGAAAATGGGTGTCTTCGTTAGTTAGCATCCATCGAGTGGTTAAGCGAAAATGTTAACCCACCTCCGAATCCATAATTTTGCAGTAATATCCGAATTGGAGCTTGATCTGAACGCTGGATACACGGTTCTAACCGGTGAGACTGGAGCCGGGAAATCCATATTAGTTGATGCGTTGGGATTGTTGTTGGGAAATAGTGGTAGCGACGATTTGGTGCGGAATGGTCAGGAGTTTGCCTTGATCGAGGGCCATTTTAGGCTTTCCCAGCTAAATGGCGAAATCGCAGAATGGGTTGAATCTGATGGGCGCATGGTAGTGTTACGTAAAATTGTGAAGGGACGTCCATCTGTCACCCGGATTAACGGGCAAACCGTGCCCCTGAAAACCCTTAAAACGATCATGAAAGGTGTAATTGGGATCACTGGTCAGCATGAACAAATGGGGCTTTTTGAGACGGGGGTGCAGTTGCGCATTATCGATTCATTTTTAGATCCCGATTGCGAGCACCTTAGGTTGGACGTATCGAAACAGTTTGCCGATTGGAAAGCCTCGGACACTCGCTTGCAGTCCATAGAGACGAGTGAACGTAATGTCGATCAAAAAATTGAATTTTTAAAATTCCAAATTGCAGATATCGAGTCATTTGGCTTTCAGGACGGTGAGGAAGAGATGTTAAATCAGGCCAAGAAACAGCTCATTCACGCAGATATCTTGAAAGAGTCAACTGCAGCGGCGCTCACATCGACGGATCTCATTCGGGCTGAATTGTATCGATTAGGAGTGGCGGTTAAAAAAATTGCATCGACCCATCCCGAATTCGGTGACGTATCGGTAGCGATTAGTGAAATGGATGTCGTGGTGGCTGACTGGGATCAACGGCTTTCGTCGGTCCGGAGTAATATAAATTCGGGACATAGCTACGATATAGACAGCCTGGAAGCGCGGTTGGATTTGATTTTTAGAGCCAAAAATAGGTATAAAGTTAATTCCTTAGACGCCTTGTTTGGGATTTTAAACCATGCCAAACAGGAATTGTCGGTGTTATTAGACCGAGATAAATTAATGGCTGAATGTCTGGCTGAGACGTCGCGGTTGAGGGTAGTATTGCAGGACAGTGCGTATCGATTGCATTGTGCTCGCGAGACCAAGGCGTTGGAACTTAGTCAAAAAGTTTCTGAACGATTAGCTGATTTGGGATTTTACGGAGCCATCCTAGATATTGCTGTCCGATATGATGCCGATACGCTTAACAGTAACGGTGGGACATCGGTAGAGTTTAAGATTGCTCCAAATCCTGGAGACGGCTTGAAATCCTTGGATCGAATTGCGTCCGGCGGAGAACTGTCTCGGATTATGTTGGCATTTAATTCGGTCTTTTTTGAAAAAAAACCGACGCCTACGTTAGTATTTGACGAAGTCGATACCGGGGTTGGGGGCTTAACAGCCTTGAAAATAGGTGAACTTTTAAAATTAACCTCCGCATCAATTCAAGTCTTAGTTGTGACACATTTGCCTCAGATAGCGGCAATGGCAGATCATCATCTACTACTTGAGAAGCAAGTAATTGACGGACGGACCCACACACTAGTCCGTTCATTAGAGCCGTCTGTCCGAGCGACTGAACTGAAACGCATGGTAGGCGGTGAAGATGTCTTGCAGCATATCCACCAGGCCAATACCGATATGCGTTAGCGAGTTACGCCGGGTCTACCGTACATTCGATTGGGGGGTAACGATAAGCGATGATTCATAGTCCATTGGCGCATCAAATCCTAGAAGATTGCATAACGTTGCGGCGACATTTGCGAGTCCGGCAGTTGGAATTGGGGCCAATTGATAGGGTTGGTCGGGATTAGAATCCACGATAGCAAACGGAACCGGATTTAATGTGTGAGCAGTTTTTGGGGTACGCGATCCATTTTTCTCAGTAAACATTTCGTCTGCGTTTCCATGGTCCGCTAATATCACGGTAATCCCATTCTGGGCGATTACAGAGTCAATAATTCGCCGAACACTTTGGTCGGTGATCTCGACCGATTCAATGGTGGCAGAAAGATTGCCAGTATGGCCGACCATGTCGCCATTGGGGTAATTTATCCGGCCAAAATCAAAACAACCCGATTCGATTAATTCGATCGCTTTATCGGTTATTTCGATGGCCTTCATGGCGGGGCGTTGATCAAATTGAATCGTATCTGAGGGGATTTCGATATAGGTTTCGAGTGATTTGTCCAGATATCCGGAATTATTACCGTTCCAAAAATAAGTGACGTGACCATATTTTTGAGTTTCAGAAATCGCAAAAGACTTAAGGCCGGATTGACACATATAGTATCCAATTGAGTTTGAAATAGTTGGTGGATTTACGAGATATCGTTCGGGTAATTTTAGGTCGCCGTCATATTGCATCATGCCCGCGAACAATACTTTTGGACGGCGTATACGGTCGAAGTATGGGAACGTGTCGTTCTCAAATGCCATGGTCAATTCAATCGCCCGATCTCCTCTAAAATTAAACATGACAACACTGTCATTATCATAAATACAGCCGATGGGGCCCGACTCATCGCAAATGGTAAACGACGGCAAATATTGATCGGTAATGTTGGGGTCTTCCGAGTAAAATGTTGATACGGCAACCGAGGCATCCTGAAACGGACGTGCCTTTCCTAGGACGTGGGCGTTCCACCCGCGCTCGACGATGGACCAATCAGCGTTGTAGCGGTCCATCGTGGTCACCATCCGACCGCCTCCTGAGGCGATTCGGAAGTCAGCTCCCATTAAATTGATGGATGCGAGGGCCATATTGAGTCGACCAATGTAGGTGAGTGCCGATTTTTCGGCGACGTCACGCCCGTCGAGTAATATATGAACTCGTCCCCGTTTGACTCCATTAGCGGCGGCGTCTTGGATCATGGCGATTAAATGGTCAATATGGGAATGAACATTGCCATCAGAAAGCAATCCGATCCAATGAAATGTTGATTGATGCTGTATTGTGTTGTGAACCATATCCGTCCATACCGGGCCCGTCAGTAATGAGCCGGTTTCAATGGCTCGTTTAACGAGCGAGGCACCTTGATCAAATACTCGGCCCGCACCGAGGGCGTTGTGGCCGACTTCGCTATTCCCCATATCCTCATCACTTGGCATTCCCACCGCTGTTCCGTGCGCTTTCAGAAGTCGATAGGTGGGTAGTGTTTGCAGCCAGTCAAGCGTCGGTGTTTTTGCCATGTAAACGGCATTGGCGGCGGTCGGTTTTCCGATACCGACTCCATCCATAATAATGAGGACAACTGGCTTACGTCGCGTAAACCGCGAACTTGGCTGTAGGGTGGGCATGGTTACTCCTTTAGAAAATGGGTGGCGATATATGAAATGATTGTGTCAGAGGCGTGGCCATCGCCATACGGATTAGAGGCAGAAGCCATTGAATGGTAATGAGTCGGATTGCACAATAGGTTTGTGACCGATGTGACAATCTGGAAACGAGTCGTTCCAACCAATGCGGCGCACCCTGCAGCTACTCCCTCGGGGCGCTCGGTGACGTCTCTCATAACTAAAACCGGTTTGTTTAATGATGGGGCCTCTTCTTGTAAACCGCCCGAGTCGGTGAGAACTAATGTTGATTGCGTCATAATCCATAGTAATTGGTCGTACGGCAAAGGATCTAATAGCTTGATTTGATGGATACCTGAGAGTTCCGAATAGATCGTTGAGTAGAATTGTGGGTTTTTGTGAACGGGCAACATGATGTCGATAGTCGGATGCTGGCTCGCTATCTCTTTGAGGGCCGCACAGATTTCTACCAGCGGATCTCCGGCGTTTTCCCGTCGATGAGTGGTCACTAAAATGGAACGACGATCAGGTGATCCACCGATCGATGAATACCAGTCGTGATACCTCTGGTGACCTCGTTGATCAATCAACCGAAGCCCAAGGAATAATGCGTCAATGACTGTATTCCCGACGTTGACGGCGTGATCTTTTTTTCCTTCGCGGATTAGCCGATTGAGAGATTCTGGAGTCGGTGCAAATTTTGCTGTAGCTACTTCGTCGATTACTCGGCGATTAAATTCTTCCGGATAAGGCGCATAAAGGTCATCAGTGCGTAAGCCAGCTTCGACGTGAAAAACGTCAAGTTTATTGTAAAATCCGACCATCGCTCCAGCCAAAGCTGAGGTTGTATCGCCCTGAGCAATAATTCCATTTAGGTGGTATTTAGATATTAAGGGGTCCAATTCTGAAAGCAGCTTCGAATTAAGCTGTGATAGTGATTGCCCAGGTACAATGACGTTCAGTTGGACATCTGGAGTAATATCAAAAAATGACAGGACCGGATGTAATAATGTGTCATGTTGACCAGTGATAATCACGGTTGTTGTAAATCGACTATCGGATCGTAATGTATTGATTATGGGGGCTAATTTTATGGCTTCCGGACGGGTTCCGATAATAACCCCGATCGAATAGGTCATGCGCGGCCAATTCCGTAGTAGTTAAAACCAGCTGCAGCTGCGACGTTCGGATCGATCACCCGACGAGTGTCGACAATTAAGTTTCCCTCCATGACACGTTTGACGGAGTAAAGGTCGATATCAAAGAATTCGTTCCATTCGGTTAATATTAACAATAAATGAGCCCCCGTTGCAGTCTCCAATGGCGATGATTTAAATTGAACAGTGTCTCCAAAAATCAGTTTGGCATTGGATTCTGCTTCGGGATCATATGCGGTGATGCGGATGCCACGTTTAAGCAATGGGGGTAAAATATCCAGCGACGGAGCATCTCGCATATCATCGGTATTGGCCTTGAATGCAACCCCTAAAACAGCAATCACGGGCGACTTTATTCCAGCGATTCTATCTTGAATTTGAGTGATAACATGCTGTTTCTGACGATGATTTATGGCTTCAACCGATTCGATCATTTTCATTTGCAGTCCATTGCATGCACCGACGGCCCCTAAGGCCCGAATATCTTTTGGAAAACATGATCCTCCGAATCCTGGACCTGGGGCCAAAAATGATGGCCCGATTCGTGGATCGAGTCCCATCCCCCGCGCAACTTCAAGGACGTCAGTGTGTGTGGATTCACAAAGTAGCGCCAATTCGTTAATAAACGATATTTTGGTAGCTAAAAATGCGTTCGAAGCATATTTGATATGTTCGGCAGCGAATAGGGAAACTTCCAAAATTGGAATTTTTCTGGCGATGTAGGAATGATAGATATTTTTCATTCGTTGAAATCCCTCAGGGCAAGATGCTCCGATGACGATTCTATCTGGATTGATACAATCCGAAATCGCCGCGCCTTCGCGTAAAAATTCGGGATTTGAGACGACGATTGCTTTGTCAGTTAACCCGGCGGTATTAAACCGATCTTGCACCAATTGGTTGGTGCCGACCGGAACGGTACTTTTGATGGCAATCACGGCGGGATATTCCGTTGTCCGACTCGAAAGTATCGGAATGAGCTGATCAACGGCGTTAAATAAGTACGATAAATCGGCGTCGCCAGTGGAACTCGCGGGAGTGCTTACGGCGATAAAGATCACGTCGCATTGGTTAAGTCGTGGGCCATCCAGTGTGTCGCTAAACCACAGGCGCTTGCTCTCGGTATTGCGGACTATCATGGGCTCAATACCCGGTTCAAAAATTGGGCTCACTCCGTTTTGAAGTAACCGAATACGATCCGGATTAATATCAATTAATTCCACTCGATGCCCAAACTCAGCGAGGCATACACCAGTAACTAAGCCGACGTAGCCTGCCCCAATAACAGAAATATCCATCGCTTTTATTCGACCGTAACCGACTTGGCGAGATTGCGAGGCTGATGGACGTCGCAGTCTAGTTTGACGGCAATATAATACGATAACAGCTGCATCGGGATGACCGTTAAAATAGGTGTTAATTCTTCTGAAACGTGAGGGATCCGAATAATATCGTCAGCAAATTCCTCAATGCTGTGATCGCCTTCCGTTGCAATAACGATGGTTTTCCCTTTTCGAGCCCTTACTTCTTGGATGTTGCTAATCATTTTGTCATATGTGGGGCTTTGGGGGGCGATGCAAACAACGGGTAAATGCTCGTCAATTAATGCGATCGGACCGTGCTTCAATTCACCAGCGGCGTATCCGGTGGCATGAATATATGATATTTCTTTGAGTTTTAGCGCACCCTCAAGAGCGCTAGGATAATTCAGGCCCCGACCAATAAATAAAAATTCACGGTGTTGGTAATATTTGTCGGCGATTGCTCGAATCGATTCTTTTTGTTCTAAAATTTGGTCAATATAATCGGGTATCCGTTTCAACTCAGAAATCATCGTCACAAGATCATTGCTCGAGATCGACCATTTTAAATGGGATAAATACAGAGTGAAAAGGTACAGCGTGACGAGTTGAGCGACATAATTTTTAGTCGATGCCACCCCGACCTCAGGTCCGGAATTAGTATATATGATGCCGTCTGATTCGCGGTCAATCGTTGATCCTTGGACATTAACGAATGACAGTACCTTGAAAAATTTACTCTTCGCTTCACGGATACAGGCAAGCGTATCAGCGGTTTCTCCCGATTGCGAAATGGCGACCACAATATCATTGATGCCGGTGATCATTTGACGATACCTAAATTCGGACGAGATATCTACTTCAGTTAATACGCGAGCGTAGCGCTCCATCAGGTATTTGGCGACTAGTCCAGCGTGCCAGGATGTGCCACATGCTTGAATGATAAATCGAGTTGTTTTTATAAGCTCTTCATTACTCATTCGAAGGGAATCAAATTTGATGTGATCACCGTCAATTGTTTTGGAAATAATGTTTCGAATAATCGTGGGCTGCTCAAATATTTCTTTGAGCATATAATGATCATATCCATTTTTATCCGCAGACGTGGCATCCCAAGTGATGTGGTGGATTTCTTTTTCAATATAAGCCCCGCCCAGCTTTTTGAACAAAACGGCCTGGGATTCCACGATCGCGATATCCATATCATCCATGTAAATTACATCTTTGGTGTGTGGAATGACCGCATTTAAGTCCGATGAAATAAAGTTTTCATTTTTTCCTATTCCAATAATTAGCGGGCTGCCCTTTTTCGCAACAATGACCTTGTCGGGTTCTTTTTCGGCAATTACGGCAAACGCGTATGTGCCCTCAAGATCTAACATCGCGCGCTCAACGGCTTCAAGCAAGTTGTCCTGCAGATATCGAGCGATGAGATGGACAATGACCTCTGAATCGGTTTGGGACCTAAACAGGAATCCCTCTGATAGTAATTTTGATTTGAGGGACTGGTAATTTTCTATAATACCATTATGGACAATCGCAATTTTATGGGGAGCATTAATCTGAGGGTGAGCATTGACTTCGTTGGGCTCACCGTGAGTTGACCATCGAGTATGTCCAATTCCTACATGGCCTTGGATGCTCATATTTTGAAGTAGTTTTTCTAATTCGTGGATTTTACCCGGTGTTTTCCAGTAACTGAGTTCTCCGTCGGAAATAATAGCAATGCCGGATGAATCATATCCACGGTAGCTGAGGCGTTCGAGGCCTACCAATAGAACGGATTCTAGATTTCTATAGCCGACGTAGCCAACAATTCCGCACATAGTGTCTCCTTAAAAATTCGATTCAAAAAGTTTATTATATGTAATTAATCCAACTCTCGCTAGGTCGAGAGCGATTATCGATCCAGCCAAAAGTGGCCATCCCCGACAAGGTCTTTTAGTCGAGAAAAACAAAGCTCATCGTCAGCGACCCAGTATTTTCGATGCGCAAGGATCGTGGTGTCATCCAGAGTAAAACACACTGGCGTATGTCCATGGTGCTGTTCGAGGATGCGTTGAATATCGGCTAACACGTCGTCGGATTCGATGTTATTGAGATCAATTTTGACCGTTTTACTTTGAAGAAAGTAATCCACGGGCTGAATATCGTCGACGGCGAGTGTGATTTCGTCCTGATTGACGCGAATTTTTCCAGTAATTTTCACAATGGCATCATCAACGAATTGAGGGGCTTTTTCGTCAAATCCATTCCCCATCTGAAACATCATGACGGTCACCGATCCATGATAGTCTTCGAGATTCGCTAACACCATTTCCCGTTTGCTTTTGGTGATAATTCTACGGCATTCGGTGAGTTGTCCAATGATGGTGACTACTTTGCCATTATCGTCCGACTTTAAGGTTGCCGTTGAATGGGGTAACTTGTTGATTGCCTCTTGAATATGATCGAGTGGATGGCCGGAAATATAGAGTCCTAACATTTCTTTTTCCATCCTGAGGCGGTCAACGTTGGATAAAATGTGATGCTCACCCCGTTTTATTACATCACGCGCTATTGGGGCCGATAGTGGCATGTCGCCAAAGAGTCCGACTTGCCCGTTACTACGCTCTCGAATCGCAATTTGAGCAGACTCCAGGACCGATTCGTACGTTTCCAGTAAATCGGCCCGGTCACCCAACTGGTCCATTGCCCCACTTTTTATCAAACTCTCGATGACTCGCTTATTCGTTTGTTTCAGATCAACTCTCAGGCAAAAATCCATCAAATCTTTAAACGGAGTGTCACGATTATTGATGATACTTTCGATGGCGCCTTCGCCAACATTTTTTACGGCGCCTAAGCCAAAACGAATCGCGGCACTCCCGGTTTCCTGCTGCACGATTGTAAAATCGATACCCGATTCATTGACGCTTGGAGGTAAGATGTCGATGCCCATTGACCGACATTCCTGAATATAAATCGATGTGCGGTCACCGATCCCGAGAATTGACGATAGTAAAGCGGCCATATATTCAACGGAAAAATTTGCTTTCAAGTAGGCAGTTTGGTACGAAATAAGTGCATAGGCGGCACTGTGGGATTTGTTAAATCCGTACTCGGCGAATTTATAACATAAATCAAAGATGTTTGTTGATTTTTCAATGTCATTGCCGTTTCGTTCAGCCCCAGCGATAAATTCGTCCCGAAGACGGTCCATTTCGTCCTTTTTCTTTTTTCCCATCGCTCGGCGGAGCATGTCGGATTGCCCCAGACTAAATCCTGCGACGCTGGAGGCAATTTGCATGACTTGTTCTTGATACACGATGAGTCCGTAGGTTTCTTCAAGAATCGGTTTCAGCTGCGGCAATGTGTATTTTACGTCGGTCTGGCCGGATTTATTTGACACAAATTCACTGACCATTCCGGATCCCAGGGGGCCTGGACGATACAGTGCCAGCAGGGCGATAATGTCTTCGAATACTCGTGGCTGCAGATCTTTAATCAGTTGTCGCATGCCTCGACCCTCGAGCTGGAACACCCCGGCGGTCTCACCCGAACATAGTAAGTCGTAGGTCGGTAAGTCATCGACGTCGAGTTGATTAAGGTCAACTGAGATTTTGCGGCGCGTTTTAATTAATTTGAGGCAATCGTCGACAACGGTTAAATTTCGTAAGCCAAGGATATCCATTTTTAGCAGGCCCACTTTTTCAAGATCCGACATCTGAAACTGTGTGACAACTTGACCATCATTTTTGATCAATGGCACAACGGTGGACAGTGGGTCCCGTGAAATAACCACCCCGGCAGCGTGAGTCGATGTATGCCGTCCCAAACCCTCAAGTTGAATTCCAATATCGATTAATCGTTTAATCGCTGGATTGGTATCAACGGCCGATTTAAGTTCGGGCACTTGTTCGAGTGCTTCAGTGATACTGGTATATTGACCGGGTGTTGATGGAATGAGCTTGGCAATGCGATCGACATCGGGGAGTGGAATATTTAACACTCGGCCAACATCCCGAATAACGCCACGAGATGCCATGGTGCCAAACGTTACAATTTGGGATACTCGGTCCATTCCATATTTTGTGACAATGTAATCAATTACTTCGCTCCGTCGGCGAATGCAGAAATCTAAATCGATATCGGGCATTGACACCCGCTCCGGGTTTAAGAATCGTTCAAAAAGCAGTTTGTATCGAATCGGGTCAATTTTTGTGATATTCAACGCGTAGGCCACAAGAGAACCAGCGGCCGATCCCCGACCTGGCCCTACCGGAATGGCCTGTTTAACGCAGAAATCAAGAAAATCAAATATAATTAAAAAATATGGGGCATAGTGCATTTTGTTGATTACTTCGAGTTCAATCGTAGCTCGTTTTTCAAGCTCTGGAGTAATCGTTCCATATTTTTTTCGAATTCCCTCCCAAACCAGTTCATTCAAATATTCCTCGGCGGATTGTCCATTGGGACACTTAAAATGAGGTAACATCACTTGTTCGGTTTCAATCACTAAATTACAGCTATCAGCAATCTTATGAGTGTTTTCGATCGCGGCGGGAAGATCAGAAAAGAGTGCCTCCATTTGCTCTGAGGACTTGAAGAATCGTTCGTCGTCATCGGCGATTCGAGTTTCCTCATCGATTCGACGCCCGGTTTGAATGCAATTTAATATTTGGCGTAATTCGGTTTCTCCAGCGTTGAGATCAACAACATCATTGGTGACTACCACTGGAATATCCAGCCGTTCCCCCAGGGAAACGGATCCGTCAACCACAAAGTCATCCATTGAAGACCCATGGCGCGATAACCCGAGGTAAAAGCGATGGCCATAAATTTCTTTTAATTCTAGTGCCGATTTTTCGGCCAAGTCGATATTATGTGATCGGATTAGAGACGCGACAACACCGCGGTTCCCAGGCGAAATAGCAATGAGGGATTCCGAATATTGAGATAAATGCTCAAGGTCAATACGTGGGCGATAATAGAATCCATCGAGATGAGCGATCGTGACCAGCTGAATTAAATTCTGGTACCCCTTGAAATCTTGAGCCAGAAGAATTAACCGTGTTAAGCCTCGTTCTTTTTGACGTATCGTGTTGGTAACGTACATCTCGCATCCAATAATGGGCTTGATCCCCTTTTTTTTACACGACAAATAAAAGTCAATTACCCCGTACATTGTGCCATTTTCAGTCATGGCGACAGCGGGCATTTCAAATTGAATGCATTTATCCAGTAGCTGATCTATCCGAATGGGACTTTCTAATAATGAATATTCGGTATGCACATGAAGATGAATCATTCGATATTAGTTATCCTCTTGAGGGGTTGTCGTGATGCGAAGATAGCGTCTCTCAATTTTTTTTAATTCTTTGATGGATGTCTCTAATAGTGTAATTCTCATTTGGGCTTGCGCGAGTTTGCGTTTTTCGGCCTTGCTGGCCGCCGTAATTTTTTCGTCGACGGTGAGTTGGGTTGACCGAAGTGCTCGACGGGTCTCAATCGATTCTGTGATGTCTTTGAGTCCAAGTACAGCCCCGGTTATCGTGTTTTGGGTGTCCGTTAGTGCGCTGATACTTAAATTGACCCACCGGGATTCGGTGCCCAATACCATTAGCCTCATTTTATCGTAAACCTGAGGTGTTCCGCGGTGTAGTGTTAGTTCAACGGGGTGGGTCCTCAATGGCACCATCGTTTCATCTAAAAATTGGAGAGTTTGCTGGAGCGGTTCTCCCAATAGTGATGTTTTCGATACCCCGACAATCGACTCTGCGGCGGGATTGATATAGCTAATACGGCCCGTTGGATCCGTGGCAATAACGGCGCTATTGATGCTATTCAGTACCGATTCAATCCATTTTTCCCGACTAATAATGTATCGGTTGCTCTGATACTTGTGATACGCAATTTCGATACTGATCTGAAGCATCCGCTCGTCAAATGGTTTTAGAATATATCCAAAGGGATCCGTGAGTTTTGCACGGTCCAACGTGGCGGCATCTGCAAATGCCGTAAGATATACGACTGGAAGGTCCAGGGTTTCTTTAATAATGCGAGCAGTTTCAATGCCGTCCATAGATCCCCTGAGATGAATGTCCATCAGGATAATGTCGGGGTGACATTCGGTAGCCAGTTGAACGGCATCGGAACCAGTTGATGCAGACCCGACGATTTCATAGCCCATGTCAATAAGTCTAAATTCTAAATCTTTGGCGACAATCGCTTCGTCTTCAACGATAAGGACCCGTTTGACTGTCATATTAAATCCTTTCTCTACAGGGATCGCTCGGAGAAAACGAGGGTAAACGACGTGCCGTTGATTTTGTCGATTTCAATCTCAGCGTCTAATTGACGACTTAACGTCATGACCAGTTCTAGTCCCATCGAATTGCTTTTTTTGATATCGATACCCCGTGGTAACCCAATGCCATTATCTCGAACGGTGAGTAGATATTTGGAGTCATGCTCGATTAGTGTGACCCATAATTGACCCGATGCCCGCCCCTCAAACGCATATTTGAACGCATTTGTAACTAATTCGTTGACAATCAGACCACAGGCTACGGCCGTGTCGATGTGGAATGATACCTCTGGTACCAAAATAGTGACATCGACAGTGTGAGAAATTTCTCGATATGTTGCGGCAATACGATTCACTAAGTTTTTGATGTAGGTCGAAAATTCGATGTTCGCTAGGCTTTTCGATTGGTACAGAGTTTCGTGAACAAGGGCCATTGAGCGAATTCTGTTCTGGCATTCCTTAAACACCGCTTTGACATGGGGATCCCCAAAGTAGTGGCCTTGGATATTGAGCATGCTGGAGATGATTTGGAGATTGTTTTTTACGCGGTGATGGATTTCTTTCAATAACACGTCTTTTTCATCGACGGATTGCTGGAGTTCTTGCAGTGTTCGGATCCGTTCGCTGATATCCCGCGCAACAATAATTGCTCGGGGCTCTGTCTGGTCGCCATTCGATGGGATGAGGTTAATTCGACATTCAAACGGAATATAATATCCGTCGGAATGGGCAATTCGGAGAATGATCGTCGCGGTTTTGGTCTCGGGTAAATGGGATAAAATTGTTCTGATTTCAGGGAGATCATCCGGATGCACAAACGAAAATCCATCTGAATATAGGACTGTCGAAATCGAGTATCCCAATTGAGCAATTGATGGGGAAATAAACTCAATGCGACCGCTTAGTGGCCCCTCAATGATGAGATCAGATGTCGCATCGGCAAGGTGATCAATCATCGAATGCGTTGTCTCCAGGAGAATGGGTGCAACGGGGTTGGGTTCGAGTGCAGATAGTCGTTCTTCAATACGGTGAAGTTGTTGGGTAATTGAAAGTAAGATATCCGTAGTCATTAGTCCCTAATGGTAGAGGGTCTCGTCATAAACGCCAACAGTACATCAATGTGACAGGGAATGAGTTTCCACCCTGACGTCGTGATCGCCCATAGCCGCTCGTGGTCTGGAAAGCGGAATTTTAGCTTAAATTGAGTCAGGCTTTCGGCGTCGTAGAACGCGCGTGTTGCCATTCGCCCTAATCGATATAGACATCTTTCCAGTCGAATTGGGGAGAGTTGTGGGGATACCATCAGCGGGCATAATCCCATGGTGACAGTATGGGTAGTCCCAGTTGTGAGCTCCCGTATGGCAGTATGCACTAGCAATTCGATGGTGCCATTCGGCGCGTCGGGGGCACGGACCCATTGTTCAAGTAACCAACCGGGTCGGTGTGGCACAGGAGAAGAGATGAGATATCCAACCAGGGCCTCATTGATATGAGCGACCCAAACGACTCGCGAGTCTGGGTGCAGTGCAATGTCGGGGTCGGTCATAAAGTAGAGGTTAATCGGAAATTTGCAGGTTTTCCATTGGGATAAAACCCGGCTAATTTGTGTAAGGTCACTTCCTACGAATCGCCGAATTTGGACCCCTTTGGCGGTGGCCCGTCGCAATTGATATCGGAGGGACGCGGACGTTGATAGGACCCCGTCCCACTGATCTCCACGAATCATCGTTTGAAATCCAATGGGCAAGTGGGTCCTGGGATGTAATGGGCGAAATTTTTGGGAAAACGTGGTCGATGCCCCAAACCACGTTACCCGATTAAATAAGGATTCGAAGCAGAGCGCCTCCTTCACTTGAACGTCTGGGGGGCCAATTGGTTCCCCAACTACCACAGCCCCTGACCCAACAGCCCGATATCCAATTAGCGTTTCCGAATCAGCTGATATCCAATGAGAGATGCCCGGATTAAATACTTGCCAACACGTAACGTTGTGACCCCATTTTTTGACGATTGCTTCCGCTAATCGACGATTAGTCACGAGGATGTTGACGTGGGATGGGTCGTTGGATGACCTGAGCTCCAACGGAACCTAAGACGATCAAAAATCCTCCGAACCATTGGATCGGAGTGTAATGTTCATTCAAAAATAAGGTCGCAATGATTAAGGTAAATACAATCTCTATATACGACAAAATGGCCGCTTGACCGGTGGGTATTTTACGAAGTGCGGAAAAAAATAGTGCAAATCCGACAACGCCCACGATCACAGCCATGATAATGCTAATTCCAGTACGAACCGGAGAAACGTTGACTACATCCCTTAAAAACACTGGTAGAAACACCAGCCCTCCAAAACAATTCTGAATAAACACTTGCTCGGTTTTAGATATCGGCTGCGGGGTGCGTTGCAAAGTCAAAATCATTCCCGCGTTGCACATCGCTGCAATAATCACGCCGATGCTACCGAGTATCACACGTTCGGTGGGCATCGCCATTGGTTGGACCTCAATTAGAATGATCCCAACCAATGCGGTGATTGCCATTGCCCATTGAAATAGGGTGAGCCGTTCCTTGAATAGGATCCAATTCAAGAGCGAAATAATGATTGGCCAGGTGTAAATTAATAGGATCGCGTGCCCAACGGGCAACACAGAAAACCCCCAGAAATAAAGAATGGATCGCACGAGATTAAACAGGCTGGCCATCGTGGTATGCCAGGACCATACCCCTCCATAGGACGCGGGCGTAAAGATGCGTCGGATCCCTAAGTTCGAGTAAATGATGCCTCCCATGACGAGTGTCGGTACCAAGCAACGGATCGAGGTTAAGTAGGGTATCGGCAGTCCAATCCATTTGACGTAGGGAGCGCTAAGGCTCCAGCACAATGCTGCCCCAATAATTTGTAAAAAACCCAACTATCGTTCCCTCCATCGAATATGGCCTTTGAGGTTTAATCCAAATAAAACAATATTTCCAAAAACAACACCCCAGCTGCTGGCCAAAAACCCAAACGAAATCCAGAATATATTTCCGATCATACCGGCCATAAACCCTATACGTTTTCGTTCTCCGACGTAATGCATCGAGGCAAATGTAAAGCAGGTCGCAATCCAATCTAACGCGTAATAGTTTAAAATATGGGCAATCATTCGTTGTTTCCTAATCTATAAGTTACGATCGCGAGACAAATCCAATGAACTACCCAGGTGCATCCCCAGTAAATCCATCCGATGTACCCGTAAGCGTCATATCCAAATTGACCGCGAATCGTTCCGGGGGATGTCGTATCCCAACGCCACTCTAAGTAGGCGCGTCCGAGCCATGTCCGTCCGTCCCAACGGTAGTGCCCGGGCGCGGACAAGCTAGGCGTCCATTGCCACAACCAGTGTCCCAGGAGCCAGCCATAACGGCTCACCATCGAGTCGAGGGCCCGTGCGACTCGGTCCGGTAATGATCGACGCGGCTGGGTTACTTTCATCGTGACACGAGTCAAGGACATGGGCGGTAAGTCGATCATGGTCGGTGTCGTGAGTCGAGGATCATTGTCACGGGACCCATGTTAGTCAAAGAAACAGACATGTCTGCACCGAATTCGCCAGTGTGTAACCGTGGAAATCGTGATCGCCAAGCGGAAACGATCATATCGTAAAGTGGACGAGCTTCTGACGGTGTCGCCGCTTGATCGAAGCTGGGACGACGACCTTTTTCACAATCTGCCAGCAGGGTAAATTGGGACACCAGAAGCAGATCCCCATTAATGTCTGTAATGGATTTGTCGAACCGGCCAGACTGATCGGGAAATAGCCTAAGGGTCGTGATTTTATTAAAAATGTAATCCGAGTCGGCCGTTGAATCCCCTTTGGCTATCCCGAGAAAAACAACCAGCCCCACCCCAATACGACTGATTGTGTGGTTATTTACGGTCACCGATGCTTTGGTGACGCGTTGCGCGACAATTTTCATGCTGATTTCGCCGATGTCATAATTTTAAATTGTAGGGGAAGCCTGATTTTTATTAAACTATAGGATATGAAACGCCAGTTATGGGTGATGATGATCATTGTGGGAGCTTGGGCCGTATCGGTGCGTGGCCAAGTCGCCGTTGAGTCGTTTCGAAAATCCAAGTTAAATGCGGATACGTCTCAGTCGTTGGGACTTCAGTTCGATTATCTTTCCGGGAATAGCGAAATTTTAATGTTGAAACCCACGTATCGGATTGATTTTATGACGCCCGTCGGCCAAAGTTTTGTGGTGGCGAATCTACAGTATGGAAATCGGTCGGGGGTTAACTCCGTTAATCAGGGCCTGATCCATTGGCGGGTAATGCAGCCGTGGTCAGAGCACACATTTGGGGAACTTTTTTTCCAAAAAGAATACAACGATTTTCGGTTAATTTCGGATCGTATGTTATTCGGCCTGAGCTATCGATATGTATGGGCCGATTTACTAGATAACATGGGGGTACGTTTAGCAACCGGTGTTGGAATTATGAATGAACGAGAGACCGAGAATAGAGTGGCCACAACCGAGCATTTACGACTATCGACCTATGTGGCCATTGTACTGGCCGAGTCGGATATGACATTCACATCGGCGACCTATGTCCAGCCATCGTTAGTCGATATCAATGATTTCCGGGTACTGTCTGACAACCAATTCACGTTTCAGTTACGTCCCAATGTATCGTTCAGGTGTAGTGCGGTGGTGTCGTATGACAATTCCCCGGCTCCCGGGGTAAAGACTCTCGATCTATCGGTATCGAACGGCATCGCTCTAAATTTCTAATGAGACAAGAGGATGTGCGTGAATTATTAGACTGGTTTTTACATCATCAACGGGAGATGCCGTGGCGGTCTAATCCCATCCCGTATTGGGTTTGGATCAGCGAAGCGATGTTACAGCAAACTCAAGTAGCGACCGTTATTCCCTATTTTCATCGGTTTATTCAGCGGTTTCCCACGGTGGACTCGCTAGCGGGTGCAGATTTGCAGGATATTCTTAAAATGTGGGAGGGGTTGGGGTACTACAGCCGGGCCCGGAATTTACACCGTGCGGCGATATCAATTATGACGCAGTTTAACGGCCAAATTCCTGATGATTATGTAACCCTACAAACTTTACCCGGATTTGGGCCGTATATTGCGGCCGCCGTTGTTTCAATTGCTTTCGAAAAGGCGGTCCCCGTAGTCGATGGAAATGTGTTGCGCGTGTTTTCTCGGTATTGGGCGATAGCAGATGACATTTCCGCTGGACGTACGAGGTCGGCTATTTTTTCCCGATTAGTACCTGTGATTCAACACGTTAGGCCCAGTCAATTTAACCAGGCGATTATGGAATTAGGGGCGCTTTATTGTACGCCGAAATCCCCTGCATGCCCGAAATGTCCGGTGAGATCGGGATGCGAGGCAAACGCTACCCAACAAGTCGATCGTTTCCCAGTAAAAGCGAAGAAGGCGGCCGTTCCCCATTTTACGATTGGGGTGGGTGTAATTTGGCATGGGGGTCGACTATTGGTCACGCGTCGGAAGGAAGATCAAATGCTCGGAGGTCTATGGGAGTTTCCAGGGGGAAAACAACTGCCTGGGGAAGGAATTGTCGATACAATTCGTCGTGAGATTACTGAAGAGTTGGACATTTCGGTCACCGTTGGAGATCCGATTCAAGTGGTGAAACATGCCTATTCTCATTTTAAAATTACGATGATTGCCCACCATTGCACCTTCGATCATGGGGATATTAAGTTAAAATCGGCATCGGCGATGAAATGGGTGTGGCCCCATGAATTACGGGAGTTCCCATTTCCAAAAGCAAATACAAAAATAATCGATACCCTATTAAAGGAGTGCCCATGATTCAGGTTGTCAGTGATATCGATTTTACTATTTCAGTACCTCAGAAGACGCAGGTGCCATTTAACGCCCGGTGCCTCGCTTCTGGATCCGAACAGTGCCCAATATTTGAGTTTGAAAATCGGTTCCCGTGTGAACAGGGACGATGCGTACCTCGAGGTGATTCGGAATTCCACCGCTCGATGGGATGTGCACACCGAGACGCTTTTTCTGAAGAGTTTTATACATGGTTGGCCTCTTTGGATGTTGATCGTGACGAACCTATTCAATCGACGATTGATTTCATTAGGTCGTTTGAAAGACCAGCAATTTTGCTGACTAACCGTGACGAGCAATGCCGAGAAAAGACAATCCAATTTATGAATCACCACCAGGTGCCATTCACCCAATTGAGGATGCGCGCGACCGGTGACTTGCGCCCACTGTGGGAGTTTAAGTTGGAGCAAATGGCGGATTTAGCAGCGGTATATACAAAAATTATTTGGTTGGATGACCAACGGCCGCCGATCACCTTCCCCAATGTTGAGTGGCGCCATCCCGATTCACTGAATCACTAAGACGAACTATTGGTATCCACTGGACGCCCGTGGTGGAGGTTTTAGAGGTGCCTTCGCACCCACTGTGTTCGGTTCCCTAGGCTAGCCGCTGAGGCTTTAAGGTTATATATTGTGGTGATGAATCACGTGCTTCGTCGGCAAATTGCGTCTAATCGTCGCGCTTTTTTTGACTATGAAATTCTGGAAAAAATAGAAGCTGGCATCGTACTGCTGGGACCCGAGATTAAATCGATACGTTCGGGACATGTCAGCATTAACGAAGCGTATGCCTATATCGATAGCGGCGAAGTGTGGTTGCTGAACTGTAACATTCGCGAGTACGACAAAATTGCTCACGAACACATTGAGCCAACGAGAACTCGAAAATTACTGATGCATTCTCGGCAGATTTCTAAATGGAAAGGTAAAACGGCTGAGAAAGGATACACGATTGTGCCGCTCCAACTTTATTTTTCAAAAAATATAGTCAAGATAGAATTAGGCCTTGCGAAGTCAAAAAAACTGTACGACAAGCGGCAATCGATTAAAGATCGGGAGGCCAAACGAGAAGCCGATCGAGCGTCAAAAAATTATTAAGGAACTCTTATGATCAAATCCGTAGTCACGTCCCAATTTTTAACGTTTGGATACCTCCCGGTAGCCATGATGCTTGGGGGGTTACACGCGTTGGAACCGGGCCACGCCAAAACCTTAACGGCGGCGTATTTAATCGGGATTAAGGGGACCCGATCGGATGCTGTTTTGTTGGGTTAGCCGTGGCGATTACCCACACTGCTGTTGTGATCGCACTCGCCATTGGGGTAGTGATAATGGGACAAAATTCATTGTCCGACGTGGGTGTGCGGTGGCTGGAGGTTGGCAGTGCAGTGATTGTTATTGCGTTGGGAACCTGGATGTTGTTGAGTCGCTGGCTTCATAGGCTTAGACACCATAACGGCCACGATCATCACCATCACGAATTACCGGATTACGTGGGGACAAACCACCGCCCGGGTCGTCTGCAAATTATTCTATTTGGTGCGGCTGGAGGGCTTTTGCCATGCCCCGCATCAATTACCGTTATGTTGCTAGCCTTATCGGTCGGGCAACCAATTTCGGGTCTCTTAGCGGTTATCGGCTTTAGTATTGGCTTGGCGCTGACCCTCGTCGCGTTTGGCGTCATGGTTGTTACGGGGATAAGTCGGTTTACGCAGTCAACGGGTAGATTAAATCGTATTTCCCAGTGGTCGCCATTGATCAGTGCTCTGATGGTGATTGCCTCAGGAATAGCGGCCCTAATGATCCATTATTAATGTTCTTTATTGTGTCTAAATTAGTGTCATGGCTCATTGATCCTATGACATGGGTGGTGGGTGGATTAATTATGGCTGCAATTGGCGTTCTATCGTCCAGGTCGGTTCTAATTCAGTCGGGTATTATCGTTGCATTGTGGCTGGTTTTTTTAATTGGATGGACGCCAATTTCTCAATATTGCCTTCGTCAGCTCGAAATATCAGTACCGAACCCGAGTATTGATTACGCTTCGGTGGCGGGGATTATAGTGTTGGGTGGGGCGATTGATGCACCCTCGTCCCCTATGATATCCCGTGATATCCCACTCAATTCGAATGCTGAGCGAATGACCCGTACGGTGGAGCTTGCGAAACACTACCCTCACCTTCCCATTATTTTTACGGGGGATTCATCGGCATTGCGTGGGTCTTATCAATCTGAAGCGCAGTTGGCGGCTCAGTTTTTTCAAGATCAGGGAATAAAAAATGAACGGATTATCGTCGAAGCACGATCTCGAAATACATTGGAAAATGCTCGCTACTGCTCATATTTAATATCGAGTCGACGGCCCTGGGTGATCGTCACATCGGCCTACCACATGCATCGGTCGCTGCAGGTGTTTAGGCGTTATCATCTTAATGTGGTTCCGCTATCAGTGGATTTTAGATCACCCGCTGATTTGGAATGGCTCGACTTTAGTTTCGAGCAGGGGTATAGTCGATGGAAGTTGGTTTTGCATGAACGGGTGGGGGAATTCGTTTATAGATATGTCAAATGAGTCACCTAAGGAAAATCTATGACGTTATTTTATGCATTCATCGTGGCGCTACTCATCGCAATTTTGACGACTCCATTGATGCGCTGGATTGCCTGTCGATATTCGATACTTGATCGACCGGGGGGGCGTAAAGTGCACCGAAAATCCATTCCCTACTTGGGTGGAGGGGGAATATTTATTGGATTTGTCGTTGCCGTGTTTTTATTCTGTGACTCACCCAGCTCGGTGCTAATACTGGTCGGAGCTTCCGCAACAACACTCTTGGGCGTTATTGACGATGTGACGATCATGTCGTCAAAAGTTAAGTTGTTGGGGCAAATTGTTATAGCATTAGGCACGTGTATCGGGGGAATATCGATTGATTACTTGACGTCGCCGTTTGGAGGCACAATTTATTTGGGGGTGTTCAGTTGGCCAATTACCATTTTATGGATTATTAGCTTAATGAATGTCGTCAACCTTATTGATGGACTGGATGGATTAGCCGGAGGAGTTTCGGCCATATCAGCTGTCATGATTGCGATCGTCTCGGTTCAAACTGGGCAGTGGTCTGCGGCGATAGTAGCGATTGCACTTGCCGGGGCCTCACTGGGATTTCTCCGGTTTAATTTTCCTCCGGCAACTATTTTTATGGGGGATGCTGGCTCGATGCTATTAGGGTACGTTTTAAGCGTCGTCACAATTGTGGGAGTTCTTAAAAGTGAATTTGTGATTTCAATGGGTATCCCTATTATCGCGTTAGCCGTTCCAATTTTAGACACAACGTTCGCGATCATTCGGCGTTTAAAAAAAGGGCAATCAATTATGAGCCCGGATAAAGAACATTTCCAACATCAATT
>Ga0214923_10001106_pt1 | contig 39046 bp, 66 predicted proteins | sample LL1510_MetaG_FD_177993 | JGI IMG/M metagenome (GOLD analysis project Ga0214923, IMG submission 177993) | Freshwater microbial communities from Lake Lanier, Atlanta, Georgia, United States - LL-1510 | ecosystem: Environmental > Aquatic > Freshwater > Lake | place: USA: Georgia | collected...
TCAAGGTGGCAAGGGGCGGGCATGACGCTTAGAGGCCCTAACGGCGAGGCGGCTATGCCTACCAGCGGGGGGCCACTGTTGCCTCCGCCGTCGTCTACGCAGCCGGGGATGCCCGCGTCGGTCTTTAACCCAGCGAACGCAAATCCGTATCAACCTGTTACAGGGAAAGGCATGCTTGAAGCGGATGTCGCAGGTGCTACCGTAGCTGCTAAGAATAATGCGGAAGCGTTGGGCGAATTAAAACAACAATTAAGTAGTTTGCCGGTTCTAGAAGATACTGTTAATAAATTAAAAGACCTTGGAAACAAAGCTACCTATACAATAGTTGGCCAAGGTATTGACATGGCTAGACGTCAATTTGGTGCAGAGCCGAGGGAAGGTTCCATTGCTAGAGAGGAATATATGGCAACGGTAAAAAATCAAGTGCTGCCGCTATTAAGGCAAACATTTGGAGCGCAGTTTACTGCTAAGGAGGGTGAAAGTTTGCTAGATACGTTAGGAAATCCAAATTTAGCACCGCAAGAAAAGTCTGCGGTTCTTGATAGTTTTATTGAGCAAAAAAAGAAAAACGTGATTGCAAAGGCCTCGGAATCTGGCATTGACCCTAATTCTTTGGGAATTAATTTTGAAAGCAAAGCCGATCCGATTGAGGCAGAAATGCGTAAAAGGGGTTTGTTAAAATAATGCAAAACGTGTCTGCCCTTAATGATAATGATTTAAAGGCGCTTTATGAAAAGCGATTTTCTGATATTTCTGATGAAGGGCTTAAAGTTTTGCGTCCCGCAGGGAATAAACGGGGTGTCTTATCGGACGTTGTTCAGTCTTTTGGTAGTGGTGTTTTGCGTGGGACAGGGGATTTACTTGAAAACGCTGGGGCGGGGCTGGCTGCCACATTAGACGGACAAGACTACGGTAGTTATTTTAAGGGTTTTATGCAGCCTCGGCAAACACCTATAAACAATGCAATAGACTCAATAGTTGGGACTAGGTATGAGCCACAAACTGATGCAGGAACAGTAGCAAATTTTGCAGGTAGTTTAGTTGGGCCTGGTGAAATTACTGGACTAATGAAGGCCAGTAAGCCAGTTATAGGCTTTAGCCGTGGGTTATTGGGAATGGTTGAAAAGCCAAAAACGGCAGAAGAATTGCAGTCCTTATATACGTCCGGGCGGGAGGCATTGAAGAACATAGATGTAAGTGGCCAACAAATTCAAGAAGGATTATATAAACCACTCGCCGATGATGTTTTTGCGCCTGAAAAAGTTCAACGGTTTAGAAACACCCAGCTTCCGACATATAAACAGCAAATGCAAAATTATGCGCTACAAGGCACTAAAGCTGACAAGCTGGAAGAATATCGAAAAGATTTAAGCAACCTTCCCAATCCATTAGCCCAACCAATTCGCAAGGGTATAGATAATTTTTACGAAACCTTAACTCTTCCTACAGAATTTCGGCAGGCATACGGCATTCTTGCGCGCGGGCAAAGTTTGCGAGATGCAGTTGAGGGAGCTAACACTATTACAGCAAAGCAAGGCGCATTAAAGCGTTTTGCGGCAACGCAGCGCGGACTTAATCCTGGCGATAGGGAAGAATTGTTGAGGCTGGCAGAGCCAGGCCTAATGGGCCGTTTAGCACAAGGCGGAAGTTCTGGGCTGGGTTTTTTTACGGCTGGTGCGGGTGCAATGGGAAACGTGGGGGGCATGTTAGCTAGCTCTGCTGCTCGCACAGGGTTAAGAAGTTTAGCGGACGAGCTTGCGCTGCAGAGACTAAATAGAGCGATAGAGTTGGTTCAATCTGGTGGTAAGCCTCTTACTGCATCTGAAAAACTTGGGATGGGTTTTCGGGGTTTGCTTGGTGACGCAGTAGATAGTGGAGCTGGACTCTTGAAAGTGTCAAAAAAAAGGAAAGGGTTGTTATAATGAAGAAGTATTTGTTAGCGTTAGCGTTTGTAGGTTTGGCGGGTTTCGCAGGCGCTCAGGGAATTCAAAACTACAGTAGCAATGCGGCAAGCAATACAGCGGTTGCACCTTATGGCTGGCCTACTGGAATGAACCCTGCCGACGTCAAGTTATCTGCACGACAAATGATGGCAGACACGCGCGCGTGGTATGACGATGCACAATGGATAGATGGGGGATATGGTGTTGGTTACGTTAGCCCTACTGGCTTTCAGCTTACAGGCAATAGAGTATCAATTTTTACTCCTAGTCGGCGGGTAAAAGCGTTGTTTGGTAGCACAAACATTTACGGAACGATTACTAGCAGCAGCTTTGGTGGCACCAGCACTACGGTTATCATCGCGCCAGATAGCGGAACACTTAGCAGCACCCTAAGCCGGATATGGTATGGTGCAGTTAGTAGTCAAAATAGCGCGGTGGTGTCCTCTACTCTGGGAATGGGTAGTATTGGCGCTTGCGTGGCGCCGCAGTGCTACGATGTTACTCATCCTATGTTTGGATTGGTTGGCAACGGCAGCACCGACAACTACCAAGCACTCATTAGTCTTACAAACTTTGTGTCTCCAACTAACGGTGTTACCCCTACGGTTTACTTCCCTGCTGGCAACTACCTTGTAAGCAATACGGCGTTGAATGGAACTAATAGGGCGTGGTGGGTATCAAATACCTTTAATGTGATGGCTGATTGGGGCGCTCGGCTTAGCGTGCCGGTGAGTGGAACACGGTATATTGAAGTATCGGGCACGTCGGCTGGAGCGATTAGAGGCGTTGTGTATCGGTTTCCGCTGGTTGATGGGGTGAACTCCACATCGCGGAATAACAGAGCGGGGATTATGCTAATCGGCGTGAATGACTTTATTGTTGACACTCCGCGCGTGTATAGAACTAACGGGGGAGGAATGTTTGTTAATAATAGCGTAAGTGGAACAATTCTAAATTGTTACGCAAATGGAACATTGGCAGATGGTTGTTCGACGATTAATGGTAGCCAAGATATTACATGGATTAATCCGCGCGCATATTTGACGGGCGATGATGGTATTTCTATTGTTGGTTATGCTGGAACGGGTTTCCCAATTAATCGTAACATTTCGATAATAGGGGGATTGGTGAGTTATCCAAGCGCTAGCTGTGTGACTGTTGCTGGTGCTGTTGGGGTCAAATTTGATGTCATGTGTGATGGTGGTAACTCGTCAGGGGGTGCTGTAAGAATTTTGAGCGATGCGTTTTATAACACGTTTGGTAATAACGGCGTGGTGGGTAATGCTGTGGTTGTAAATTCTAAAAACGTAGGTTGTAGAATTGCTGGCGATGTATCGAATACAAGTTTATATTGCGACATAAATGGAACTGCCGTAGGGCGTGGGTTTACGGTTGGAAACTTTGGTTCGGTCGGGCCGCTGCCAGAGAATATTACTGTTGGTGGAAGGGTTACTAATGCAGGGGCTATTGGTTTGGATATTGTAGGTGCCCGAAATGTTTCCGTGAATGGTTTTTCAGCAGTTAGCAATACGTCAATAGGCATAAATGTTGGAAGCACGTCTGTATCCGGAACTACTGAGGGAATTGTAATGAATGGCATTTATGCGTTAAATAATTCTGGCGTTGGAACGCAAGATAATATCTCGGTGCAAAGCGCGACTAATGTTATTTTGAACGGTGTTGTTAGCTTTGATACGCGCGCAGTGGCATTGATTGACGAGCCAGTAGATATTTTTAGCTCTACGAACGTAGTGGTAAATAACATGCTGGGGTTAAAGAGTGGAACATATCGGTATAGTCCGCGTGTGCAAAACACAGCAACAAACGTGATAAGCACGGCTGGCGGTATCGTTTATAGCACTACCTTTGACCCACCTAGTGTTGCTGCTGGCGGCTTAACGTCTACAACAGTGACTGTTACGGGGGCTGCAACTGGCGATAGTGTGGAGGTTGGGTTTACGCGTCCATTGCAGGGAATTGTGTTAACCGGCGAAGTGACAACCGCAAACACTCTCAATATTATCTTTTACAACCCAACAGCAAGCGCGATTGACTTAGCTTCGGGCACAGTTAAAGGAATGGTAAGGAAGCAATAGATTGTTGACGAAGATAAATTGGCAATTCATTATAGAGCATAGAAAGGGCATCTTATGAATAAATACTTACTTACATTAGCTGGATTGCTTTTGGTGTTGGGTGTAAACGCCCAAACAGTTGGAACATACCGGACTGTGCGGGATAATTTTGGTAATACGGTGGCTGATAGCTACCAAGTGACCAATTACACTAATAACTATGTTCTTAACGCGCCAAATGCCTATGCTAGCGCTACGGTGCCAACCAGTCTTACGGTGGTTTATTTTGCAGCAAGTGCGGGCTGTGACTTTCGGGTGCGGCCTAACGGTATTGGCCCTGTGGTGAGTTCTAGCAATGTGACAAACGGCAGTGCGTGGATGCTTAATCCAGCCAAGGGCTTTGGAACCGTTGGGGTCACTTATTTTGGGTTACAAAGCGACAGTGCCAGCACAAATAATCCTTGTATTGTGACTATGACAGGCTACGGGAGATAAATTATGAAAATGTTTGCATTAGTTATAGGAGCATTGTGTTTAGCTGGAACAAGTATTGCCCAATCTCCCGGCGGTTTTTCGTATCGCAACTCTGTTGGTGCAAACAGTAGTTTTTTAGGCACAAACATTCAGGGCGTTGTAAAAACTCCTCCGTATAAAAGCGGCTATTCTTATCCTGCTTTAGCTTTTGAAAACACTGCGGGGACAGGTAGTAACGGCTATGTGTCCGGCACAATATATTACTCGCCGTTGCTGGTAAACAACCGCGTTACTATTACCAGTATCACAACTCGCATTACCGTGCCTACCACAAGCGCCAGTATGGTCGTGGGGATTTATGCGGCTGACCAAGCAACCTCCTCTCCGACGACGCTTTTAACTACTAGTAATGTGCAGAATATCAACACAAACGCTTATATCACATTTACACTTAGCCCGAGCGTTACAGTGGAGCCTAACACAACGTACTACATTGGTGCTTTGGCTGACGGAGGAACAACAATGCCTTCTATTTGGATAAATAACATTGCAAACTGTGTGTCGTTTTTTAGGGGACGTGTTGGAGGATTTACGCCCAGCCAGCTTTTGACTACGGGTGGTTGCGGTTTTATTGGAACCGGGGCTACGCTTTTAACTGGGTTGTCCAGCACCGTGCCTGTTAGCACATTGTCGCTTGCAAACGGCACCTTTGGAACGCCCGCGTTTACATTTCAGGTGCCGTAATTATGGCGCGGATAACTAAACCGCTTTATACAGACCGTGATTACTTAGAAGCTCGGTTTGCTTCGTTGGAGAAGAAGTTGGATGTAATACATCAGGAGTTTTCCGAAAAGTTTGGCAATGTGGATAAACGCATTGATGTGGTAGAAAAAGACGTTAATGGGGCTAAGGTGTACGGCAAGGTAGCTTTGGGCGCAGCTACCACGCTAGGGGCGTTAATTACATGGATAGCCGATGTAGGTAGCAAGTTGGCTGAGTTATTGCCGCATAAATAACACATTTGTTTCGTGGAACTTCAGACGGTAGACAGCCTTGATATGACAACACAATATATAGTGGGTAGCATCGTTACTTAAATACAAATTGACGACCTATTGTTTTATAACAATACTTTCAGCATGAGAATTAAAGCAATCCTTCAGAGACGTGGAGAGAAGTATGGGGCATGCTTTGGCGAATTGAATATCCCGCAGCTAGGAGTGCGGCTTTATACGCTAGAAGATGCATGGAATGGCAACAAGGTTGGCGCTAGCTGCATTCCAACGGGCTTATACGCGGTTGTGCCTCATGGATGGGATAAGGCAAGCAAGGTGACCAGAAAGCGCTGCTGGCGGCTTTTGGATGTGCCAAATCGCACGGCCATTCTTATTCATGCAGGCAATACGGTCGCGGACACCGAAGGGTGCGTGCTGGTAGGGACGAAGGCGCCTGTGATTGATGATGTGAACGGCACGGTGACCTTGCCGCAAAGCAAGGTGGCCATGGATTTGCTGCGCGCTAAGATTGGTGAGCAAGGGTTTCAGCTGGAGGTGAAGTCATGATAACGGGTTCCTCTTGCGGAAAAGATGGGGCTGGCCTGTTGGCTGGTCTTTTTTTGTAACAAAAAGAAAGTGAGGATAATGGGAATAACACGAGCCTTAATTGACCAGAGAATAAAATTTACAAAAGACGTTCATTTTCACTACCACAATAGGAAGAATAGCCTTTCACGCACGGCAGAAATCGTTGGCTGCACTCCAGGCGTAGTAAGGCACTGTTTGCAGCGGATACATCGCGCTGGTGGCATTGCAGCCATGATTAAGCGGTACGAGAGGCAAAAAAGTGATCTCTATAAGAAACCCGATACAGTGTTTGACGATGAGCTGAACGAGGCCATTAGAGCGCCAGAGGGAGATGATTATGGCAGGCATTTTATTGAGATGTTGCCAGAATGCGTGTTGCTTATCCCTGACTTACAGGCGCCCTATCAGTTGCCGGATGCTTTACAGTTTTTGAAGATGGTTGCCGATAAATACAAGCCGGACGCAGTGCTATGTATTGGCGATGAGGTGGATTTTAATTTTCTATCCTCTTACGACAAAGAGCCGTTGATTGACGAGCCGAAGCGGGAGTTAGAGCAGGCGCAGGAATTTATGGGCAAGCTGTTTAAGATGTTCCCAAAAGCGCATTCGCTTACCAGCAATCATGTCCACGGCAGGTTGCACGGTGCCCGTAAACAGGCGCGGTTGCTGCCGCAAATGCTTACCAAATGGGAGCAGTTGATTGGAGCGCCTAAGACGTGGGGATGGTATGAGGAAGTGCGGATGGGCGAGGTGCTGTTTAGGCACGGTGATAAGTGGCCTACGCTGACCATGACCCACCTTGCTCGTGCTATTCCTGACAAATATGGGTGCCCGCTTAGTGTAGTTCACGGACATGTTCACAGCAAAATAGGGGTGCAAGCGATTATGCCCTATGGCGATGATGAATATTGGGCTGCTTATACGGGTTGCTTGATGAATCCACGCAGTAGAGCAGCAGATTACTGCAAAGCGATGAACTTAAAACTTGGCACTATCGTTATTAAACATGGGGTTGTTCATAAGGTGCCTTATCGTCGTGACCCTGTAACGATGGCATGGACACGCAGGCTGGAACGTGATTGAATTAAACTACAAGGGAGGGTGTGTTAATGAATGCGATTATTTCGGTTATTCTGGCGGTATTGCCTGCATTGCGTGATTACTTCACAAAGAATAAGGGCCTTAACACCGTTTCTGGTGGTTTGCTTGGTGCATTTGGTGTGCTTGCTGCTCAAGCTCTACAAAATCAAGGCACGGTGGATGCGGTAGTGACCACGCTGCAAAACCAAGGCGAGCTTGGCGTTATTGTTGGTGGCGTGATTGTTGCCCTTCGCGTGTTTGTGGCTTACATGGACGCGAACAAGAAGTAGTACTGGGACATGGGAGATGTTGTGCGGTTCCCAAAGACGCCAAAGCAAGACTTGTATATGTGCCCATTTATGGTTTGGGTGGTAGAGAAGGGAACAAAGCAGCAAGCGATTGATAGGGCTGCTGCGAAGCTGAATATGCTCTTGCCTTCCGACGAAGGGCTTTCGGTGGTAAGCATGGGCGCGGAGAAGCTGGAGACGCAAGAGGCTTAGCGGTTGGGTGGGGTGGGTGTAGTATGGTGGACATGGCAAGGCTGCTGCTATTCCCGTTGGTTGTGCTTTGGATGGCGGTCTGGTGGACGTTAGGCACACTATGGTGGCTGTTAGGGCTGCCGTTGAGGGGTAATAAAGCCGCGGATAGTCATGGCACCGCGCAATGGGCAACTTGGAAGGAGTTACGCAAGGCGGGGCACTTCGAGCGCAATGGATGGTTGGTGGGCTTTTTGCCGTATCATAAGTGGCTGCCTAGCTTGGGGCGGAAGGTTTATACCACGCCGCAGGCAAGCGTGATTTGTATTGCACCAAAAGGTCAAGGGAAGACGCAAAGTCTTATATCGGCTATTAGAGACTTTGCCCAACGGCCTGCGGGAAGACAACCTGATTTGCTGGTAAGCGACCCTGCCAATGATATAGAACCCGCAACCCGTGAATACTGCGCTGAGCGCGGATACAAGGTAATTATTTTGGACGTGCGCGACCCTGCGCGTGGGCATCGCTACAACGTGCTGTCCATTCTTCAGCGGCACAGTATGAGCTTTGAGGCCGATGCTGACCAGATAGCAAGTCTGATTATGCCTGACGATGCTGGCAAGGGTGAACCGCATTTTCAAGAGATAGGCAGGATGCTCTTGGTGGGTGCCATCATGCATGTGCTGACGACGGGCGGCATGACGTTATTTGATGTGGTGCAGGCGTTGACCGTTGACACGGATGCGCGGGAAAAGTTGTTTGAGGGAATGAAAACAAGCCCTAACCCTCGCACAAGGCAGGCGGTGAACGCTTTTTTGGCGGCTGGGGAGCGCGAACGTGGTAGTTTTATGACGACCATGAGCCGCAAGCTATCGGTATGGCTGCGGCGCTCATTTAAGGAAATGACGGCCCCGGACGGGATAGATTGGAAGTGGGAGGACGTGTTTGTAAGCCCTGACCCCATTATTTGCTACGTTATAACGGGCCTTCAGCCAGAGGAGGGGGCTTTTGCGCGGTTGGTATTTGGCAATGCCATCAATACGCGGCGGCGCATGTTTAACCAGATGCATCGGGGAACAAACTTCCCAAAAGAGTTTTGCTTGCTTGCTGATGAAATGCAGGTGATGGGGCATTGCAACGCGATTGTGGACGCTAATAATGAATTGAGGAAGGCGCGCACTAGCACCTTTACCACGTTTTTAAGCTGGTCTTTATTATTTCAGATTTACCCGCAGGCGAAAACCCTGATTGCCAATAGCAACCTACTTGTATTTGGCGGTAGCAACGACATGGAGGCTTATAGCGAAAGTAGCAGTATTATCGGTGATATAACGGTGGAGAGTGCCAGCCGCAGCGAGAATGATAGGGGAGAAAGTGAAAGCCGCAGCGAGCAAGGGCGACGGCTGGCTAAGGCCGATGAAATCAGGCGTTTGAAATTTGGAGAGGTATTATACTTATCAGGGCGTTTGGATAGTAGATTAAAAACCGCTTGGAAGATTGGTAAGGGTGGGATAGAGTTTAGGTAGGTGGACGGCTCCTGATGTTGCACCAACCCCCGCACCTAACGGCCGTGGATGCGGTGCTAGGTATTTTTCACAATACTATGGTGCGGGTCTTTTTAGTTTGTGACGTTTTGTCACGACCTCATTTCTGCCACCCCAAATCCTTCTGCATATCCTCCCATTCCTTCACTTTCTCGGTTTCTCCCTTCAATACTAGCAAGTCGCGGTATTCCTCGCCGTTAATCGAGGCTTCCTTATAGGCTTCTTCAATCTGGGCAACCGTTATCTCGCGGGCATTGATAAAAGCCTGACGGTCAAACAACTGCATAGCACCTTGCATTTCTTGCTCGGTGCCATAGATAGCCACAATTTCCTTAAAGCGGTTTGCGGCTATTTCATACTCAGTTGCAGCCTGTTTGGCTCCGTCAACCACGCTTTTTGCCATTTGATAGGCTTCAGTAACATCGCGCTGTTTCATATCTCGTGCAAACACAGCAGAGTTCAACTCGTGCTGGGCCTGTTCCGCCTGTTTGCGGGTTGGTGACTTGTAGGAAAGGCCCCATATATTGATTTCAAAACCCTTTAAACCACTATCGGTTGTATAGGTTTTCATCCGCTGCTCGGCCATAGCTTGCCGCATCGTAAGCGGGATAAGCTCGTTTTTCTCCATGTCGTTTGCGCGAGTGACCGCCTTTTCAGAAGCGGACTTGGCTGCCTCGGCTGAGGCTTTTGCTGCGTCTCGGCGTGCGATGGCTTGTTCTATGCGGCGCTTCTCCTTGAGGGCATCTACGGCGGTGCGCGCGTAGATGGCGCCAGAGGGTGCTACCAGTTCCATATCTTCCTCGGAGTGTCGGCTATCAGGAAGCTCTATTGTAAGCGTCCGTTCGGCTTCACGTGGAACATCTACGTTGCTTAGCGGTGCATTAGGTTCTACATCGTCAAGACCATTTTCGTGGGGCCGCGAAAATGGTTCTAGCGGTATTCCGTGCTGCTCTGCAAGGCGTTCCATTGCTTTTTTGCGGGCGTCTGCAAAGCTGATGGTAGCTTCCTGCCCAGCCTCAAGCATGACTTGGTTGTGCACTTCCTCCCACACCAGCTTGAGCTTGGCGGTGCTGCCCCGCTTGGTTGTGCCAAACACGCGCGGCCCAGTGACTTCGCGGTGGATTTTCTCGGCATCAACAAAAATAAATTGAGCATGGGGGTTTTCGTTACTTTTCTTTCCTTCATGGATAGCGAAAAAATAACTCGCTTTTCCTTCGCTAATGCGGTGTCCAAAGCGGCGGCATGCTTTGGCCCAATCGTCTAAGGTAAGTTCAACGGGCAGCGCGATGATAAACTTGTCGCACACCCTGCCGTTGGCGCGTAGCTCCTCGGTGCGGCGGTTGAGGAAGGCTTGCATGTTGCGCTTTGATTTGGAGGCGCCATCGGTTATTGTGAAACGCTCGGAATACGAATAGATGCACTCCGGTTTGCGGAGCAGATAGCTAAGGTGGTTTGCGGCGGCATCTGGCCTTGTTAGCTTTGGCTTGCTAAGGTAGTCATGTTGGAAGTAGGGGATAGCCATGGTGGAGTGTAGCGCCTTCTGAAGAGACGCACACGGAGCCTTCGCGGAGCGAAGGCATATTGTGCATCTACCTGGGCGCTAGACTTCCTGCTTCGTGGCCTTCGTGGTATCTGGGGTATGGGTGGATAACGTGGTGTTGTTGCCACACTTGTTTTGGAGGGTGCCGTGCAAGTGACGCCTGCCACGTTCGGGAAGGTGTGCAAGCGGATGTTGGCTATGGGGGAGTTAGAAGCCCGTAGTTATGAAGCGGATTTTTTGAATTACGCCGTGGGTAAATTGCCGGATGCCATGGCTATTGTGCGAATGGCAGGTGTTGATTTAAGTGTGTTGCCGATTGTGTTTGTTGAAAAACCATTTATTGATTGGGCCGAACATTCCGTAAACGTGTGGGAAAACAACGGGCCGTTTTTGCAGCCCGCTTTAATGCCTGCTGGTAAGGTCAACACATGGGCGGAAAGTAAAGATTATAAAATTGTGAAGGCGTGTTTGGAGCCTTACGGGCTTTGCGTTGGCGTGCGTGGTGTGGATGATATGTGGCAATGCAGGGGGTGGGACGTTTACCCCTGCACGCTTTACCCTGTGTTTTTGAAGGGGTTTGTTTATGACGGGATAGCGTTACCGCCTCCCGCCTAAGCCTCTGAAAATCGCCTGAATGAAGGGTTGGGCCATATTTGCGGCAACCTTGCCTTTTTGCATGGTTACGGCGCGTTTTGCACCAGCGGCAGCCGCTTGAGCAACCGTTGTATCTTGTAGGCCGCCGTTTGCTTGGATAAGCTGTAAATCGGCTTTATCAAACTGGTCAGCATTAAGCTGTCTCATTTTTGCTTGCCATGTGGCGTATCGGTCTGTGTTGTTGTCAGCTACACGGTTGACGTAGGCGTCGGCTAGTTCCTCGCGGGTGATGGGCATGGGACTTTCTCCTATGAAGCTGAAGGGGTGGGAGCTGCTAGTTGGTTGGCTAGCTGTGGTGTATATAGCCAACGTAGTTAGTGTGCAATACGGCGGGTATCCGTTCCTCTACTGTTGGGGCAGGGCATGGGCTGTGCCTCTTTATGAGCCGTGGGGCGCCTTTGCCAACCTTGCTGCGCTCTGCTACTTCGGGTTTGCTACTTGGCGGAGGGGAGCGGCAGGTGCACTTGCGGGGCTAGTGGTGTGCTTGCTGGTGTGGGGCCTCCCCTCCACCCTTGAAGCCTTAACGCGCCTTGGAGGCAGTTGTGGCGGGAAGTGATGATGAACACCAACGCTTGCGTGAAGGTGTCGCCGGTGAGTATAAGATAGCCCTCTACCGCCAGTATGGAGAGGCCGAGGCCGCGCACTTCTTGCAGGTTGACTTGTCCACCCTAAAACGGTGGCGGCGCGAAGGCAAGGTGCCTTACATCAACATGGCGGAGCGCAAAGTTCGCTATCTTGGCGTCCACATCGTAGATTTGCTTATCAAGGGTTCAGCATGGGCCGATACACCAAACGCGAATGCCAATACGGGGAATACTGGGTCGGGCAGCGGGCAGGCTCCCCAGCATACTACCGCTGCTGGATGGAAGGCCGAACCCTCCGCCGCGCTACGCTTGGCACAACAGACTTTGAAGAAGCCAAGCAGCGGTTAGAGGAGTGGTTTATTGCCAACCGGCGTGTTGAGAACGAAACGGCAACGGATGCGGTATTGGCTGACGTGCTGCGTCGGTATTGGGAAGGGCACGCAAAGAACGTGGCATCCGCCCCCACCATCAAAGGCCAGCTGCGCTATTGGTTGGAATTCCATGGTGCTGCCAGCGTCAAGGATGCCTGCCACCATGATAGGCTGGCGCAATTCATAACCGCACTTAAAGACCGTGGGCTTGCCCCCAGCACCGTCAACCACACTCTCATGGCGGGTAAGGCTGCACTGCGGATGGCTTGGAAGCGGGGCGAGCTGGTGAGCGTGCCGCACATCCCCATGGTGCCAGTCGGTGAGCAAGAGCCGATGGGCAGGCCGCTGACCGTGGAGGAAGTCCGTAGGTTGTTGCGCGAGTGTGAGGCAACCCCTCACCTGTGGCGGCTGTGCGTGTGGCTGATAGCTACGGCGGCGCGTCCAGCGGCAATCTTGGAGCTTGATTGGGCGCAGGTGCGGCATGACGAGGGGCTGGTGTATCTTAACCCCATAGGAAGGGCGCAGAACAAGAAACGGCGCCCTGTGGTTCGCTTGCCTACGCAGCTATCAAAAAACAGCGGTAGCGGCCATGTGGTGGCTTGGCGTGGTAAGCCTGTCGGTTCTGGCATAACGGCGTGGCGGAAGGCGCGGGAGAGGGCGGGGCTTGGGCAGGATGTTACGCTGTACAGCTTTCGACACACGATGGGGCGGTGGATGCGGGCGCGGGGTGTGCCGGAGGAACAGATAAAGATGCAGCTCGGCCATGCAACCAGCGGGGAGACGTGGCGCTACATTGGGTTTGCGCCAAATTATCTTGACAAGGCTTGCGCGGCGATTGAAGCCTACCTTGACTTGGTGCTAGACGATTGCGATTCAGCAGGTGCACTGACAATCTCGGAGTTGCGGGTGTAGTTCAGTGGTAGAACGTCAGCTTCCCAAGCTCGCTTTTTCTTAAAAAGACCAGCAAATACAGGCTTATGCCGTACGCTGACTGTGCATAGCGGTGGCCGTGGTTGCTGGCGAGCCGATAACGGTGCTGACCAGTTGCTGGCCAGATGTTCACCAAGGCTCGCTAATAGTGTGTTCCATGTTCCACCCCTTAAAGGCTTGGAACATGGAACGGCAGGTGTTGACATTTTAGGGGGAATTGTTAGCAGTGGTTAGCGACGAAGGAGAGTGTAATGGCAAAAAAACCGCAAACCGATGTGCTGGATGAGGCGTTGGATGTGTTTAAGCTGCTGACGTTTGACGACCAAGCGCAATTTATAAAGCAACTTGAGGAGGTACATTCAACCGCTAAGGCGTCTAAGGTTGCAGAGCTACAAGCGGCACTTGCGGCGCTTGGTGTGTATGGCGGCGGAGATAGGCCACGGCGTCAAAGGCAGACGTCTGGCGGTGAGCGTAGCAAAGCAGCGGTGAAATACCGCGACCCAAAGACGGGTGATGAGTGGAGTGGTCGTGGTCGCCCTGCGGCATGGCTTCAAAGGCATTTAGATGTTGGTAAGAAGAAAGAAGATTTCTTGGTAGGCTAATTAAAAACCAAGGTCTAGCTGCTCCTGTTCGCGGGGCTTTGTATCCTGAACCTGTAAGCGTTCCTTACACGTTGGCTCAGGTGTCAAGCTATCCTTGACGACTGGCTCTTGCTTCACCTGCTTATCGTAAATCACCAGCAGGCTGTAAGCCTCTTCCTTGTCCATCTTCCGCATCTCCCCGCCCGCTACCGTGCGGCGGAGCGCATAGCCCCCGCAGGTTTCGAGGCTGAGAGTGTTGGCGTGGATGATGTAGCCGTTGACGTTGCGGAATAGTAGGTTGAGGGCCGACATGTTCACGCAGTTCACGTCTACATCCATGCCGTAAAAAATGCCGTAGGACTGTTTGCGGATGGCGGATATAAGCATCCTACCGCTTCCGCATGCGGGGTCGCACACCTTGTGGCCTTCTTTGATGGTGGGGGCGATGAGGTCGATGGTTACATCCGCAAGGGACTGAGGCGTGAAAAATTGCCCCTGCGCTTTGTTCGACAACAGGGCTTCCTCATACATATCGCCAAGGTAGTCGGGGACGGGGATGCCTAGGTTGTTGCACTCTTGCATGGCTACCAGCAACTCAGTGTGGGCCGCTGCCATGTGGTCGGCGGGGCGCTTACCTACTGCGGCGGTCTGCGTGTAGGCGTTGATAACCTTCATATAGGCGTCTTCGTCTTTGGCGTAGGCGGCTACCATGGCGGCCAGCCAGTCTTGATACACCTGCCAGAAATGGCGTTCCCCGATGTTGGCGAGGTGGCTGGTGATTAGCGTCTTAGCTTTGACGTGGTGAGCTTGTTCGCGGTTCATGCCTCATTGGTAGCAGGCGGCTTGTCGGCTTGCTGGAGGCTTAGCGGTGCTTGCGGGGGCATAAGCCTATATATTGCCTCTTTAATGCGTAAACAAGCAATTTCACCTTCTTGTGTGGCTTTTTTGTCTAAATGCCTACCTGAAGGTGAGTAACCTAATTTGTAATCATGGACATCAAGCTGACAATATAATCCAGCGTGTTTAAGTGCATCCCGCTGAATATCCTCAATCCACTGCACAAAGTCGCCGACTCTGTATTGTTCTGATGATAGTAGGCGCTGCCATTCGGTTGCTGGTTTCATTTCTGCTTTTTCCGTTGCTTATTAAAAAACTTTTTAGCCTGCTTGGCTGAATACTTGCGGTCAACCGATAGTGCCCAGCCATCTACGCGGAAAGGCATGTTTGGTAGTGTTAGCCAGCGTTTGATGAGTTTGATTAGGTTTGTATCGGTTGACGACTTCATTAAATCATCATCCTAATCCATTTATGAAAGCTGGTGTTATAATGGCAAAATAGCGTGTCATACATTTGAACAGACATTCCAAGTTCTATGATGTCAAATAGCTGTGGATATTTAGTAGTGGTTTTCATTTAACTTACTCCGCCTCAATCTCTTGGTCAATTTGAGCAAGTTTACACATAGCCGCTTCCTGCTGTCGTCCTAGCTCGTAGGCGCGTTGAAGCGATTGCATAACACTATCTGGCTGTTCGTTTATCCAAAATAGGAGGTTCTTATGAATTTCCTCCAAACTCACACAGTCTTTAAGCTGTTTCATAGCGCCTCCTTTTTAATTTCATCAAACATAATAAAAGCAGATTTGGCTCCGAGTATTAAAAACACACACCACCACATATAATGTCCGCCATCCCACGCCTCTAACTGAAAGGCATATACAAGCAGCAAAACAAACAAAGCTAAGTATTTACCCATTTAGCGCCTTCTTGAGTTGTTTGACTAGAGTTAGGGAATGTTCTGGCTCAATAAATCCAGTATCTTTAGCCCGCTGTAAAACAGCCTCCACCTCATCCAGCACCGCCTTAGTCACTTCAACCTTGGCGGCGTTGGCTTTGGCATCAAATCGAGCAAGAGCCATCTGTCTGTTAGGAGATAGTTCTTTTCGTCCATGCATCATTGTTCTACTTACCAAGGCAGCACCCTTATAAATAGTTTTCTCTAACAGCCCATCAATCTCACCCGCTTTAAGTGCGGCGATTTTTTCTAGTGGGGTCATGATTGGGCTTCCACTTTGTTGTTTCGTTTATAATTCTTTTTGCTCTTAGTCATTTTGCGTTCATACGCAGGACTGTCCCACCAAACGCAACCACTTTTCTTCAAAACACCGATGCGCTTTTGCCAACGTATAATTTTCTTCACAAAATCTCTAAGTTCTTTTGGTGCTTTCACGTCAACGGCTTCCCTTTGCTTTTTGAATTGCCGCATCTGCCTCCATCATAGCAGCTCCTAAATATGTTTCGTCGCCATGAGCTACTCTTAAATTGTTTGCACCAACGATTTTGCTTACCAACTCCCACAGCGCCTTGTTCTGTGCCTCTAGCTCTTGCTCGCGGGGTGTGGGGGCGCGGTGTAGTGTAATCGCCTGTAATGCAAACTGCTTGGCCACCATTGCGCTGCGATAAACCACCGCCTCAATAGCTGGGAGCATCGCGTTGCGTATGGCTTCACATAATTCTTTGTCTTCGCAAACATCGTCAAAAGTAACATTTGGCAGCAACTTCACGGTGTCTTGGTTATTGGGCATGGGTTTATCTTTCTTCTGTGCCATATTGTTCAAGCAGTTTAAGAGCCAGTTTATCGGCTTCCTGTTCTAATTCTTCCATAGATTTTACAGGGCCAGTAAAAAAATCATCTTCGCCTGCTTCACCACAATCCACTATGATGTGCCCTGTGCCGTCATCCTCGTGGTGAATAGTCATGAAAATGCCGTGGCAAACAACATCTTCTACAGAGCAACCACATTCTGGGTCAATGCGGCGTTCTAGCACCTCAACCATCTCCCCTAACCCTTCCTGTTATCGTTATAGGTGGCCAATGCTTGCTTGGCGTTGTTAAAAGCTGGCCCCATAGCAAGGTAATTGTCCGTAAGTTCCCAAGCGGTTTGCCATGCACAAAGCATTTCCAAAGCCTCCACCAAACCCGCAACCTTCTCCCGTTCCTCTGCACGGACTTGGGCTTCGCGTTCGTCCAACATATCGTCAATTGATTTGACTTTATTCCATAGGGTAACAAAGCCATTATCGTTGATATTAATAACTAGGCGGCTGTTTGGAAACTGGCGCACCCATTCCAGCACATGAGTCGGCATTCCGATGTTATCCATTATTTCACGCTTTCATTGATTACCTGTTGTGGGTCTAGGGCGTCTACTGTGGAAGACGCCTGATAACCGTCTATCTCAGCAGATGCGTGCTGGTTGACTAACTCACTTGCAGCAGCGGCCTGCATCGCCCTCGCCCCCTCTAAGCAAGCTTCGGCTAGGGCGGTGTCTATAGCGTTAGCTATAATCGGCGTAATTACTTCTACATCCCTCTCGCAAGGGTCATATCCCTCAGTTTGAAATAATCGTTTTTCAACCGCTACTGCAATTTTGTGAGCTTCTTGCATCGCTTTATCACTCGGCATTGTCGTTGCTTTCGTTGGTTGAATAAAAAGGCCCAACATAAATAACATGGCTTTTTGGCATTTCTAGATGGCCGTATAACAACACAAAGAACACCGCGCAAAAACCAACGGATGCTAAGAGTGAAACAATAATATCAAATAGTTTATTCATTGCTCGCAATCCTGTTGGTTGGTGGTTTAGGTAAAGGTATCCAATGAGTAGGCTCAAAAGAAAGGTTTTCTTCTAATAGCATATCGCCGCCGCTATAAACGCGCTCTGCATGAAACCAACCAAAATAACTGCCGTATATGCGTATCTTCTTGGCAATTTCCTCTTTATCTTCTGTGTCAAAGCGCGTCCAAGAAACACAATCAATATATCCTTGAATGTTCATGGCTATAATAAGCGTTCCGTCTTTTGGAGCGGTTTCAATTGGTTGCCATTTCATCTACTCACCCTCCACATCTGGTTGATTATCCACCCCAACAACAGCAATCCTAGCATCATATTCGGTATTTTGGGCAATCGTATTAAACTTATTAGCCTCGGTGTTAATTTGACTTTTTGCATAATCGGTTGCTTTGTCTAGCGCTTCGTCTGCATCAGAAGCCTTCACATAAACAACACGGCTTAACGTAAAGGTTTGCGCTATAGTAACATCCACGGCGTATGTTCTTTTCATTTTAAATCTCCAATTCTGTGCCGGTAAAATTAATGTTGCCGCATTTGGCGCGAATAGCGTCTTTTATTTCTTCGTAATAAACAGCGCTGCTATCTGCCTCAGGCTCCCCACCAATAGTGCTCTCAACCTTAGCCAAAACAGGCACGTCAAGCTTCCCCGAAATTATCGCACCGTTGCAGGGGAAGGCAAAGCCAACCACGCTTGCGTATTTGTTGGTAAAGTTCCACTTATCCTCAATAATTCCACCAGTGCTGTGACTGAGGCTGATTGGGCGGGCATCCGCGCCGCTTGTTTCGGAAATCGTGACGGTTAGCGCCACATCATCGGGTGTGGCATCTGTTTTGAGTTCATCAATGGCATCATCATGGATTGAATATAGTGGGCAGTTGCGGATTATCATGGATTCTCTTTCTCTTAGTTTTCTTGATTGTGTAAGTATATTAATCCTTATACGCACCATTGTAAAGGGGATTTACAAAATATTTTACACCCCGTAATCCACCTTTATCCGACTTGAGCGGCAATGGCGGAAGTGCAAGGGTTATCTGCCGCATTCGGCGGCTGAAAGGTAAGCCATGGATGAACTGGAAGCGAAGTTTAAGGCTCTGCCGTTGGATGAGCAGGAGGACTTGCTGCGGCGGCTAGCAAACATTGTGGGGGATGCCAAAGCGGGGAAGGCCAAGGCCCTGCTGGATGAGCTGAAGCGCCTCAAGGGCGGCACCAACATTGTGGCGGCCAAATATCGTGACCCTGCCACGGGCAACACATGGGCGGGCCGCGGGCGTATTCCCACTTGGCTGGCTGCCTATGAGGCGGAGGGCCGCAACCGCGAGGAGTTCAAGGTGTAATCATCTTCGTAGCATTACGCAAAAGATAAGGGGAGGGACGCTGTGTCCCCCCCCTTTTTTCGTGGCGCTATTTGCGCAAGGCGTAAGTCAGGTGCTACTCGGCGGCCTGAATAAGTGGAGTTGGCGGCTATCGTCGAATGGAACAGTCTTTGCAAGAGGGTTGGTGCCTGCTTTGTAGACTAACTCAACGGCAGGGTTCTTGTCGACCAAAAGCTGCGAGATGGCCGAAACCATCAACAACTGCTCTTTGGTGGCGTAACGTAAACCTGCCTGCCGAATAAGTACGGTGAGCATGTGGGTTAAACCTTGCGGAGAGCGCAACACCACAAGCTCGCCGTTAGGCTGGATAGCGTGGGTGTACGGCTCGCCGTTTGGAAGTTGAAGGCTGAAGGTTGCCTTAGTAAACATGGAGGTGTCTCCGTGATTGCGTTTATTCGCAGTTAAATTATTTGCCAATTAATTATCGTTGGCAAGCTTATAACACTTAGCATAATGGAACGCGCAAAAAGACCGATTAACAACAGGATTGGCGCACACATGAAAGTCCGAGATAAAATAGCGGCAATGGTTGTCGTTTGTTGCTAGCAAAGGTAAGCCGCCAATTACGGACGGGTTGGGGTGCTGGGTGGGTTTTTCAAAAGTAAAATCGGGCGGCAGCGGGGTGTTGTCTTTAGGCTTATGCGGTATCACGGCGCGCCGTGATGTGCGGGCTTTAGCCCGCTTCTCGTTTCGTTTAGAGCGTGGCGGTCTAGAAGAACCGCGCAAGCGCACTTTTTTGCGATAGAGAACACCAATAACGGCGTTGCGGCTTATTGAACGGCCAGCGGCTTCGCTGACCAGGGCTGCGATTTGCGAGGCGGATTGGCCGGAGTTGGCGGCTTGAATAGCGGCTTCTAGCAGCTCGGGTGTCCATGTTTTCATGGAGCCAGCTTGCCATGCAACATAGATTACTAGAAGTCGGTGTAACGGGGCGCAGCGGCGCACAAGACCATAGCGGTGGCATCACCGAATTGGTTTTATACTTTTGGAGCCGCACGGGGAGGGTTCAAGCGAGCGGCCCTCCCCGTGGGGCGAATAAGCAGTAACCCCCTCACATACTTTTGGTGAGCATGGGGGGGTTACTGTTGTCGCGCTTTCACTTGCGCCTTTGTCCGTTGGACGGCGGCGGCTGTGGTTGCGCTTCCTGTTCAGAAAACTCGCGGATAACGAGCTTGTTGCCGATAGGCAGTGCGGTCAGGATTACGTTAAAACCTTTCCCATCGCCGTGAGGCCACGCGGCCCCAATGCTTTGCCAGAATGGTTTTTTGTCGCTGCTGTCCGGCACTTCTTCCACGATATACACCCTGTGAGAGGGCGCACGCGTGTCTGCCATGATTTACCTCCTGAAACGGTAGGGCAGATGTTTCCGGTTTGGAAACAACTGAATCATGCTCCTATTTATTTGAATTGACAATGGCGCCAGCGACCACAGCCCAACGGGCCGCAACGTAGTGCGGCTTTAGCAAGGGCGCGGCGAAGGCGCTTGCAGCGCCAAAACTAATACAGGAACAGTAGTTTGAGGCTAAAACAGTGCAAAAGTAATACGCGGGTATTAAAAAGGGGCCAAAGCCCCAAGACGCGGATGCATAACCCAGAGCCGCAGACATATCGAATATAAAATAGATTGTTGTTGCAATCAATCCTATTGCGAAAACATTTATGCAACGCATAATCAGCGTGGGGGCTAGGAGACTAGCTCCGAGAAGCCTTCCTGACGGGCTGCCCCCTCCGATTAAGTCAGGCGGAAAACAATGAAAGTCAGGAATGTGAGCAAAGTCTGGTCATGGCGGCAAGCCATATTTGAAAGTCAATTATCCGCAACAACCAAATTGGTTTTGGCAGCACTAGGAAGCCACTTGAATGATATGGGGGATGCGATGTTCCCTAGCCAGCAGAGGTTAGCAAAGCTGTGCAGCTTATCAGAGAGAGCGGTTATTACTCACTTGGCCATAGCTGAACAAGCTGGGTGGCTAAGAACTCGTAAGCGTCAATTAGAGGGGAAAAAATGGGCTGCTAATGAATATGTGGCGGCGTTCCCAAAAGGGGTGAAGGACGTTCATCCCTTGGAGGGTGAAGGGGTGAAGGACGTTCATGTGAGGGGTGAAGGACGTTCACCTGAAGGGGTGAAGGACGTTCATACTAACTCTCCATTAGAACTCTCCATAGAACTGTCCAGCAAAAAAACAGAAAACGAAACGGAAAAGGAAAAAGATTATAGGTTGTGGAAACGAAGCCTTGTGATTATGGAGGAATATCGCAGAGAAGGAATGCGTCTTACGCTTGCAGAGGCAAAGGATAAGGCTGTTGAAGAGGATAATCGACAGTCAGCCATTGATAAACAGGCCAAAGCGCAGATTTGCGCCGAGTTGATGAAGTTAGAGGGAGGGAACCGCTAATGGAACACCTACCTCACTCACATTCGGCAGAATTTGCTCTGATAGCGCAGCTTATCGTTGAGCCGAAAAGTTGGCCGATAGTAGATGGTCAGATAACAAAAGACGACTTTTATGTGCCAGCCAACGCGGCGGTTTTTGAGTTGGTTGAGGCCATGCTGAAACGGGGCGTGTATGTGTGGCCAGCGTCGGTGGTAGAGGCTATGGCACATACGCAGTTTAAGTTTGATAACCCAAAGCAAACGGTTCAGGACATAATGGACATTGGAGTGGGCGGAGACTTAAACGGGGCTATGTGGCTGATCAAGCATCTGAAGCAGCGGCGGATGATGATTGTTTATTCCAAGATGATGAATGAGGCTGCTGCAAAAGGCGATGAGACTGCGATGCTGGCAGCACAGAAGTTGCTTGCCGAAAGCTCGGTGGGCTTTACGACCAAGAAGCCTGAAGATGCCTTAGAGCAGATGCAGGCGGCGTTGAAACAAGCGCAGGAGCCTGAACGCATGCTACAAACCGGCCTGAAGGCATGGGATGAGGCGTTTGGCGGGTTGGCGAGGGGTGCTCGCTACGTGATAGCCGGACGCGGTGGTGCAGGGAAGACGGCGTTAGCCCTGAACATGCTGTGGAATGTGGCCAAGCAGGGCAAGAAGGTGCGGCACGTGTTTTTTGAGGGCACCGAGAGCGAGGTTTGGCACCGCATCATGGCGCGGGAAACGCGCACTCCTATCACGAGCTTCCGCAAGGGCCTTACCGAGCATCAGGTCGTCCATGTTGTCCGCCAGCAAGACAAGTTGATGGACAGGGATTTGGTGGTGGTAAAAGACCCACGCAACGTGGGAGAGATGATAGAGCGTTGCGGGGCCTGTGATTTAATTTGCTTGGATGGTATTAGTTCCGCACCTGTTCAAAGCGAGCAAACAATAATTGAACGGGTTCAAGAGGTAACTCGCTATTGTAAAACGCTGGCCGACCGCACGGGTGCTACGGTGATTATGCTTGCCCACCTCAACAGCGATGGGGTCAAGAACGCTGGGAGTGGCACGGGTATTTACGGCGGGCAAGCTGCTACGTTTGACCCGGAGGGCATAGTGGAGTTAGCGGTGGATGAGTTGACCAAGAACGAGAGGGTTAAAACAATCATCGGGCACATTACAAAAAATCGCTATGGCGGATTGGGTGTGCTAAAATATCAATTTAACGGGGAGTATATGGACTGCTATGACATTGTTTGATTATTTGTGTGAGCTTTATGTGAAAGCGGGTGGCGACCCAAAAAAGGTTAGAGAATGGCGGGAGGAAGTCATTAAAGGAAGTCGTGATGCGTGAACCTGTTCAAACTAAAATCTAAACAACGCCGAGAGCAGCCTGAACGTCTTATTCAGAACTCCGTGATTGAATACCTGCAAGTGCTGCAAAACCAAGGCAAGCTGTTTTTTTGGCGGCAAAGCAACACGGGTACTTACGATAAAAACAGGGAAACCTTCCTGAAACGTAAGAAGTTAGGTGAGCGTAACGGTGTGCCGGATATTCTGCTCTGCGTAGGAGGGCGTTTGGTTGGTTTTGAGGTCAAAGCGCCCAAGGGATATCAGTCAACCTTCCAAAAACAATTTGAGGCCGATTTGGTGAAGGCTGGTGGGTGTTATTACATTATCAAGTCGCTTGACGATGCGCGGTTGGCTTTAGCGCGGCACGGTGTGAGTTAGCGCGGGCCGCATCAATTATTTGGTCTTCGTAAACCTTAAGGACAACTAATTCTGACAGGAGTTGGTCGCGCCGTTCTTGAATATCCCGTAACTGCTGATGTTGAGATGGAGTAAACTGCAAACCTTGTTGTTGTTCTTGCTTGCGTGGCATGATTGTTACTTTCCTTGCTTAATGCTCCATAAGTATTCCTGCGCGGTGCCTCTCATTGTAGGCGTAACCTCCACCCCAAACAGGTGAAGGTGATTAAGCAGGCGGGTTTCGATGTAGGTTACGGTATCCATGCCCTGCGCGGCTGATTGGCGCTTGATGAAGGCCAACAGGTCACGGTCAAACGTAGTGCAGAACTGAATGCGGCGGGTTTGCTTGCGTTTCATGGCCATCACCTAAAAAGGGATTTCCGAGTCGTCAGGCATAGCAGCTGGCTTAGGAAGCGGCTTGGCAATCGGTTTGGCGGCAGGCTTGGCGCTCGTGGCATCGGCTAGCTTGGCGCTTAGGCTAATCCAGTCGCCGCTGTCGTTGGTCTTGCTCCAGCCTGATAACCAGTAGGTCTTGCCATCAATCGTAATCTTGCCCTTGTAGTCGGGGTGGGTGTCTTTTTCCTTGCGGCTGTTAATGCTCAAGCTGCCGCTGTTGTCTTTATTCATTTTCATCGTCTTTCATTTGTTGATCCCAGAGTTTTTTGTAAATATCTCTGGCCTTTCTCTCTGCTGCTTGTGCGGCTTCAAGTTTTCTAAGAGCTTCTATGGCTGCACGGAAGGCAGCAAGATAAGCGTCGCGGGCTTCGTCAAGTGTCAAAAGGGCACCCCCGCATCCATCAATATCTGCTTGGCTTTAGGATACTTTGCAGCGGCGGCAATTTTTGCGCTGTTCTCGCCATCATAGCCAACCTTGTCGGCTTCAAGTTCACGCATTGCGGCGTAGCTGTTAGCCCAATGGACGGCGGCGGCTTCCTTATCTGTGGCGTCAAAGCGTAAGAGCCGTTCCAGCCTAGCGTATTCGTGCTTGGCAATACGTTTGCCGCCATCAAGTTCAACCCATGGGCTTTCAATGTCGTAAAGGTAGCGGCCAATACCCCATTTAACCGCCGCACGCTTGAACGCATCGCTGATTGCACCTTTCTCTGCCTCAACATCGCTATCACCAGCGGCATCGGCTTTAGTAATCCAGCCTTCGTTGCATCGGATGCTTAGATAACAAACGGTTTTATTACCGTGGACTTCATAGCGGTCTTGCCAGTTATCAGGCCCCATTACATCGTCGAGGCGGTTCATAACATCGCGTGCGTCTATGTAGGCAAGTGCAAGTCCCTTGGACTTGTCGGCTGTAGTGCTGCCAACGCGCCAACTAACTCGGCTAGGTTCAAAAGGCATCTTAAGTTGAGTGAAAACGCTAACGCTCATTATTTGGCTTCCTCCATTGCGCGTTCATAGAGCCATTGCTCGTATCCATCCATCATCTCTTGATATTCCTGTTCGGTCATTTCTGGCATCATTTCATCGTTCATTGTGTTTTTCTCCTTTTGTTGTAGCCCCATTATAAGTGTAATGGTGTATTGGTCAATAGAAAATAACAACAAAACGACAATTCAATAAGTTAGGATTATTGACATAAGGGTATTGATACGGTTAAATAAGGCACAAACAAAGAAAAGGAAAACAAAATGAAACTACTCGACAAAATGGCAGAAGCGGCAGTAACGGGTAACGACCCGCTGGCGCAGGCGTCTATTGCTTTTGGTATTGGTGCGATTGCTGGTGCGCTCATGCTGCTGGTGATTTTCTTAGCTTAACAATGGAAAGTGAGGACAATGAAGAAGAAAATAGAAACGCTGCCTAATCTTAAAAAAGGAAGCTGCACTTATCACATTGCTATGGCGCTGCTGAATGGTCGCAGATTGAGCCAGCTTGAAGTTGACAAGCTACTGGAGACCAAGGGCATCTACCGCACCGACATGGGGCGCAAAAAGCGCAAGGCGCTGGAATGGTTGCGGGAGCATGATTTACAGGTGAGCTATCTGGTGGGGCCGAAGAATGAGCGACGTTATTGGGTATCTGCACCGTATTCCGTGCTGCAAGAGATTAAAGGCAAGCTTAAGGGGGCAACCAAATGAAGCTCGCTAAGACGCTGTTTGAGCAGTTTGTAACGCCTTTGAAAGAGGAGGCGGTGGAAGTCAACATCTTCCTCAATAGCGGGGCCAAGTTGAGTGGTGTTGTGACCAAGGTGGCTGATGATGGGATTACGCTGGAGAAGCGTGGGGCAATCTATGTGTCGCGTGCCTCCATTGCCAGCGTGGTTCCGTATAGCGGCGATGTGCCTGCGGATGAGGAACACCCAAGGGCTATGGCGCTGTATCACCAAGGGCGGAAGGTGTTGTGATGTTTAACAGCATTCGCCGCTTTATTACCAAGCAACGCCTTATCGGCAGGCTTAATCGTATCAAAGCCAGCGTGGATAACGTGATGGAGTATGAAGATTATGGCGCAAAGGATTTCCGGGCCATAAAGGCCGATGCTAAGTGGCCTCAATATGGGAATTGTGCTGTTTATGCGGCTAGCTATCAAGCGCGATTGGATGAAGTTGGGATAAAAGGCCACATCTACTATGGCATCCATAAAGCGAGGGGGGCTCATGCAGTTGTGTTGGTGCCTTCAGAGTTTGGCCCGTATGTGATGGACAACTTTGGACGCTCTGTGTGGCCGTATGATAGTCGGGATTGGGCGCTGTTTTATATGTGGACGGGGGAGGTGAAGTGATGGGAAGTTTGTTTAAGGCCAAGCAGCCAGCACCGCCGCCGCCATTTACTAAGGGTTGTTGGTTGGATGTGGAGCAAGCTGAAGATAAAGAGTTTAGGGAAGTGCTTAAGTTGTCGTCGGATGAGTTTAAACGCTCGGTTGATGTGTTAAAACATCTTTATGCTGGCGATAAATCTAACCACCTGCCTGGTAGAGATACAAAAAGAATATTGGGCGAGTGGGAAAAGACAAACAAGAGGTTGTTAGGAGAATAAAATAGATGGAATTGCTGATGAGTGGCTATCAGGAAATGACTGCGCTGTTGCCACCGCCTGTATTGTAATAGGGCATTCCGCACCGACGTATAAGTAAGAATAGATACGGAAATTGCTTTTTTGTTGTTTTAACGTGCAAAGTGTCAAAAGTGATTACCACTCTGAAGCGTAATTGATTACCACTATGCAGCGTAATTAGATTGACTAAAAATAGCGCCGTGTTATTCTTGTTTTGCTGATGAAGTAAAAGGGAGGAAAAGTGAGGCGCGGCCGCTTTTTAATGCTATCGCAGCACTATTTGGCAGCGTTCCAAAACGATGCTGAATTTGAAACCACGTTGGGCATTCTCCTTCTTATCTTATATAAAGCTAATTACCGTGATGGTATTGCTTATATCACTGCAAATGATATTGTAGATACGCTTGGGGCGCATAGGTCACATGTAGACCGCCGCATCGCCTTCCTTATCCGAAAGGGACTCATCAGCAAAGTCAATGGCAAAGGCCGCTCCAAGCACTTCCGCTTGTCGTTTTGGTCTGCGCCTAAACGCAAGGAAAGCAAATGAAGTGGGAGATAGGTTTTGCAAAGGCTTGATGGGGTTTGGTGGCACAAGCAGAAAGAACTTCAAACGCAAAGAGCGTAAGCTGCGCTACTTGGCTCTTAAAACTTACGGTAACAAATGCGCGTGCTGTGGTGCTGGCCCTGAAGCTCAATTACACGTTGACCACATCAAACCGAAAAGCAGATACCCTGAATTGGCAATGAGTTTGCATAATCTTCAAATCCTTTGCAAAGCCTGCAACGAAGGCAAATCCAATTGGGACGAAACAAAATGGAGAGAGTAACAATCTATTTGACGACCACAACCTATTGATTTAATTTTATGGCATGGCACGCCCGATTGTTTGGACCGACGATAAGAAAGAAGAAGCTGTTAAGCATATTTTGTTGCAACTTGCGACGTCGGAGCTTGGGCTTGAACACATTTGCAACGCCGAGGAATGGCTGCCAAGTGCGAGCACATTTCATGAGTGGCGGGCAGGCGATAAAGTATTAGCGGAGAGATACGCCCGCGCGCGCGAAGAACAAGCGGTGTATATGGCTGATACAGCGGGGGTTATTGGCACGCAGTTGGTTGCTAAAAATCCGTCGTATAGCGTAGACCCTCAAGCCTATCGGGCTTATTTGGACGGTGTGAAGTGGCGAGCAAGTAAGCTGGCGCCTAAGACTTTCGGGGAAAAGCAGCAGGTGGAGCATACTGGAAAGGATGGCGGCCCGATTAAAACCGAGGCAGTGTATAAGGAATTGTCTGTAGACGAATTAAAGAAGCTCGCAGCTCTTGGAACTGAAAGCTGAACAGCAGGCGCTGATAAGGTATAGGGCGCGTGAGGAGTTAAAGCAGCGTGCCGAGTGGTATGAGCCGTATGATAAGCAGCGTCAGTTTCATGCGCTTGGCGCCGTCAAACGTGAGCGGTGCTTGTCTGCTGGCAACCAGCTTGGGAAGACGCTTGCGGGGGCCGCAGAGTGCGCTTTTCATTTAACTGGCGTGTATCCTGCGTGGTGGCAGGGAAGGCGCTGGAACAGGCCTGTGATGGGCTGGTGTGGTGGTGTTACATCCGAGTCAACACGGGATGGCCCGCAGACTAAGCTAATCGGAACGATGGGAGAAAAAGGCTCTGGCGTGTTGCCGGAGTCTTCTATTGTTGAAGTAGTGAAGGCGACTCACGGTATTCGTGATGCGGCTGACTTCATTCGTGTTCGCCATGTATCTGGCGGCGAATCCATCCTAAATTTCAAGAACTATGCTCAAGGCCGCGAGAAGTGGCAGGCGGCATCGGTGGACTTTGTGTGGGAAGATGAGGAACCACCAGCCGAAATACATTCCGAGGCGTTAAGTCGAACCAACGCGACGGGCGGGATGGTATTTCTTACGTTTACGCCGTTGAAAGGTATGACCCAGCTTGTCTATGACTTTTGGAAGAACCCGACGCCTGATAGAGCGTTGGTTACAATGGGTTTGGTCGATGCCAAGCATATATCACCAGAACGGCGCGAGCAGATTATAGCGTCTTACAGGCCTCACGAAAGGGAAGCGCGAACGAATGGAGTGCCATCGGTAGGTAGTGGGTTGGTTTACCCCGTGGATATAGCTAAGCTGTTGGTGGAACCGTGCGAGATAAAAGACTTCTGGTTTCGCTGGTATGCGATGGACTTTGGCTGGCACAATACAGCCGCTTTGTTTTTTGCGCACGATAGAGATAACGATACGCTGTATGTAAACGCAGAATACAAACAGGGAGAAAAGACGCTGGAAAGCCATGCAGTAAGTTTGCATGGTCTTGGTGCCAAATGGATGCGTGGCGTGTGTGACCCTGCTGGCAATCAAAAGAACCAGCAAGACGGCGAGACGTTTATTAACCGCGCTCGTAAGGCAGGGTTACAGATTCAACCAGCTGATAACAGCGTAGAAAGCGGCATAGATGCTGTATTGAGTCGAATGTATAGTGGTAAGCTAAAAGTGTTTAATACATGTCAGCAATGGCAGCAGGAGTTTCATTTATATGCGAGGGACGAAAGGGGAATGATAAAGAAAGAGAACGACCATTTGATGGACTGCATGAGGTATGGCGTAGTCAGTGGGCATAGCGTGGGAGCAAAGCGCGGCGCAAATAATGTGCCGAGCAATTTGGTCTGGCCGAAAGGGTTTGCATGATGGCTGAACCCGCAAGGTTATGGCAGTTAGTGTTGTTGTTTTGTTTTATTGCCTATATAGCCATATTCTGGCTGGCATAATTTCACTTGCTAAGTAAGCATTTACTTAATATCTTTATTGCATGCCAAGTTTTACAGGACGCCCCCTTACGCAAGACGAGATTGTTCAAACCTGTTTATCTGAATTGTCTCAAGCCCGCACAATGTCGGGCGAAATAGCAAAAGACCGCGAAGATGCGCTGAAGGCTTATGAGCAGCAGCGTTACGGTGACGAAATGGAGGGCCAAAGCCAATATGTCGCGTCTGATGTGCGGGATACGGTGGAATCAATCCTTCCCGATATCGTTGAGATTTTTGTAGCTGGCGATCATCCGGTAGAATTTGAACCCCAGAGTGATAAAGATGTAGAACAGGCAGAGCTTGAGACGGATGCCGTGCGCCATGTATTTTTGCAGCAAAACGACGGGTTTATGATTACCTATTCGGCGGTAAAAGACGCGATGCTGTCCAAGAATGCGTATTGCTATGTTGGTTGGGAGACGGATGTAAAATACAGCCGCGAGGAATATAGGGGCTTGAGTGAGGAGCAAATGGTGCTGCTGTCTCAAGACCCAAAAATAGAGATACAGGCGGTGAGTAGCGAGGACGTAGCAACTGTCTTGCCGGATGGCATGCAGGGTGTTGTCAAGCAATATGATGTGCTGGTGAGAAAGAGCCGCGAAGTCGGGCAAGTTTGTGTTTATCCATTGCCGCCGGAGCGTGTGCACATAAACCGCCACCACAGTAGTGTGGACTTACAGAGCGCCCGTTGTGTGATTTACGAAGAACTCCTGATGGCAGGCGATTTAGTAGAGCAGGGCTACCCAATAGAGTTGGTAGAGCAGATACCAAACTATCAATGGTATAGCCGGAGCGAAGAAGTAACCCGCTGGCGTAAAGAAGGGGCGACGGGCTTTCGCGACGATGCGGGCACCGACAGCAGCCGCAGGATTGTGCAAGTGCTGAACTGCTACGTTTGTATAGATGCTGACGGCGATGGGGTGCCAGAGTTGCGATTGGTGCGAATTGGTGGCGAGAACAGTCGGCTGGTACTGGAAAATAAGGAAATAGACCGCGTCCCGATAGTGAGCGGCGGAATGATAATTAATACGCACAAGCACTTTGGGGTTGCTATCGCAGATATACTCCAAGATATTCAACGCATTCGCACTACGGTTATGCGACAGGCGTTAAACAATATTTATTTCAACCAGTTTCCTGTGACTTTTGTTGAAGATGCGGCGGCTAATGAAAACACCTTTCAAGATTTGTTAAGTCGTCGGCCTGCTGGGTTTGTAAGAGTTAATAATCTAATGGGCGTGCGGACGGAACCGCCTGTGGCCTTGATTGACCAGAGCATCAACATGCTTGCGGCGCTTGATACAATAAAGGAAGACCGTGTTGGCGTTAGTCGGGAGACGCAGGGATTAGACCCCAAGAGCATTAGTGATGCTACTAATCTTGTTGGTATGACCGTGCTTAGCAGAAGCCAATCGCGCATTAAGATGATGGCGCGGGTATTTGCCGAGACATTTTTCAAAAACCTAATGCTGGCAATCCATGAATTGCTGATGAAGAACGGAAGCGGCTTCCCAATTCGTCGGCAGCAGGCGTTCGTTACTGTAAACCCGCGTGAATGGGTAGAGCGTGAACGTATGGTGGTGAAAGTCGGCACTGGTTATAGCAATCAAATGGAGAAGATTGGCAGAGCGGAAGCTACGCTGGCTAAACAAGAGAAATTGGCAATGTCTGGGGCTATGGGTAGACTCATAACAGAACAAAACATTTATAGCGGTCTTGCAGAGTGGAGCAAGGCAAGCGGCGTGCCCGTGAGCAAATTCTTCTCGAATCCGGACAAGATGCCTCCTGCACCAGAACCACAGCCGGACGCACAGACAATGGCGGTAATGGTCGCGCAAAAGGAAGCTGAAGTGAAGGCGATGAAAACAGCTGCGGATACGAAGCTAGAGATACAGCAGCACAACGACAAAGTAGCGCTAGAACGTGAACGTATTGCAAGTAACCACTATCTGAAAGCGAAGGAATTAGAGCTGAAATATAAAGTGACTAATGTGCAAGAAGAACCAAAGGAAAGTGAGTTGGATGAACCGATGGAAGCAAATGCTGGGCGAGTTGACGAAGCCGTGGAATCCGCCAACTAAACAGGAACCGCTTTTATCTGACCAGAAGATAAAACGCGGAGATAACGCGCGCGCACTATTGAACAACGAATTGTGGAAGGAGGCCATTCGGCAAGTAGAATACAACGCTTTGGTTAAATGGCGTGGAACGGCCCCTGAAGAAGTCGAAAGACGCGAGACTGCGTGGCTTTACCTTAATGCTCTTGACGAAGTAAATAAACACATACATACTTTCCTTACTGACTCCATTGTTGAAGCTGAAAAGCTAAAGCGGGAGGCCGAGGCTAAAAAACGCAACGGAAGAATTTATGAATGACAGATAACGCAGAACCAAACGTGATGGCGGATATTGCCCGCATAGCAAATGGTTTAGTAAATGGTAAGCAGGAAGCAGCTAAAACCCCTGCTACGACAGACAAAGACGATATTACTGGTGAAAACCCAACCGCACCAGCAGTTGATGAAACTGTGCCAGAGGGGCAGGAAGGCACTCCCGAAGGGGAGCAAGCCGAAGACGGGGCAGATGAGGCAGAGCAAGCAACGGAGCCTACCTACACCGCTGTTATAGGCGGCAAGTCGGAAGTGCTACCCGTAAGCAAGCTAATCGCACTCGCGCAACAAGGCGCTGACTATACGCAGAAGACGCAGGCGCTGGCTTCTGAGAGGAAGACGGTAGAAGCGGCTAAAGCGGAGGTTGGCAACCTGCAAAAGCAATATGCTGAACGGCTGACAATGCTGGAAGCTGCACTTAAACCGCAGCTACCTACGCCCGAAGCTATGAACGCTGCCTTGCAAGCTGGTCGCAACACAGAATACCTGCAAATGCAAAACCAGCTTATGCAATACAATGCGGTTATAGCGGAGCGGCAACAGGTAGAAGCGGCGAAGGCGCAGGAACAGCAGCTTAGATTGCAGGCGACAATGGCTGAAGAAAGCAGGCTACTTTATGAAAAGTTGCCTGAATTCAAGGAAGAAGCTGCACGCAAACGCTTGGGCGAATACCTTGTAAAAGAGGGTATTCCACAGGAAGAAGTGGACAGCATTTATCAACACAACCTGATTGTGCTGGCTGAGAAAGCCCGCCGCTGGGATGAGTTGCAAACCAAAAAGCCAGAGTTGCAAAAGCGCGTTGAGAATCTGCCAAAACTGGCTAAATCAACTGCGCGGCCATCTAAGGGTGATGCTAACAGGCATGCGCTTGAGCAGGGTATGGAAGCTCTTAAAGAACACGGCAAGTTTATATCTCCTGAACACAGACAGGCGGTACTAGGCAAGTTCTTGGGGCTATAAATCAACCCAATAGAATGTAACGAAAATGCCTTATCCAACCAACACCTACTCCCGCTACGCGGTTGTAGGCAACCGGGAAGACTTGGAAAATACGATTTATAACGTATCTCCATTTGAAACCCCTGTCATGAACGCCATCGGGCGGACTGACGTAACCAACACACTGCACGAATGGCAGACTGATACCATCCGTGCGCCGCGCACTAACGCGCAAATCGAAGGCGATACTTTTACGAACGTCGCCCGCGTGCCAACCACTCGTCTGTCTAACTGGACTCAAATCTTTACGGACACGATTGGAGTCACTGGCACACAACTGGCGATGAAACCCGCTGGTCGTGCTGATGAAATGACCTACCAGCTGTCGCTGGCAATGAAAGCGTTGAAGACCGATGTTGAAACCGCAATCCTTGCTAACGTAGGCGGTGGTAACGGCACTGAAAATAGCACTGGCCGGACAATGCGTGGTTTGCCGAGCTGGCTTGCGAGCAACGTATCTGCGGCTGCTAACGGCGCTAACGGTGCTTCTGGCAGTGCCCGCACTGATGGCGACCAACGTGCGTTGACTGAAGACCTCCTTAAAAACGTGCTGCGCTCTGTTTACGATAACAGCGGTGAAGTTCCAAGCATGATTGTGGCTGGTTCTTTCAACCGTAGTGTAATCAGTAGCACCTTTACAGGCGGCAACAACCGCATGCAAAGCATGGAAAAGGCCAAGCTGGACACCACTATCAAAATTTACGAAGGTGATTTTGGTGTGTATCAAATCGTGCCTGACCGCTTTGTGCGGACACGCGACCTGTTTGTGCTGAACCCAGACTACTTGTCTTTGGGTTATCTCCGCACATGGCGCGTGGAAGACTTGGCTAAAACTTCTGATACTGACCAGAAGGCTATCATTGCCGAGTGCACGCTGATTGTCCGCAACGAAAGAGCGCATGGTGCGGTTTTTGACCTTACCACTAGCGCTTAATCAGAAACAGGAAATGAAAGGGTAAGACTATGAAGGCAACTAAACTCCTTCTGGCCCTCGGCCTGATGATGATTAGCGCGGTTGGTCATGCACAGTCGTTTGTTTGGAACACCAATACTGGTGATTCAACGGGCGGCTTGGCAGCTCAAAGCCAAACCGATAACTCTCAACCGTTTGTGATTGACCGCCAAGGTTTTGTGCGGATTGCCCCATTGTTCATTGTTCAAGATGATTTTGGGTCTTCTCAAATCACAAGCGCGACATGGCTGGGCTATGGCGGGACTTCTGGCGGGGCTACCCCCACCATTATCACGTCGCAGTCGGGCGTAGTGTCCATGACGAGCGGCAACAGCCAGGCCAGCGCAGCAGCGGGTAACAGTCAGATAAACGCGGCTGTGCCTATGTTCCGCGCGGCTAATGGCGGGTTGTCGTTTGAAACTCGGCTGATGGCTGCGACTAGCGATAGTCAAGTTATCTTCGCTGGGTTAATGGATGCCACCACCTCTACAATCCCAATGCAAATCAGTGCGACAAGCCTTACTTCGCGCACATTTACAGCGGGAACGGCTAACTTTGTAGGGTTGGTGTTTGATAACCGTAGTTCCATTAGCCAAACCGTCGCTCGTAGCGGCTGGGTTGGAATGGGGAACCGTAACGGTGTAAGCAGCAGCGCTGTGTTTACCGGCGTGCCTGTGACTGCGAATGCATGGGTGACTCTGCGGGTCAACGTGGCGCCAACTGGCCGTGCTGACTACTTCATCAATGGACGACTGGTCGGCAATACTGCTGCGGGCACGGTGAACAGTAGCACGCTGCTGGTTCCTGCGGTGGGTGTGATGAACACTAACAGCACGACTCGTAACGTGTTGGTTGACTATATCCAAGCCTCTCAACGGCGCTAGGATAACGGGGAGGGGTAACCCTCCCCCTTAATTTTTATGAATGATAGTAAAATGAGTGATGTTTACAAAATAGTTCCGAAACATAGTGAGTTTGAAACAGCGGTGTCGGCTACCCCTACGGCACAAAAAAGCCTGCATTTTGAAGATTTGGGCCGAGGCAAGGTTGGAGTGCGCGAAGTGCTTCGAGAGAACGAGCGGCCAGTGTTGGAGTTGAACGCCGTAAAACGTAACCACGAACAAAGGCACGGCGTGATGGGTAAGCAGATAGCCGATATTACCCATAGCGCAGCGGCCCGCTGGAAGGATTTATATGGGTTTGATGTCTATACGGCAAATCTAAATGACCCAGTGCAAAAGCGGATGCTTGACAAGTTGCTGGCATTAAACCCAGAGTATAAAACAACGTAAGGAGGAAAATATGGAACAGTTTTTGAAATGCAAGGTATGGGATTTGCCGGGTGAATATAAGGATAAAACGCTTGAGGAGCTATTTGCGTTGCTGTGCGGTAATATTGAAGCTGGCGGCGTTGAGGAAGCCCAAGAGGAAGCGCCTAAACGTGTTCGGAAGAAGAGGGCTGATGTAGCGGAAGAAGTAGAAGTTGAGTCTTGATACATACGCCAATCTTAAAACTGAAATAGCCGATAAGCTGGCGAGGTCGGATATAACGGCCTCGTCGTCTATTATTGATACAGCGATTGATTTGGTGGAATCTGAAGCTAATACTGACTTGAGAATGTATGAACAGTTGGTTGCTGCTAATCTTACAACCGCGGCGGGAAGTGAAACAATCGCGTTGCCAAGCGATTTCCTTCAGTTTTACAGCCTGTATCTAGGTGACGACCCCTCACCGTTAAAATTCGATACAGAGGCTAACATACGCGCTCGGTTCCCACGGTCACAGCTAGGTCGCCCGCGGGTGTTTCAGTTGATGCCAGCCAATTTACTGGGGTTGGCACCTGTTCCTGACGCGGTTTACACGGCGAAGTTGCAATATTATGCAAAAATACCAGCGCTTTCAGATAACCAGACCACAAACTGGCTGCTGGCGGCATTTCCGGGGTATTATTACTACGGCGCTTTAAGCCATTTGGCTACTTACATAGTTGACGAACAAACCAAGCAAATGGTGGCTGGGGAGTTAGCCTTGATTAAAGCGAATATGAAGACGGTGGACTCTAAACGGAGAACGGCTGGGGCCGGAATGATGGCTCATGTAGTAGGAATGACGCCGTGACATGCCATCGCTTTTATCGCCCATTGTAAAGTTTGGAGAGTGGACACCAGACACGTTAGATTATGATGGTGGTGCAGCGGCTACTGTTGCGCGTAATTGTTTACCGCAGGGGGATAACTATAAGCCATTTGCTGCGTTTGGGTATACTACGGCAGCAATTAGCGGAACAATCGTTGGTTTGTTTAGTTGCCGCGATACCTCGGACAACGTGCATGTTTTTGTAGGAACAACAACACGGCTTTATAAGTTATCTGGCACGACTTGGACGGACGTTACGCGAGCTTCGGGTAATTACACGATGGGGAATGACGGGTGGTGGAGTTTTACGGTTTATGGCAATCGGGTGATAGCCACTAACTACTTGGACGAAGTGCAGAGTTATGTGATTGGGAGTAGCACACAGTTTGCTGCGCTAGCTGGAAGTCCTCCTAAAGCGCGCGGAGTTACGGTGGTCAATGATTTTGTGGTGCTGTATGGGATTGATGGGTATAGCCAGCGAGTGCAATGGAGCGCTCTTGGCAACCCCACAGATTGGACGTCTTCCGCTGCAACACAAGCAGATTTTAACGATATAGTTGGTGAGGGAGGGGCTGTTCAGGCGGTAGTTGGTGGCCAGAACACAGCGACGGTTATAATGAACAAGCAAATCTGGCGGATGGATTACGTTGGGCCAGATAGCATATTTAACTTTACGTTGATTGAAGATAAAAGAGGGACATCTGCGCCGCGTTCAGTGGCAACGGACGGTAGCTTTGTGTATTACCTTTCGGAATCTGGTTTTATGGCCTTCAACGGATCAACCAGTGTTGGTATTGGGCATAATAAGGTAGACCGTTATTTTGCACAGCGTGTAGATTTGGGTTATCGGTATAGCAAGACAATAGGTTTTGTTGACCCTGTAAATAAATGCGTAATGTGGGCGTATCCGTATAATAACGGAAATCAAATAACCCACCTTATAGCCTACAGTTGGCAGGATAATCGCTGGACAGAGATTGAGAGTTCGTGTGCGATTGTGGGCCAAGGATTGACCGTAGGATACACAGTAGAAGACATTGGCGCGATTTACCCAACACTTGAGGAAGTCCCGTTTAGTTTTGATAGCCCAGTCTGGCAGGGTGGCCAGTATGTGCTGTGCGGCGTGGATGCGACGGGCCGGTTTGGGTTCTATACGGCAGGTAATATGACGGCGGTAATTGCCACTAAAGAAGCGCAACTTAATCAAGGGGGATTGGCTGCTGTTCAATCTGTTATACCTGTGACTGATAGCGATACGGTGACTATCCGTGTTGGTAGTCGGATGCTTCAAAGCGCGTCAATAAATTACACTGCCTCGCAGATGCCGCATGCATCAACAGGGGAGGCGAATTTTCGGGCCGTGGCTCGCTATCACCGGGCAGAGGTAACCGTAAGTGGGACATGGCGGGTCGCCCAAGGGGTGCAGTTTAGATATACTGCACAGGGTGTCCGATAATGCGTGTAATTTATCCGTCGACAAACCCAAAAGTAGGTGACTTAAACGACTTGCGGACGATGGCGATTGCATTGCGAGCTGTGTTGGATGGGAATATTATATTTCAAAGCCTTTTTAGGGTAGGAATCAAATCAATTACAAGTATAGACAGCCCGTATTCTTTAACGGGCATTTCGACGTTGCTGTGTAATGCTTCTGGTGGTGCCATTACGGTAAACTTGCCGCCCGCTGTGGATTATCGGGGGGTTATTTTTACGGTGAAGAAAACAGATAGCAGCGCAAATACGGTGACGCTTGACGGAAATGGGGCAGAAACAATAGATGGAACCGCGACTAAGTCAATTAGTAGCGCGTATGGAAGCATAAGAGTGATAAGCGATGGAACAGCATGGTTTACAATATAGCGTAGAGGCAGTGCTGCCAAAAGACATAGAGCTGCGGTGGGGTGAGCTTGCGCCGCTGTTACAGAAATGGCTGAATAGCGCCTTTGGTGAGTATATACTTACTGACATTAGGCGATTGCTTGAAGCTGGCGATTTCCATGCGTGGCTTGTTAGAGGTAACGGCAAGGCGGTAGGCGTATGTGTTACGGCAATTACTGAATTTCCGCAAAAAAAGATTTTACAGATTGTGGGAGTAGCCGGAGACAAGTTAGATGAATGGCTAGAGTTATTGGCTGAAATAGAGGATTGGGCAAAATTAAATGGTTGTGTTCGGATTACAGGGTGTGGAAGAATAGGGTGGGAAAGGGTGCTTGCAAAGCGGGGGTTTTATCGGCAATATAGCGTTATAGGAAAGGATTTGTAGCGTGGGTGGATTATTTGGAGGAAGACCGCAAACACAAACGTCTAGCTCGTCAACCCAGCCGCAGCTTCCTGCTTATTTGCAGCCGTATATGACGGATGCAGCAGAAGCAGCAAAGGGATTTTATAAAAGCGGTTCTCTTACACCTGCTTATTATCCGGGTAGCACAGTTGCGCCGCAAAGCATGCAGACAAGAGCGGGTATTATGGGAACGACAGCAAGAGCGATGATGGGTAGCCCATTATTGCCCGCAGCACAACAGCAGTCGCTGAATACTATTTCAGGTAACTATCTTTATGCTGGCAGTAATCCCTATTTGCAAAGCGCAATGAACGCCGCAAATCGCGGAACGGTGCAACAGTTTGGCGAGAGTGTGTTGCCGGGATTAAATGCTTCTTTTGCTCGCGCGGGCCGTTCAAGTTCTGGTGCTTACGGTAACACCGTGGGCCGAGTAGCGGAGGGGTTATCGCGGACGCTTGCGGACAATAATGCGCGGATGGCTGGAAACAACTACACAGCAGAACGGGGAAATCAAATGACCGCGATTGCTGGTGCCCCACAGCTTGCACAGGCGGATTATGTAGATGCCGAAAAACTTATGGGTGTCGGCGCATTGCAAGATGAATATAATCAGAACCTAACTGACGCAGACGTGTCGAGGTATAACTATAATGCTAACTTGAATCAGCTTGGTTTGCAAAATTATATAGGCTTGCTGAATGGCACTGCTGGCTCGGTTGGTAACGGTGGCACTTCCACTAGCACTCAATACGGGAATCAGACAAGAACCCAGAGCACGTTAATGACCCTTGGTCGGTTGGCAATGTTGGGGATGTAGGGGGAAGTATGGGCTTGTTGTCGTATCTTGGTGAAATGATTACGGGCGGAAATAAACAATCGCCAATGGGCGGCTTGTTGGCGGGTGGGCAACAACCTCGTGGGTTGCTGGGAAGTATTGGGCCGACTCCATTTAACCCCGATGGTGACATGGTTAGGGGGTTGGGCGGCGTAAATACTGGTTCGGCTATGCAGCAGCCTGCTCCGGCGGAGAATGATGGTTTTAAGCAGGCTTTGATGGCGCTGACTGATGCTGTTGGTAATTGGGGGAAGACACCACAGGAAATTGCACAGACGGAGCTTTTAAGGGCGCAAGCGGCTGCGCAACGCAATCAAATTGGGCCGTTTGGCGGTGATAGCTTTGATAACCAGTTAGTGCGGCAACGGGCGCGTGAATACATACAGGCAGGATATCCGCAGCAGGAAGCAATAAGCCGCGCCGCTAACGATGTGCTGGGGACGAAGCAGGATTATGTGGCTGACCCATCAAATCCGGGGGCACTGATCCCTGTGGGGCGGAAGGCGTTGCCGCCAATTAGCGGCCAGACGCAGGCAATGACACAGATGGTGCCAGTAGTAACGCAGTTGCCTCAAGGTGGGCAAGGGGCGGGCATGACGCTTAGAGGCCCTAACGGCGAGGCGGCTATGCCTACCAGCGGGGGGCCACTGTTGCCTCCGCCGTCGTAGG
>Ga0214923_10001107_pt1 | contig 39004 bp, 34 predicted proteins | sample LL1510_MetaG_FD_177993 | JGI IMG/M metagenome (GOLD analysis project Ga0214923, IMG submission 177993) | Freshwater microbial communities from Lake Lanier, Atlanta, Georgia, United States - LL-1510 | ecosystem: Environmental > Aquatic > Freshwater > Lake | place: USA: Georgia | collected...
GTCGCGTGCCCCCCGGTGCTCGGATCTCTTGACTCAATGGCAGTAATAGAGGCTCGAACAAAACCCTCAAACAGCTTTTGGACTTCAATATAAATATCACTGCTTTCGAGACAAATAGCTGCTTGGGTAGCAAATGAGCGAAGAATACTTTCATCGTCTTCATCAAACAAACTCACTTTTCCATCACTCATCTTATTGCACAGTTGCAAGACTGCCCTGCAATCTCCTCGACTGTCTTTCAATGGGATGGAAATCAAAGACACCATTTGAGGCAATTGCTGGTGATCAATCTGTCGATTGATCATCGGATGAGGAACACTTCGATGATCTCCAAATGATAAGTTGGTTGTCTTGCCCGTCAAAGCGACATAACCACAGACACTGTTCTCTTGAACGGGTTGATTAATTTCATTCAAAACGATTCTGTTTTCCCCTGTGTCCTGGATATGGTATTTGAAAACAAGTTCTCCCTCTTCTTCTGTCACTACCAGGAAAGTTCCTCCTTGAGCATTTAGGAGTTCCAGAGATTCGGAGAGCGTCTTGATCAGAAGGTTTTTAGGGTCTCGCTCCGCAGTTAATTTTACGAGAATCTCATTTAGCTTTTGCAGAGTCTGAGAGCTAATTCTGCTTAACTCGGGAGCAGAAAAGTCCCGCATCAATGCTTTAAATTTTGAAAACAAATGGGACGTTTCTGAAGCTAATTGTTTTTGGGAAATGACATCCAGAAGACCCCGAGGAATATGGGGGCTATTGAAAAATGAGTCAGGACTTTCACACACCACTACCCAGGAAAATGGAGGGCACTTCTCCCGTGCCGCTCGTGCCTCCATCAGTTTGGAGAGCCGATAACATTCCACCTGAGTCACCAAAAATACGATGGCGTGGTTTTCTTGTTGGGCTTTTTGTACAGCTGCGAGAACTTGGTCTGGGCTCCTCGCGACGACAAAGGGAATTTCATTGGAAAGCCCAGGAACGACCATCCCCGTTGTCTCGTAAAATACAAAAAGTGGGTTTTGCATGTGTAGTTAAGATCGGAATTTTTATGAACTTTCTTTACCCATCTAAATAAGCGAGGCGGACAAGAATCCTTGCCCACCTCGCAAAAGTTTATTGCGGCGCATCCAGGGAAGCCCAAAGTGAGCTCACCGCTAGAGCTTAGCCGCCAATTCCAGCCCGCGAACTTCAAAGGACTTACCTATGTCCCCGGGAAAGAGAACTCCAAGAAGGAGTATTTTCCACGCTCTCCAGGCCAGCCTAAATTTTTTTGGATTCCCTACTCGGGAGTGTAAGACATGTTGTACCTCCTGTTACGTGCCACTTTCAGATCAGGTTATCAAAGGAATGTGATGGGAATATGCTCCTTTTTTGCACTGTAAAAACAGTTACTTAAGTCAAGTGACGAACTTTGCATCTTGTTCCCAATTTTAATTTCCTGTACAAGGTCCAAGCTTTCTTAAAGTTCAGGGTAATTGGGGGTGGGAATGAAGCACTTTTGGAGTGTATGGCTTTCCGTCGTCTTCGCAATTTCTTCACTTCTTGGCTGCAGTAAGAAGCTTGGCGAGAATCGATTACCTAGGCCCTCCTCTCGAATCGCAAGCGCCACTCAAAGTTTTCCAGGCATCATGATGATCACAAGTCCAAAAGTCTGTACCGCTACTCTAGTTGGCCCTCGGACTCTCCTAACCGCAGCCCATTGTGTGATTCAAGGTGGAGGACCACTCACTATCCAAACTCCCAGGGGACCTCAGCAGTCTACAGATGTTTTACTTTTAGGGAGTGGGATTGAAGGCGATCCAAATGATTTAGCGTTGGTTTATCTCTCATCTCCTGTTCTTTCAGATCAGGAGGTTTTTCCAATGGCATCCGGGGTAAATCCAGGTGATAACGTGCTCGTAGTAGGTTATGGTTGTGCCTCTTCCGAAGCGATTAACACTGCTGGAACAAAGAGGTTAGGAAGTAATATGGTTTCCGATGTAAATGAGTTTATCGAAGTTTCAACTCCGGGAGTGCAAATCAAAGGCGTTGTGGGTCCAGAAAACCGAGCGGGGGTTTGTTTTGGTGATTCAGGAGGCCCCTTATTAAAACAAGTGGGAAATCGCTGGACGGTCATTGGAGTAACTCATGGTGCTTACAACGATGGCCCTGGTCAAGTATCCCAGTTTGTGAATTTGAATGATTCCAATAATCGAAAATTTGTCTCTCAATATATAAGATAAACATGGAACCCCTGATCCCCGGAAAACAGCTAGAACGAGAAATTCAAAGGCGTCGGACCTTTGCCATTATTTCTCATCCGGATGCTGGAAAGACCACCCTCACTGAAAAGCTTCTTCTCTACGGTGGGGCAATTCACTTAGCTGGCGCTGTAAAAGCAAAATCGAATAGTCGAAAAACCACATCGGATTGGATGGAAATCGAAAAACAGCGAGGCATTTCGATTAGCACTACGGTTTTGCGATTCGAATATCGAGATTTTCAAATAAACTTACTTGATACTCCAGGTCACAAAGACTTTTCGGAAGATACTTACCGAACGCTGGTAGCAGCTGATGCTGCGGTCATGTTGATTGATGCCGCAAAAGGGGTCGAGCCTCAAACTCTGAAACTCTTTGAAGTCTGCCGAATGCGGGGCTTACCGATTTTTACTTTTATCAACAAAATGGATCGTCCCGCTCGAGATCCTCTCGAACTCATTGATGAGTTAGAAAAAGTCTTAGGGATTCGTTCGTCTCCCATCAGCTGGCCTATCGGAATGGGAGATAGATTTAAAGGCGTCTATGACCGGCAAAAAGAGGAAGTTCTTTTGTTTCAGGCGGAAGATAAAGCACATGCTTCAAAACAAATTCCCACTTTTAAAGTTGGCCATATCGGCCAAGCTGATTTAGTGGCCGCTTTAAATCCACCAGAAGATAAAAAAGCAGAGCTCCTCGAGCTCCAACAAGAAGTTCAATCTCAGTTAGAATTACTCGAAATTGCGGGAGATCCTTACGACTCGGAGAGAGTTTTGAAAGGGGAACTGACTCCTGTTTTTTTTGGAAGTGCCATGAACAACTTTGGGGTTCAACACTTTCTGGATAAATTCCTGGAAATGGCCCCTGCCCCAACGGGAAGACAATCTAACCAAGGAACCATCGAACCTCATGACCGATTTTCGGGGGTGTTTTTTAAAATCCAGGCAAATATCGATCCTCAACACCGAGATCGGGTTTCGTTTTTCAGAGTTTGCTCGGGAAAATTCACTCGAGGTATGGAAGCGACTCATGGTCGACTGAAACAAACCTTCAAGTTAAATAAAGCTTTTCACTTTTTCGCTCAGGAGAGAAACCTCATTGAGGAGGCTTGGCCAGGAGACGTTATCGGATTCCTGGACACCACTGGAGATTTTCGCATTGGTGACACGCTTTGCTCGGATAAGCTTTTTGAATACGAAGGAGTTCCTCGTTTCTCACCTGAAAACTTCGCCGGTGTTTCATTGGCCGATCCCTTAAAGAGAAAACAACTCAAAAAAGGTTTAGACCAGCTTTCCGAGGAAGGTGTGGTGCAAATTTTCAGATCCGAAACGCGAGGAGACGCACAACCCATCCTTGGGGTGGTGGGCGCACTCCAGTTTGATGTGCTTCAACATCGAATTAAAACGGAATACTCAGTCGATATGCGGCTGGAGAGATTGGGCTATTCCAGAGCTCGTTGGTTAGCTCCTCAAGATTCTGGAAAAGATATTTCCAAGGAATTAATGGAGTTCTCCTCTTACGCAGATTGTTTGGTCGTGAAAGACCGGGATTCTCTCCCCGTGATCCTCTTCAAATCAGACTGGAGCATGAACTGGGCCGTTGGAAAATATCCCAATCTTAAATTCCTCACATCAGCTCCTTTGGCTCTGATTTCAGCTCAAAATTGACTTCCCGATCCCTGGTTTGCCGGTTAAAGTCAAAAACTAAAGGATAAATCAACCTTGGGGAATCAAGAACGCATTTCACTTCTGAAAGCTCGCCTGAAGACTGATCTATTGGTTTTAGATGGTGCCATGGGCACTGCCATTCAGAATCTACACCTAACAGCAGCTGATTTTGGGGGTTCGTCCGTCGAGGGCTGCAATGAAAATCTGGTGCTCTCGAAACCGGAGAGTATTCGAGCTATTTATGACGACTACCTCAAAGCTGGTGCTGATATTATCGAAACCAATACTTTTGGAGCCACTCCTCTCGTTTTGGACGAATATGGGTTGGGGAGTAAAACGAGCCAAATCAACTTTGAAGCGGCTCAAATAGCTCGCAAAATTGCAGATCAATATAGCACTCAGGCAAAACCACGATTCGTTGCCGGCTCCATTGGTCCGACAACTAAAGCACTCTCTGTTACTGGGGGCATTACTTTTCAGGAACTCGTTTCGAACTTTTACTCTCAAGCAAAAGCTTTGCTCGAGGGAGGAATCGATTATTTTCTTTTGGAAACTTGTCAGGATACCCGAAACATCAAAGCAGCTTTAGTTGCAATCGATCAGCTTTTTCAAGACACTCATTCTTCAATTCCCATTGCAGTGTCTGCGACGATTGAACCGATGGGAACCATGTTAGCGGGTCAAAGTGTTGAAGCGCTTTTAACCGCTCTCGCTCATCGAGATTTGCTCTATCTGGGACTCAACTGTGCCACGGGTCCAGAGTTCATGACCGACCACATTCGCTCTCTCTCTGATTTATCTCCCTTTCCCGTAGCCTGCGTTCCCAATGCAGGCTTACCCGATGAAAATGGTCGGTACCTTGAAACCCCCGAAATGCTGGGAAGGGTTTTATCTACTTTTCTTGAAAAGGGCTGGCTCAATCTAATGGGCGGGTGTTGTGGCACAACCGCAAAGCATATTGAGGTTTTGTCAAAGCTTGCGGAAACTCGTTCGCCTCGTTTTGTATCCCCGCATTTGATTTCAGCTGTTTCAGGGATCGATTTCCTGGAACTCTCTGAAGCGCAGAAACCGTTCATCGTTGGGGAAAGAACCAACGTCATTGGAAGTAAAAAATTCAAGACTCTGATTTGTGAGGAGCGATTTGATGAAGCGTCCGATATCGCTCGAGCCCAGATCAAGAGCGGGGCCCACATCATTGATATTTGTTTAGCTAATCCCGATAGAGATGAATTATCCGACATGGAGTCGTTTCTGGAGCTTGCCATTAAGAAAGTTCGTGCTCCTCTGATGATTGATTCTACGGATGAGAAAGTAATCGCAAAGGCCCTCACCTACTGCCAGGGCAAAGCCATCATCAATTCCATTAATTTGGAGGATGGAGAGGAACGTTTTGAGAAAATCATTCCGCTGGTAAAACAATTTGGGGCTTCTGTTGTTGTGGGAACCATCGATGATGATCCCCTTCAAGGGATGGGAATTTCTCGTGAACGAAAATCTGAAATTGCTCGACGCGAGTTTAAGCTCCTGACAGAAAAATATGGCATCCCTCCTCAAGACATCATCTGGGATCCTCTCGTTTTTCCCTGTGCCACTGGTGATAAACAGTATGAGGGTTCAGCGGTCGAGACCATTGAAGGCATACGACTTTTAAAAAACCTGTTTCCTGAGACCAAGACGATTTTAGGAATTTCCAATGTCAGCTTTGGCCTCCCCAATTCGGGACGAGAGGTTTTGAACTCAGTTTTTCTCTACCTTTGTGTCTGTGCGGGATTGGATCTGGCCATTGTCAATTCCGAGAAGCTGGAGCGCTATGCGAGCATTCCTGAAAATGAAAGAAAACTTGCGGAGGATCTTCTTTTTAATCGAGGCAGTGATCCCATTGGGGCTTTTGTTGCTCACTTTAGAAAGAAGAAAGGTGGCAGTAAAAAACCTCCCGTATCTTTGCCCCTCCCTGAGCGCCTCCCTCGTTACATTATTGAGGGCTCCAAAGATGGGTTAGTTGAGGATCTCGCTTTGGCTCTAAAAGACCAAAAGCCTCTGGATATTATTAATGGTCCCCTCATGAACGGAATGGATGAAGTGGGTCGTTTGTTTAATTCCAATAAGCTCATTGTCGCAGAGGTCCTTCAGTCCGCCGAGGCAATGAAAGCGGCCGTCAGCTATTTAGAGCCTTTCATGGATAAAAACGAAACTGCGGGTCGCGGAAAGATCATTTTAGCGACTGTGAAGGGGGATGTTCACGATATCGGAAAAAATCTTGTTGATATCATTTTGAGTAATAATGGTTTCGAGGTCATCAACCTCGGAATTAAAATTCCCCCCGATCAACTGATTACCGCTATCAAACAACATTCCCCAGACATGATTGGGCTCTCTGGTCTGCTCGTAAAGTCGGCCCAACAAATGGTGGTTACCGTTGCCGATCTGTCCCAAGCGGGGATTGATATTCCAGTCCTTGTCGGTGGGGCTGCCCTCTCCGAATCATTTACCATGAAACAAATCGCCCCGGCCTACCAGGGGACAATCATCTATGCAGCGGATGCGATGTCAGGATTGGACCTTGCAAAAAAAGTTTCCGATGTAGATTCATTTAGGGAATTAAAACGCGAACTCTCAATCAGAAAAGAAGAGTTAGGGCAGGAAGCTCCAAGAGTTCAAGTCAGTAATCCCGCTAGTTCTGAACGATCCACACAAATCAAGATTCTCGATCAAATCCCGGAACCGCCCCACTGGGGAACTCGCACTCTGCGTGATACGCCCATTGATCATATTTGGAGATTTATTAATCCGATGATGATTTATGGTCGTCATTTAGGGCTCAAAGGTCCGGTGGCTAGAGAGCTTGAAAAAGTAGAATTGGATCCCCGCAAACTTGTCGAACTGGAAAAGAAAGATCCCAAAGCCGCACAGGTTTTCCGAGCCGTGCAAGAAGTTAAAGATACGTATCGCAATTCAACGGTCATGAAGCCTTCCGCTGTTTATGGATTCTTTCGAGCCGGATCATTTGGTAACAAACTTTTTGTTGCGATGGATGACTCAAGTCCCAGAAAAATTCTCTGCTTTGATTTTCCGAGACAACCTCGACAAGAGGGACTTTGCCTCTCCGACTACGTGTTGCCTACGATTGCCCAACCCAGTGTTTCTGACTTAAAAGACAATGTGGGTGCTTTTGTAACCACCGTAGGGGCCGGAATTCGCGAGCTCGCCGAGGACTTTAAAAACCGGGGACAGTATTTAAACTCTCATATCATTCAGGTTTTGGCGCTTGAGTCAGCTGAAGCTTATGCTGAATTGATTCATTCGCAAATCAGAGCGATGTGGGGTTTTCCTGATCCCCTCAACACGACCATGTTAGAAAGATTCCAAGCCAAATATCACGGGAAACGCTTCTCATTTGGGTACCCAGCTTGTCCTCTACTGGACGATCAAAAGACCCTTTTTGAAATGCTAAATCCGCAACAAATTGGGGTTCAATTAACCGAGGGCTTTATGATGGATCCTGAGGCCAGCGTATCGGCGCTTGTGTTCCATCATCCCCAAGCTTCTTATTTTTCACTCACAACTAAACTCCCATGAAATCACTTTGGACCGCTTTTAATTATTTAGGATTGCTTCTGGGGGTCTTTTTCACCCTATTAGTCTTAAGTCGAAGAAAACGGTCTACAGCTGCAACGTGGGCTTGGATTCTCACTTTTTTTGTCCTCCCCTTCATCGGTCCCCTCAGCTATCTGCTAGTAGGCTACTCGAGTTTAAAGAGAAGAATGCGTCCCAAACCCGAACCTCAAAAAAGGTTGCCCGAAACAGGCTTTCTCATCAAATCGACTTTAGGTGAGCTCGATCCTTCCTTTATTCCTGTTTCGCAACTGGCCGAACATTTATCGGGATTCCCCCCGGTTTCAGGAAATGAGCTCCTGTTCTTTGAGGGCCAAGAAAGCATCTACCAAGCACTCACCCAAACCATCGAACAGGCGGAAAAGCGAATCTATTTGGAATACTATATTTTTAAGTCAGATTCGGTTGGAACTCACTTTCGGGATCTCTTGATTAGGAAGGCAAAGCAAGGGATCGAAGTGAAACTGCTGGTTGATCACGTGGGATCTTTTTCACTCACCAAAGACTTCGTTGCCCCACTCCAAGCGGCCGGGGCCGAATTTGCTTTTTTTGGTAAACTCACCTGGAACCATCCCTGGAGTTTTCAGCTGAGAAACCATCGGAAATTGGCAGTCATCGATGGGAATCAGGCCTTTATCGGGAGTCAGAATATTTGTTCGGACTTCCGACAGTGGAGAATAAAAAAGCTTGATTGGATCGATAACCAAGTCTTTATTCAAGGGGCAGGAGCCAATCAACTTGAGACAGTTTTTTTAGAAGATTGGGCTTTCACGACTGGAAAAACAATCTCCCCTTCTGAGATTAGCTTATCCTCAGGAGTCCAAGGGGATTCCATCATTCAGCTCCTACCTACCGGGCCCGATGAGTTGCCTCATTCTTTTGAAAAGATTTTAATGGCCCTGATTCACGCAGCAAGAAAAAGAATTACCCTCCTGACTCCTTACTTTATGCCGACCGAGTCCATTGCACTTTCTCTAGAAGCAGCCACTCGAAGAGGGGTTCGAGTTGAGATCTTAGTTCCCAGAAAATCCGATCACTGGTTAGTAGATGCCGCTTCAAAAAGCTGGTACTGGGATCTTTTGCAAGGGGGAATTAGAATTTGGGAAACCACTGAATCGTTTATTCACGCTAAACAAGTCACTATTGATGGAACTTTTGCTTTGATTGGTTCTGCGAATATGGATGAGAGAAGTTTTCGGTTGAACTTCGAATGCTCCTCCTTAATTTTTGATGAAAGAAAAGTTAGTTTGCTTGAGAATGGTTTCTCGCATCGACTTTCCCAAGCCCGTGAACTTATTCTAGAAGATTTTATCCGTCAGAGTTTCTTTGCTAGAATTCGCGATGGTCTTTTCCGGCTCGTCGCGCCTCTCTTATAGCGATACTTGCACAATCCAATTCAAATTTTGCAAAATCCACTTTTAGTTTCAAGTCTGGTCTAGACTCAAGCACAGAACTAGTTGGCATCTCAAATGCAATCTGTATCAAACGTGCTTGAAGGCAGCGACGCAAGTAGCACCTTCTAGTGAGTGCAAGTCTCACCAGCCGAATTGTCCAGATGCGGCTGTAGCAATAGGAAGCGCAGCGAATAGCGATATTCACTGCGGAAGCTGACTGTAAAAACCACCATCTTCTTGGGCAGTCAAATGCCCGAGAAGAAACTTCGAACTGGTGGTTAGCGAGTTAACCGATTGCAGCGAAAGCGAACCTTGGTGACTTCGAAACAACACGATTTTCATCGATCGAAGTCGGTGGAAACTTGGGAGTGTCGAGCCTGATCAAGCCGGGCGAAGACTATTACTGGGAACCATGGCAACTGGATGGTGCCCCAGACTCTGGTTTCGAATGAGTGGGTGATAGGTTAACACAGAAGGAGTTACGAAAGCGCGGAACTGCTCTTGGTTTTTTCCGAGGCTTATGTAGGAAAAAAATGAGTGGGGTTGCCCACCCATAATCAGGAGTAGGACAGATGAGATCGGCAAGCTGAGAAGCTCAGAATACAAAAAGCTGGGCCGAGCGAGGATCTCAGAGGTAAATCAGCGAAAGCTGATCGTGTGGCACCACTTCTGAAGTACGGGAAGTGTGAAATAAGAAGCCAACAATGTTGTATTTCAGAGCATGCCAGAAGTAGGCTTAATCTGAAATTGAACTACGGAATGCTTCTTGTTGATGAGCCAGCCTTTCTAGCCGTATTGGGGAAAACCCAACGTACGGTTGAGCAGGTAAGTGGTGGGTGCCGATAGTATTTGGTTCGCTCTGAGTACTACCGACACTCCACCCCCTCACCTGAGGGTTAGGAGATATTTTATGATGGCTGAATTTGCTGTAGTACCACTCACTCAGGATCATTTGACAGGTGCCGTTGCAGCGGCCCTTGAAGAAATAAAAAAATGCCAGGTCCATTATCAACTGGGACCGATGGGAACCTCTTTAGAAGGCAGTCCGGATCAAGTCTTTCTTGCTTTGAGAAAGTGCTATGAGAAGCTAAGCCACTCAAATAACCGTATTTTTATGACCATTACCCTTGATAGTCGGAAAACTGACTCCACGGCCCTCGCCGAAATGGTTAAATCCGTCGAATCTTGCTTTTAAGTGAGCTTTTGTTAAAGTCGAACTCATATGCGAGTTCGATTCCTCCTTTGCCTTTTCCTCAGTGTTCTAGCGTCTGCAGATATCTGTGACAAAATGTATATCCCCAACGGTTATGAACTCGGATGTACGGCTTACCGTTGCGACCGTTACTATGTTCCTCAGGGTTATCAATTGGCCTGCAATCGTAATGCGTGTCAGGTCCTCCCCTCCTATCTAAATTATCAGGTCGGCTGCACGGCTTCCGGATGCCAGCAATACTATGTGCCTCCGGGAAATGTCTTGGCCTGTACCAGCAAGGTTTGTCAGAGCATTCCCTACCACGCAGGATATCTCGTCGGATGCACTCTTAATTCTTGCCAGTATTACTATGTCCGAAAAGGGTACTGGCTGGGCTGTACGGATCATGAGTGTACGACTTACTATGTAAGGCCTGGCGACCAATTAGGTTGTACTTCTAGTTATTGTCAGGTGGCCTATGTGCCGATGAACTATGTTTTTTCGTGTAACAGACTTAATTGCGTGAACGAATATATCCCTAATGGCTATGAATTAGCATGCAGCCCTCGTTGGTGACTCCTATGAACAAATTTCGAACCCTCTTAATCATATCTTTGTTTTCTTCGTTTGGTTTAGCTTCGTTAAAAGTCGATCAGGACCTTTTGGAGTTTTACAAAAACCTCCATCAAAATCCCGAGCTATCTCTCAAGGAAGAAAAAACAGCGGCAACCCTTGCAAAGGCTCTTGAAAAAGAGGGGATAAAAGTCACTTTTCCCTTTGGCGGTACCGGCGTAGTTGGACTTTTTCAGAATGGACCTGGAAAGACGGTTCTTATACGAACTGATCTGGACGCGCTTCCCATCACTGAAAACACCTCACTCCCTTATGCTTCTAAACGCAAAGCCCTTTCAAAATCTGGCACGGAGGTCGGGGTCATGCATGCCTGTGGGCATGATATTCATATGACCAATCTTTTGGGGACGGTACGAAATCTCATCAAAAATAAAAATCGCTGGAAAGGCACGCTTCTAATCATCGGCCAGCCCGCAGAGGAAATTGGCCAAGGAGCCGAGAATCTTCTTTCTGCTGGACTATTAAAAAAGTTTCCCAGGCCAGATTACGCTTTAGCGTTTCATGTGGACTCGCACTTACCCGCCGGAAAAATCGCCTACGTTTCAGGTCCGGTCATGGCTGCTGCTGACTCAGTCAATGTCACTATCAAAGGTAAAGGAGGACATGGAGCCCTTCCTCAAGAAAACATCGATCCGATTGTCATTGCATCTCGATTTGTTTTGGATCTCCAGACTCTCATTTCTCGTGAAAGAGATCCGGTTGAACCCTCTGTCATTTCTGTTGGTAGTTTTCACTGCGGAACCAAACACAATATCACTCCAGAAACCTGCCAACTTGAACTGACAGTTAGAAGTTTTACGAAAAAGGAAAGAACCCGAATTATTGAGGGCATCAAAAGAAAGGCTGAAGCGAACGCTCAAAGCTCTGGAGCCCCCGCGCCATCAGTAGAAGTGTCAGATGAGGGGACCCCCTCTACACACAATGATCCGGCCCTCACGGCGCAGCTTGTGGGTTTCTTAGAAAAGCAATTGGGGAAAGAAGCAGTGGTGAAGGGAATCCCGGCTACGGTCAGCGAAGATTTTAGTCGCTACGGAGAAGCTGGAATTCCAGCGGCCTTATTATTTCTTGGATCTGTCTCTGAGAAGCGATTGAAGAAGCTCCAGTCTACAGGGAAGCTTCCCTCGCTCCACTCCCCTTTTTATTACCCAGATACGGAAGAGACCCTAGCTACTGGTATTGAAGCGATGACAGCCATGGTTGAAGGACTTCTGCCGCTAAACTAAAAAATGAGAATTATTCTAGATACCAGTATTATTTTAGGAGAGGGTCAGAGCAGTTTTCGTTATTTTTCTGGCTTAATTCCTCATCTTAAAAAAGTCTCCGATCTACAGATTGAACTGGTTCCCTCTCCTTACATGAAACTCCCCGAAGCTTGGTATTCAAACCAACAGTCCTATCAGCCCCTTTTGCCGAGTGCTCCTTGGCTTCCCCCCGGGAAGATCAGAACAGCGCTCTCAAAAGTAAAAAAGATAGTCGAGCTGAACCGACAGAAAAAAGCTTTCGCTCAAACAGGAGAAAAGACACTCTTTCATAGTTTCTTTTATACTTTACCTCCATCAGCTCATATCCCCTTAGTCACAATGGCTCATGATGCAACCGTCGAGATTCTAGGCCCTGAATTGGGACTCACCCATCATTTTGAAAAACATTTGAAGTCCAAAAGGGAAAGTTTGCTGAAGGCTAAAAGAATCATTGCCGTCTCAGAATGTACAAAAAGGGATATTGCTCGAGTTTACGATATCTCGCCCGAGCGGATTGACTGCATTCACCACTCAGTGGGATCCGATTTTTTCCCAGCGGTTTCGTCTGCCCCCTCCCCTTTTCACAAGCCCTACTTTCTGCAAGTGGGCGGAAGAATGCATCACCGAAACTTTTCCCGCCTGCTAGAGGCCTTTGCTTTGGGCGGTTTTCAAAAAGACTACCTTTTAGTTTGTGCGGGCGAGCCTTGGTCAAATGAAGAAAAGGGCCTGATTCAAAAGCTAAAACTCAAAGAGTGTTTGGTTTTAATTGAGACCCCAACAGGTCAAAAGTTAAGAGAACTCTACCAACAGGCTGAGATGCTCGTTTACCCTTCGCTCTATGAAGGGTTCGGGTTCCCGCTGGTGGAAGCAATGGCCTGTGGAACTCCCGTCGCAACTTCCAAGAATGGCGGCTCGATTCCTGAAATTGCTGGAGAAGCAGCTTTATATTTTGATCCAAGAGATCCTTCGGACATGGCAAAAACGCTCTCTGAACTCACTAACAAAGATAGTTCAGAAGCCTTGAGAAAAAAGGGATTTGAGAACGTAAAACGATTTTCCTGGGACCAAGCGGCTGAACAAACCGTTGCTTGTTATCGAAGAGTATTCTCCGAGTAACTAGAGTGCAGCTGATACGGAAAAGCCTTTTTCGAATCGTACAAACTCATACATTCAGGAACAGGGCAAACCGCAACGCACAGGTTGCAGCCCGTACACTTATCTACAATGACTTCCGCCACTTTTCTCGTTCCTTGAGTTCGCTTTGTATCGGGAACCTCTTTGAGAAGTAGAGCATCGTAGCCGGCATTGTCACAGGCCACCACACAGAGATTGCACCCCGTGCAGGTTTCCTCATTCACTTGAACTTTTTCGCTGGACGAGTGCTTGAGAAGGAATTCAAAACTAGTGACGTTTTTGTAAAGATCGCCCTTGGCTTCAGTAATGGATTTAAACCCCATCTCATCCAAATAGGATTCCAACCCTTTATTGAGGCCCGCTACTATCTTGAAACCTCGGATCATGATTTCGGTGCAAACCTGAAGTTGGTCTGCGCCCATCAATAAATACTCAACCCCATCGGACCAAGTCGCCATTCCTCCGGTTGCGGAGATGGGAAGGCCAGTTGCCTGCTTACACTCGGCAACACACTTGAGACCCATCGGCTTAACGGCGTTGCCAGAGATTCCTCCAACCGCTGTGTAACCATTCACAGAAAGATGAGGTTTTCTTTTATAAATATCAATACCGATGATTCCGTTAACCGTGTTGATCACAGTGATAGCGTCAGTACCGCCTCTTTTTGCGGCTTGAGCCATCACTTTGATATTCGTTACATTGGGAGTGAGTTTTGTAAGAATGGGCACTTTGGAAGCTGCCTTTGCCGTGCTCACAATATTGTAAACAATCTCTGCATCCTGAGAGCAAATAGCTCCCATGTCTCTCTCGGGCATTCCATGGGGGCAGCCCAAATTTAATTCCACAGCATTGCATCCCACTTGATTCATCGACTCAATGAGTTTTGCCCAAGCGTCCATATCGTGGCCAGGAGCCATGATAGAACCGATGATCATTTTCTTAGGGTACCGCTGACGAAGAGTCTTTAATTCATCCAGCCAAACTGACAGGCGCCTGTCAGTAATGAGCTCGATGTTTTGCATCGCAATTTCTCGATTCCACTTTTTCATGGTTTGGATTCGAGGAGCAACGTTAATGATCGGCTCTTCGACAGGTCCCACGGTTTTCATAATGGCAGCTCCCCAGCCAGCATCGAAAGCATCTGCCATCAGTCGACCTGTCGCTGTGGGTGGGGCTGAGGCCACACACCAGGGATTTTCCATTTCAAACCCGAGAAACTCTGTATGAAGACGCTGGCTCATACTTCTTTCTTCATTTCTGTTAAGCATTCGTCGATCACTTTTAAAACCTGATCGCATTGCTTCTGATTGATACTGAGAGGAGGAGCAATTCGAATAACGTTTCCAAATAGCCCGCCTTTGCCAACTAGGACTCCCTTTTCCCGGCACTTCTCCATGAGAGTGGCTGTTTCAGCTACCGCATGTTCTTTGGACTCTCGGTTTTTAACCAGCTCAAAGCCCATGAGAAGCCCCCGGCCCCGAACTTCTCCAATGAGCAAGTGATTCTTCATGAGGTTTTTGATTCCATCCTGAAGATAACTTCCCATGGCCTTTGCATTTTCCATGAGCTTTTCTTCTCGGATAACTTCCAGGGTCACTTTGGCTTGCATGGTCTGGTAGGGATCGCTTCCAAACGTATTGAAGAAGAGTTTCCCAGCCATGCTGTCCGACGTTTCGGTTTTCATCATGGTCGCGCCTATCGCAGCTCCGTTGCCAAGCCCTTTAGCCATAGTCACCATATCGGCTTTGATACCGAGCGCTTTTGTGAAAAGGAATGCTTCTCCCGTTCGGCCCGCTCCGGTTTGCACTTCGTCACTGATGTATTTTCCCCCATGGCGATGAACTATCTTGATGACTTCTTCGAAGTATTCTTTTGGAGGGGAAATAAACCCGCCCACTCCCATCACTGGCTCGGCGATGAAAGCTGCAATTTTCCCATGAGTGCTCGTCTGAATCGTTGTTTCAACATTTTTGGCACACTCTAAAGAACAACTATCGGGTTTCTTTCCAAACGGACATCGGTAGCAATACGGCTCCATGGCCGAAACATTCAGAGCGGCTGGTTGAGCCCGAAACTTCCACGTTCCATGTCCACATTGGGCTAAAGCAGCTGACGTGCCGCCATGATAGCTGTGGCGAAGATTGATAACGATCGTTTCTCCGGTGGCTTGGCGGGCCGCTAAAAAGGCAAGCTCGTTGGCCTCACTTCCCGAATTAGTAAAAAACACTCGGTCGATTCCCTCGGGAGCTTCTTTCAAAAGCTCTTTTGCTAATTCAACGGGATGAGAATTTAAATAAAGCAAAGAAGTATGCTGGATTTCATCCTCTTTCAGCATTTTTAACATCTGCTCTTTTATCTTAGGGTGATTATGGCCCGCGCTGATACAAACAATTCCACCGATGCAGTCTAGATACTCACGCCCTTCGGAATCATACACATATTCTCCCCTCGCCTTCACAAGATGAAGAGGATTCTTGTAATAGTAGACCGAAGTCGCCAAAAAATGCTTTTTTCGAAACGCTAGAATCTCATCTGTTGTCATTGGCATATTATAGCTCCGTTAGGGGACCGTAAGTTTCGGGTCTTCTGTCTCGAAAGAACTGCCACAGATCTCGTACTTCTTTCACTTCATCGAGATCAATTTCAGTCACCAGTAGTTCGTCTTTGTCCCGAGAGGCTTTTGCTAAAATTTTTCCTCGGGGGCTAACGACATAAGATTGTCCGTAAAACTCACCAATATTCCAGGGAGCTTCAGTACCCACGCGATTAATCGCTGCTACGAAATAGCCATTTGCAACGGCGTGTGCTGGCTGCTCTAGCTGCCACAGATACTCAGATAATCCAGCTACGGTCGCGGAAGGATTAAAGACGATCTCAGCGCCATTCAAGCCCAAGCACCGAGCGCCATCCGGAAAATGCCGGTCATAGCAAATATAAACACCGACGTTTCCAAAAGCCGTTTTGAAAACGGGGTAACCCAGGTTTCCCGGCTTAAAGAAAAACTTTTCCCAAAATCCTTTTACTTGGGGAATATGGTTCTTTCTGTATTTACCGAGGTACTTGCCGTCGGCGTCGATCACAGCAGCGGTGTTGTAGTAAACACCCGTGATGTGTTCTTCATAGATGGGTACGACAATGACCATGCCGTGCTTTTTAGCGTACTCCTGCATGAGCTTGGTCGTAGGGCCATCGGGGATTTTTTCCGTGAGGCCGTACCATTTTGCATCTTGAGAGGGACAAAAATAAGGGCCAGTAAAAACTTCCTGCATGCACAACATATTCACGCCTTGTTTTCCCGCTTCATCGATATATTTTGCATGCGCTTCCAGCATCGCTTTACGATGTTCTTCGCAGGAGGCTTCAGCAGGCGCCTTCGTTGTCATCTGAATCAGTCCAACTTTTACTTTTCTTGCCATTTTTTTCTCCTTAAATATTTACCAAAACCTTTTCCAACGTGCGCTTTTCCGTTTTCGATAGCGACGGTTCCTCGAAGCAGCACTGTTTTTACTTTGCCCTTCACTTTCCAGCCTTCATAGGAAGAGTAGTCGCAGTTCATGTGTTGATTTTCTTTGGAGAGGGTGTGCTCGATTCGGGGATCTAAAATCACGAGATCCGCATCTGAGCCCACGGCAATCGTTCCCTTCTCGGGGTACAAACCAAAAATCTTAGCGGGATTCGAACAGTTTACTTCGACATATTTATTTAGACTGATTCGTCCTTTTTCAACCCCTTCGGAATAAAGAAGTTCCATCCGGTTTTCAATTCCCGGAGCTCCATTGGGGATCTTAGAAAAATCGTCTTTGCCCATTTCTTTTTGATTCATGCAAAACGGACAATGATCCGTTGCAACAACATGGACTAATCCTTGATCCATACTCTTCCAAAGCGCTTCTTGATCTTTAGGCTTACGAAGAGGGGGGCTCATGACCCATTTCGCTCCTTCAAACCCGGGTCGTTCGTAAACACTGTCATCCAACAAAAGGTATTGAACACACGTTTCGACTAACACTCGCTGGTTCCGTTTCGCAGCGTCTTTCACCCGGTTGAGAGCGCCTTCACAAGTCATGTGCACAATGTAAACGGGATGATTTCCGGCATACGCAATGTCGATAGCTCGACCTGTGGCTTCTGCTTCTACGATTTCGGGACGAGAGAGCGCGTGATATTTAGGGGCTTTGTTTCCCTTCTCTCGATTGATTTGAATTAAAGAATCGGCGAGATCTCCGTTTTCAGCGTGAACCGTCACCAGACCGCCCCATTCTTTCACTTCATTCATGAGGCCAATCATCTGTCGGTCATCAATCATGAGGGCCCCTTTATAGGCCATGAAAGTTTTAAACGACGTGACGCCTTCTTTTTCAATGAGATCTCGAATCTCTAAGCGGGTTTTTTCGTTGAAATCAACTACGGCCACATGAAAAGCGTAGTCGGCCGCTGCTTTTCCTTTGGCTTTCTTGTGCCACTCCTCAAGGCCTTCTTTCAGAGACTTTCCGTGGCTTTGAAACGCAAAATCAATAAGGGTGGTGGTTCCGCCATGGAGTGCAGCTAAAGTACCTGTCTCGAAATCGTCACTCGAAAAAGTACCCATGAAAGGTAAATCCAGATGGGTGTGGGCATCGATTCCCCCCGGAAAGACGTAGCAACCAGAGGCATCGATTTCTTTGGGAGCCGTTTCACTGATTTTCTCGGAAATGGCGGAGACCTTTTCACCCTCAACGAGGATATCTGCTTTAAAAACATCTGTTGCAGTAACAACGGTGCCGTTTCGAATAATGACTTTATTCATGGGTGCTTACCAAATATTGGAATTTTTATTCCACCGACTGATGGTCACTTTGGTATCGGTAAAAAACATCATGGATGCGGAACCATGAGCTTTGACATCTCCAAAGAAGGAGTCTTTTGCTCCTCCAAAGGAAAAGAAAGCCATGGGAGCTGGCACTCCAATGTTGAGTCCCAGCATCGCGGGAGCTGCTTCGTAGCTAAATTGTCTTGCGGCAGCTCCTGAGGAAGTAAAAAGGGAAGCTGTGTTCGCAAAGTTTGAACTATTGATCCAGGAAATCGCTTCATCGAGCCCTTTTACTTCAGCCAAACACACGACCGGTCCAAACACTTCTTCTTTGGCAATTCGCATATGAGGTTTCACGCCCTCAATCACTGTGGGCTTTAGGAAGTATCCTTTGCCGTTGACGTTTCGGCCATCGAGAAGAATTTTAGCGCCTTCATCGACCGCCGATTGAATGAGACCTTTTACTCTTTCGACCGCTGCTTTGGAAATCAAAGGTCCCATCTGAGTTCGAGGATCCGCTCCATCCCCTACAATCATATCGCTCGCGGCTCTCACCATTCTTTCTTTAACTTCTTCGTGCGCTTTCCCTACAGACAGGATAACCGAACCAGCCAAACATCTTTGGCCTGCACACCCCACAATCGATTCCAAGCAAGTTCTCACAGTGGAATCCATCGTTGCATCTGGCAGAACTACCATGAAATTCTTCGCTCCGCCTAAAGCTTGGACCCGTTTTCCGTGGCTGGAGCCTAATTGATAGACATGCTTTGCAACGGGGGTAGAACCGACGAAGGAAATCCCTTTAACATCGGGATGGGAACAAAGCGCATTTACTACTTCTTTACCTCCCAAAACAAGGTTCATCACTCCTTTGGGAAAGCCCGCTCTTTCAATGAGTTCAAAAATTTTCATTTGAGAGAGGGGAACACGCTCACTGGGTTTCAAAACAAAAGTGTTTCCAGCAGCCACAGCGAATGGCCAAAACCAAAAGGGAACCATGGCCGGAAAATTAAAAGGAGTAATAGCAGCAAAAACCCCCATCGGTTGTCGAATGGCTTGGCAGTCTATTCCAGCCGCGATGTCCTCAAAGCTTTGGCCCATCATGAGAGTCGGAATCCCACAAGCCGTTTCCACCATCTGAATGCCTCTACGAACATCTCCTTTAGATTCAGCAATGGTTTTTCCGTGTTCCTTCGTACAGAGCTGGGCGAGCTCATCGAAGTTTTCTTCGAGTAGAGTCTTTAGTTTAAAGAGGTGCTGGACCCGATCCATCGCGGGCACTTTACGCCATTCTTTGAAAGCTTCTTTTGCAGCTGCCACTGCGGCGTTCACGTCTTCTGAAGTTCCTAACGGACATTTTCCTAAAACAGACTCATTGGCAGGATTAATCACATCGACTGTTTCAGTTCCTAAAGATGGGATCCACTGCCCGTTAATATAATTTTTCACTTCAAGCCCCCTTGATGAAACGATTCACAGAATTTTCGAAATTAGCACGAAAATGGGCGTTTTGAAGCATTTAGATGCATTTTACGCGGCGGGTCTACTTGATAACTCCAGCGAGGATGGCAGATAGAACGTTACTGGCCACAATGATCCAAAGAACAACTCCCATGAGGAGAGGTTTAAACCCAACGCTCTTCAGAGTCTGTCGTGTCAGATTGGCACCGATTAGAAAAAGGGTCAGCACCATGAGTCGCTTTGCCCCCCACTCTACCCATTGGCCAATCGGGTTCAGTGCAGGGACGTAAGTCATCAAAGTGGCGGTCATCAAAAATCCTAGGATAAACCACGGTTTTTTCATTTTTCCAGATCGCTCTTGCCGCGATCGACTGAACCCGACAAAGAGAGTGAGAGGCACAATCCAAAGAGCTCGCGCCAGCTTAACAGTGGTCCCTACTTTTAGAGCAGTTTCGCCGTACTGTAACGTCGATCCCACAACTGAGCTGGTATCGTGGATAGCCAAAGCACTCCAAAGTCCAAATTGGTTTTGATCTAGGCCGAAATAATGCCCCAGGGGCGGAAAAATCAGAAGCCCCAGAGCATTCAAACAAAACACAGTCGCCAACGCGATACTGACATCTTGGTTTTTGGGACGAATCGCAGAGGCAACCGCGGCTATCGCACTCCCTCCACAAATCGCAGTTCCAGTGCTAATGAGCAGAGAAGTATCCTTCTCCACTTTAAGAATTCTTCCCAAAAGCGAACCAACCAAAAACGTCAGCGTAATCCCGGTGACGGTGTATCCGAGTCCCTCTAATCCGACTTTGGCCACCGTTTGAAGATTCATCCCACACCCAAGTCCAACGATGGCAATCGCCAAAAGTTGAGAAGTTGATTTCTGAGTGCGAGACAAGAAGGGGTTACCGAAACTCAGCGCGATGAGCAGTCCCATTAGTAAAGCCGCCCATGAGGGGAACTGAGGAAAGAAACAAATGAGCACACCTAAAACCATCAGCACTTTTGAAATGTTCTTCATGACGACAATTTAAATCGTCTAGTTTTATTTGTCACTCGTCCGTGGGAGAATGAGCGGCATGGAAAAACTACTTTTGATTTTAGCCGCTTTCAATTGGGGGGCGATTTGCTTCGTCTCTGTCGTCCATTACCCGCTTTTTGCAGATGTCCACGAGGCAGTTTTTGTAAAATATCACCAAAAGCATGTCAGCCGCACGACTTTGTTGTTGGGAACGACTCTGAGTCTAGAAATGGTGTTGCAAGTGCTTTGGTTTTTCGAAGGACCAAAAGATCTGTCTCGTGGGCTTCCCCTCTCATTTTTGGGACTTGGCTGGTTGATAACTTTTCTAGTAAGTGTTCCCCAGCATCGAAAATTAGAACAAGGTTTTTCTAAAAAAGCCCATCAGATTTTGATGGTTTCTAACTGGGGAAGAGTAGTTTGTTGGGGGGTCGTTACTTGGTACAGCTTCTCTTAACACTTTTTGATACAATTGAGACCGCTCATGAATTCAACAATTCTGACAATCGGTGTCCTGACTTTTAACAATAGTCAGAGCGAACTGTCCCGCTGGTATCGTTCACTGTCCCTAGCTCTGCAGCAATTAGACTCAACGCTCCAGGTTCGAGTTTTGTCCCTTGATAATGGTGAAAGGTCCTGGCTGGCGGAACAGCCAAATATTCAAAGCCTCAAGCCTATTGGCAATGTCGGTTTTGCTCGAGGTGTTAATCACCTAATGGAAGAGGCTTTTGTTCGGCAAGGCTCTGACTATTTTATCACTTGCAATCCAGATGGATATTTTCATCCCTTATGCCTTAAGCATCTTTTGGCTAATCATCTGAAGAACCCTAAGGCCATTATCGAAGCAAGAATCTTTCCCGAGGAACATCCAAAGACTTACGATTTAAAAACAGGACAGACCAATTGGGCCGTTGGGTGTTGTCTGTTTATTCCAAAAGATATTTTCGTTGCCACTCTGGGATTTGATACTAATTTTTTCCTTTATCTTGAGGATGTTGACTTTTCTTGGAGGTGTCGAGACTTGGGATTCCAAGTGATTTTTTCTCCCAGTTCTTTTTATGGACATGGACTTCATGGTCGAAATGAAGGGGCCGTATCAAGACGTAGTCAGCTAATGAAAGCTGGAGCTTATTTCGCCAAAAAGTGGAACCTGAAAAAGGAGCTGCACAAATTAGAGGAAAATACACTTTTAGAAACCGAGCGCCCGACTGTAATCTCGGGGAAATTTAACGGAAGAAAATACAATGAGGGTGAGTTTTTTGTTTTTAGCAAGGTGAGGTGGTAAATTGCAGAACGAACCCTTACCCATTATTACTGTTTTTGTTCCCGTTACGAGGAATAGCAATTTAGAGGTCTTGGACCTAGCGCTCTTCTCTCTATCAGGTCAGAGCTTTGACAAATTTGAGGTGTTACTTTTGTACGAATTCAATCCGTGGATGAATCAGGAGCCACACCATATTTTGCGCAATTATCCGTTCAACGAATTTACAATCTCTAAAAGTAAAAGCCTTCATATTCCTTCTTTTGAATGGGAAAGCCTAGCGAGTGTTTTTGAATTGGCATCAGGTGATTTTTTTCTGTGGATGGAGGAAAATTCGGTTTTTTATACTCATGCACTTGAAAGTCTTTTTAAGGCTAGGTCTCGAAATCAAGCAGCTCTAACGATTGCTGGAACGAAGAAGTCTCTTTTGAAACGAGATGGAGTTAGCAAGGTTTTTCATGCTGTTTCCAAAAGGAATCTGTCTACTCGTTCCCACACTCCTTATGAAGCCTTTGTGATGAAGGCTATTTGCACTTCATCGATCCTTGTTGATAGAAATCAGGTGTTGCCAAGTTTTAAGTGGACTTGTTTTTCCTCCGCCCTTTCTTTTAATGACAATTGGGTGCTGAGTCTACTTGCTCAATTTAAGCCCGATACCGAACTGTTTACTATACCACTATGCGAATCACTGTTCTTTTCAATTGAGCAATATGAAGACGAAAAAACACTTCCACTTTTTACCCAGAAAATGCAGATCCCCTGTAGTGAAATTCAGAGATTGGTTTTGGAAAATGAACAGTTACGAAAGGTAACTGCAAAGAGGACTGTGAGATGGGCTTTAAAACTGAGTGATTTTTTAAAATCTCATCCTAAAACAAACTGGATTCTAACGAATATATACTCATCACTTCACAAAATCATCTCTACGCACTTATTTTCCTTTTCCACGGATTAACCCTGTCGTTTTGGGTTTGTTTCTAAGAAGACCCAGCACTTCTTCATCCTCAACTTGCGGAAAGTCTCGGTAAAACTCTCCAACAGAGAAAAACGGCGTAGGCGTAGCAAGACAGATAATTTCATCTGCCACTCCAGCGAGCAGATTCAAAGAATCTCTGGATGACACAGGAACTGCAATGATCAGCTCCTTCGGCTTTTGATTTCGAATATATTTTGCTGCGGCAAGAACTGTTGAGCCAGTTGCTATCCCATCATCAGTCAGAATTACGCTCCGATTTTGAAGATTTCCAGTCGCCACGAAATCCTTAAATCTTCTCATTCTGCTTTCTATCTCTTTCTTTTGCCGTCTTATTTCGTCCTTTAAGGATCGGGGATTCTCCCTTTGCACCTTCAGCCCCTCTTCAGTCAGCGCGGGCTCTTGATCCTCACAAATAGCTCCTATCGCGAGTTCAGAGAAGAGAGGATGCCTCAACTTTCTAGAAAATATGAGTCCGGTGTCAGCCTCGAGTCCTCGAGCTAAGTGAACTCCGGTTACCACTCCTCCCCTGGGGATGGCTACCACGATTGGATTTGAATAAGCACGACCTCGCATCCTCTTCGCCAATTGTTCTGCTGCACTCACTCTCGAATCAAAGGGTAAACGGGGAGCTCGAAGATTATCGTTTAGCCAATGACAGGCTAGCCTTGCTACTTCTTCAAGCTTTCCGGGCTCCTCAAATAAGTGAGTCGCGCCCGGAATGATTTCTAACCTCTTCTTGCAATTTAACTTATCAAAAGCCTGTCGATTGAGGCGCAAAACGACTTCATCTAGACCCCCAACGATGAAACAAGTGGGTTGTCTCACTTGAGATAAATATTCTTTTGCTAAATCAGGTCTTCCCCCTCGAGAAATGACGGCACTAAAACGCTGGGGCCATTGGGCTGCTGCAATCAACGCCGCTCCTGCCCCAGTGCTGGCTCCAAAAAGAGCCACAGGCAACGACGAGAGCTCTAGTTGACTTCGTACCCAAAGAGCAACTTCCATTACTCGAGTCGCAAGAAGTTCACAGTCAAAAACTTTTTCGCGATCTCCCGCCTCTTCTTCCGTTAATAAGTCCATCAACAGCGTCGCATAATTATCCTTCTGTAACACCTGAGCGACCCTTTGATTGCGAGGACTTTTTCGACTGCTCCCACTTCCGTGAACAAATAGGACCAGGCCCTCCGGAAAATCCGGTTTGAAGAGCTCCCCAATAATTTTGTGCCCCTCGGTTAAAAGTATTTCAACCGACCTTGTATCTTTCATAACTCAAAGTGCAAAAGGCACTGGAATTAAAAACAGCCTTTTTTCACTTCATCTCCGATAAGTTCTTTTAGCATTTCTACGTTTCCCTCTTCTTGACCTTTAATTTTTCTCCAAAAGCTTTCGATTTTGGGATGGCCTTTAGAGTTTGAGATATATTGATCATATCTCCACAAGCCATCTAGTCTCTTGCTTAACTCATGAATGAGATCGTGATCGTGATCCGTACAACCTGCAGACTTGCCAATATCCTTCATTTCTTTTTCAGCTGTGAGTGCCATTTCTCTCCTCCTAGTTAGGTTAGGGGGAGAGCAAAACCTGTGCCGGTTTTTAGAAAGGCCGATTAAATGGGCTCTTTTATCACTGGGAATTTCTTACGTAGAGGGAATATTCGTTTTGCCAAGGAAGATCTGCTTCAACTTGCTTGTACATTTTTTTCCAGGTTTCTTTTTGTTCAGTTGATGCAAACAAAACCCCCACATTGAATCCTACATTTTTTTCAATTTCACCCTTTCTTAGAATGACGTACTGAGGTTTCATTTGATCGACTGACTCAAAAAACCAACCCGGAACCGATTTTCTTCTAAACACCAACATATCCGGCGAAACCAAACCCGCTAGGTCATACACTTTTCGACACTTTGAATGAAAGCCAAGATACCCGATGGGTTCGAGCATCATCGATTCACAACCCTGTTCTCTTAAGTACTCACCCAATTGAAGATTTGCTAAGTGGGTTGAGCCCCTTTTTACCAATCCACTGAAAACCAAACATTGAATCACAAGGGCCAAACTCACTGTCCCCACTAGAATCAAACGAACTTTTTTTTCGTTTATAAACTTCATAAGAATTGGGATTGAACAACCGAACCAAACAAAACAAGGAAGATGGGAATACCAGGGGTAGATCCCTGCCCTTCCAATAGCAAAAAAGGCCGAATAAGAAGCGAGGTAGAAAAAAGCCCCCAAGAGGAGAAACCGATCCTGTTTCGATTGTTTTTTCCATTGGAGAGCTGGGATGCCAACACATCCCAAGACAGCGAGTCCATAAGCCACCCCAAAAACAGCACGGTAGCGTTGAGGCCAAGGAAAATTAAGTCGAAGCAGCTCCGCCCACTTGGCTGGCCAGTCATAGAGTAGTGACGCAAACGAACTTTTTAGCGAGTGAGAAAAACCTGCTTTAGCAATCATCGAATGAGGCAAATAATGCCCATAGTGGTACTTACAAAAAAGGAGCCACACCAACGTCATTCCGCTGACTGCCGCTATGACCCCCAGCACACCTCTTCGCGATCGTTCCGGAAAAATCAGCAAATAGCTCGCTGAGAAAGCAGCGAGAAGAAAAATCGAATCGAGCCTAGTAAGCAAAATGGCTTGAACCACAAGGGCCACTTTTATCCAGTGAGCAGTTGAATCAGATTCTCTAAGCAGAAAAGTCCAAAGCAAAACCGTCAGCAGAATCAGAAACCCTGTTTCCATCCCCATGGAAAAGGTCTCAGCGATGCAAGGTAAAACCACCAAAAGTAAGGCCGTACCTTTTGGTGTACCTTTTGGTGGGCGAGTCCAAAGGAGAAGGCCGGTAAGAGAAAGGAGGCCGGCGAAAACACAGATTGCGATTCCATGCTGAGTAGAAGTCAGGGGTAAGTAAAATATCCAATGGCTTAGAAAAGCCCAGAGAGGCGTTGTCGTTCCTAAAACCTGCTCCCCTTGATTGTAAATAAACCCGGTGCCACGAGCTAAGTTTTCCGAATATCGGGCAGTGATCATGGAGTCATCAATGCCTGTCGGAATAGCCCAAAGATAAGGCCAAACAAAAAACAGGAGGAGCAAGAATCCTTGAATAATGGCTTTAGGCATCGCCTAAAATTTTACCATTACTGCTTCGGAATGACTCGCAGATAAAACCGCTTTTTCGCCTGAGCTTCTTCTTTTTCTCCCTCATTCCAAATTTGGATATGAGCGTAATCTACGCAGCTCCCATCAGGGCGATTTACTTCGTCACAGGTTCCACTCACCGACAGAGGAATCAAGGCTGTCTCATTCTCACTTCGAAGGACGTATTCCAGAGGCTTATCACTTTCATTTTTCCAGTGGATTGCCCCTTGAATAGGCCCCTGTCGTAATTGAACTTTGATGGTTACTGGAAATTTGAATCGATAATTTTCGCTGTTTTTCAACTGGACCTTCAATGGAAAATCTTTTGAGTCTTGGGCTGCTAGCCTGACAGGAATGGGCTGTGCTCTTGAGCCAAATCCATTCGAGTCAATTTCTTGTTGACCATGAGATAGTTTAAACACGGCAGGAGCCAAACCCTCTAGGCTAAAGTTTCTTCCTTCCAGAGCGTTCACAATAATCTCTCGGAGCTCGCCAGGGCGCCTGAGAGGTAAATTCCCCAACTCATCCGCAAATAGAAAATGAGAAAACCACTCATTGGCAGTTAGCTCGGGATGGTTTCGAGTGAGCCTCATCGCTTCTAAAGTTACATCAGTCACTTTTTTGAGACCATTCAAACCGTCTTTTTCCATCACCTTTGCCAATATATCATGAAGGGTTCCGCCATAAGCTTCCCCGTCATCGTGAGATTCATTGGTAAGGTAAAATCCGGTTCGGTTAAGAATTCGCAGCTGTTCAGATCCCACAAAATCTTTTCCATCCGTAACATCTCGGATCACGAGATCTGCAATGAAATCCGCCATGCCCTCGCTTAAACCACCCGTGTCAGCGAGATTTAGTTGATCGCCCATTAAGCGATCCATTAACCCGTGGCCTAACTCATGCCAGATAGTCGTGTTATCTCGGGCCATGTTATGGGTCTGCTTCGAATACGTCGTGAAATTAATCGTGTCATCCGTGTAATAGGCATTATCTCTCATGGCGATATCCGTATCGTACAAATAAGCATGAAAGGGCCGAGTTGAGAGCTCCGGATCAGTGAAACCCATCGGGCGAAGCGACTCAAAAAGTTGGGTCACAGCCCAATACACTTGAACTTCGTCAAAACCATCATTGATGTAATCCACAACAGAGTGGTCTGGGAGTCTTCTCGCCTCTCTAGCATAGGCATCATTATAGGAAGTCAACGGACGTCCTAAAATTCCCGACTCGGGGACCATCTCCATCATTTCTGTCTCTTGATCAATCACTACCCAATTAGGTCGAAATTGGGACGAGCGCTTTAAATCGAAGTTAATGCCTGAAAGTTTTAAAACCGACGGGTGAAAATTTACAGTCGTATATTTACCTTCAAGGATGGCTCCATTTTTAAATGAATTCGGAACCAATGGCAGTTTCTCATAAATTTCGGATGCCTGATTTTTCACGTAAGACATCGCCCAATAGCCTTCTTTTCTTCCTTCTTCAGTTAATCCTTTAATGGGATCAAACATGCTTTCCAAATACTTCATTTCTTTTTGGAGGGCTTCGTAGGGATTAGCTCCAGCTTCTCGCACTTCCGTCTTGAGAAATTTAAGTTCGCTTTTGATACGCCCATCCAGATTGAGCGGAACATTCTCATATTCTTCCCACAGGGGATAAACCAGGGCTGGAACATTCATGTATTGATCGGCAAAGGGAAAAGGCTCGTAACGAGAATCCACGATTCGTCGGTCGGATACGGAAATAGCAATTCGATGGTAACCTCTTCTTGCTTTTACTCGAACACTTCGCACTAATTGACGATTCAACCACTCATCCTTCCATCGAACATCTCGAATTTCTGTGTCGTCTGATTTCTGAATGGCATTTTTTACAAGCTGAAGGGTTGAGCGAGAGTCCAATGCGGGACGCTTAGACCACATCCGGACCGTTCCTTCTGCAATCGGCTCATCCACATGGGCCTCGACCTGAATTGTTTCCCGATTGTCGAGCCGACTCCAAATTCGAATTACTTGGCCACGAACGGGATAGCCTCCCGACTTCTGCCCGAACATAACAAATCGACTTGTCGCCAAAGGTCTATCTTCTAATAACGAGAAGTCTTCACTTTTCAGATTAAGGCCCGTTTTTTGATTTACCAGTAAAAGGATATGACTGAAGTCCGAGTTCTTATCTTCCTGCCCCGTCCATCGAGCAGTCTTAATTTGAGCTGATGCGACTGAAGCCACCAACAGGGAAAGAACGATTAGTGCATTTTTTTTCATTTTCATTCCTTATCGTTTTTAGATTCGAGCCTAATGTTAAAAAAGCAAAAACTCGCTGGAAATGTGGAAGTCTTTGAGCCTTGAGAGTAAGCAACAATAATATGTTCCTGAACTCCATCTCGATAAATTCGAGTTGCACGAGTCACGGTGGAATTCGGATATTGAAACGTATTTACCAATGAGCCTTCTTCATAAAATACGGGACGCCATTGTTCGTTCTTGAGCCAGAGTTGACATTGGGAATCTTGGGCTAAATCTTTCTCAGTGTAGGCATCGTATTTATCAGTTTGCTGGTTAAACCAGGTGTGCGACTGACTGTATCTGCCAAAGCTTTTTCCATTGTCCTCTAATCTCTTAAACTGAAAAAAAGCTGGCCAGAGTCGGTGCGGATCGACCTGATGAATACAACGTCCCACCCAAGTCCCGATTAATTTTTCTGCTTGAGGAGTCTGTGAAGCCCGGTAGATGGCTTCCATGTCACTGTAATCCAAAGCTTGTCCCAAGCTTGAAATCAGGAGAACTATTAAGAAAACCTTGGTCAACTTCAATGAATCACCACTTTGAGAAGAATTTAGCTAACTCTACAAATTATTCAATCACGATTCTTTAGCTAATCTTCCCAAGTGTATTGCTCAGACATGCACCGGATTTCACCTGAGGCGTTCTTGGGTTGACCGTAGTCATTGAAGAGGTTCGTGCATTGAAAAGCAACTTCTACATAAGTCCCTTGAATCCGGGTTCGCACCTGGCATTGAGTCGAATTGCCTCGGCCATTAGTGCTTTGGTTGCGGTAGGAATTAAGGCGCTGGTCGCCTCCAGCTTTTAAAAAGATACTCCCCCCGCTATTCTTTCCAGTTCCCAAGATTTGATGCTGATTGTTTTGTGGATTTAGACCGGACAAAACGAGTCTCATTTCGGAATCACTTTCAGAATCTTGAAAGTTAACTTCTAAAACTCCTAAGCCGTTTTGAGAGGAATTAAACTGGCAATGATTGAGATTGCGAGATGAAAAGCCACGCTCAATCCAATCCATTTTGAAATAGCCACCGGGTGAGACGTTGGTAGGGTTTCCGTAGGCATCGTATTGGCTCCCCCCAGAAAAGACTCCACAACCACTTAGGAATGCCGAACAAGCCACGCCGAAAAGAAGTGCTGAAAAACGCATTTAATTCCCCCAATCAGAGTTTCAAACTTGCCCTAGGATACGGATTTGCCGCGCCGTGTCTAGACTGCAATTTTTGTCACTGCTGGGGGATTGAACCCAACCAGGAAACTAAGTCTTAAGTATCTATTATTATTTGCTTTTTAGTTTTCGGTCGATGATCTCTTCGAACGATTGAATGGGGTAAGCTCCTTTGAGGGTCACCCCAGCTATGACAAATCCCGGAGTTCCTGAAATATCAAATGATTTGGCCTCTGCTTTATCTTCTTCTATTCGCTTTTGAACTTTTGGACTCTTTAAATCTTTTTTCAATTTGTCCATGTTAGCTCCCACTTTTTTGGCAATCTCAGCCAAAAAGCCGTCTCCCCCAGACTGAAGCTGTTGTTGATTCTTAAAAACTTCATCATGAAATTTGTAAGCCTTTGTCGGGTCCTGAATCGCAATCGCTTCAAAATATTCGGCAGCAGGTTGTGCCATCGGATGAAAAGGTAGAGGAAGGTGCTTGAAAACAAAAGCGACCTTTTTTCCATATTTCTTTCTCACTGCTTCAATTGTGCTAGCGCCTCGAGAGCAGTAGGGACATTGAAAATCTGAATAAGCCACAATGACAATAGGGGCTGAAAGGCTACCCAGAACCGCTCTTTCTTTTGATAGCTTGGGTTTCTTGGGATTTTTGAATTCACTCTCACGCTGCTCCGCTTCCGCTTTTTGCTGCATCATCTGCAGAAATTGAGCATCTTGTTGCGGCAGACCCTGCTCAGCGAAAACGGGTAGTTGGATCAAAAGGACAAGAAAGATAAATTTCATCATAGGCAGAAAGAATATCAGGTGGGAAGAGAGCTTACAAGCTCTGGACGAACTTCAAAATATTTTTTCAATTTCAAAAAGTGTTTTTCGTACCCGTGATAAAAAATCACTGCAACCAAAAGCGTCGCTAAAACCGAAGCGCAATGAAAAAGCATTTGTGCCAGCCCCCCCCTTCCCCAATCCAGTTGCGAAAACAACCAATGCACCACCGGAACATGAAAGAGATACATTCCAAAACTGTACTTTCCACAAGTCTGAAAAAATCGTGATCCAAAAAAAGAATTCAAGATGGGAATTTCTCTGTTACACAAAGAACCAATGAGCGCAGCAGCTAAGAGAGCGTTTGCAGAAAAGCCAACGGTGCGCATCAGCGGGCTATCCAAACTAACATCCCAAGCGAAGATGCATCCAACGATCCCGAGTAGGAAGTAAAACTTTTTCTTCCAAAAATCCGGTTTCAAGGAATCCAGCCGGCAGGCAAGCCAAGCCCCTGCACAAAGGCTGTCCATCCTGCACACCAGGAGAACGTAATTCTTAAGGGGCGAGGCCCCTGAGAAGAAAAGCCCTAATCGGCTCGCCAAACTGATTAGGAACAGAATTAAAGTTGCTTTGGCTAGTTGTTCTTTTTTGAAAGACCAAACAAGGAATGGCCACAAAAGATAAAACTGCTCTTCGACCGCTAAAGACCAAGTGATATCCAGGGCTGGAGACTGAAAATGCCCTAAACGACCAATCAAAATATTGGATAAAAACGTCCAGTATGTAAACTCGAAGGAAACCGACTGGGAGAAAACATAAAAAACTAAAATTAAAAAAAGGTAATACAGCGGAAAGATGCGAAGGATTCGGCGCATATAGAAATTTAAAAAGAAATTTGAAGACTCTTTGGTCTGGATCAAAATTCGCGTAATCAAAAAACCTGATAAGACAAAGAAGAGATCGACTCCGGCCCAACCAGCCAGGGCAGCCCCGTGAACTATTTTGTCTGCAAAACTTTGCACAGGAATGAGCGAGGAGTGAAAGATAATGACGGCCAAGATAGCAAGCCCACGGACACCATCTAGTAAAGGATCATGCGAAGTTTGGAAGGGCTTCATGAACTTCAATTTTACCACATCAACAGGCCTCGAACAGTTGTGTGTTCCGTAGGCGTTCAAGCGCAGGCATGCTCATAAGTAATTGAAATTACATGTATTCTAAAACTGATGTTTTCAATCAGTGCTTTGTTTCTGGTCAGTTTTAGTCTGAAGCCGAGAACTATTCAGCCTGTATTCTCTTGGCTTTACCCTTGCAGTTCTTATCTCCAACAACTTGAAAGCAACTTTAGTATGACAACTTTGAAAAACATTTTAAGCCTAAGCACAATCGCTCTTTTAGTTTCCGCATGCGGAGCGAAAAGTCAGCCGGCATATTTTTACAATCCGCAGACTCAACTGAACGCGGGTACTTTTGCAGGGACGCTCCCGCAACTTCCCGCGGCAGCTCAAACCATCGATGTTGCTCCTGCCAATTCTGCGCAGCCGCAGACATCCACTGTACCAGCCTTTCAATCTAATTTGGTCCAAGCATCCCAGGATTTTGGATATCTGAATGACTGCTATCGAAGCATCCTCGCTCAAGCGAACGGATATTTTCAGTCGTCCTATGGTGCGGACGCTATTTTTCAAGGGGCGGGCCAACGGTTAGTCCAATGCTATAACGACACCATTAAGCAACGAACCGATCAGCAGAAACAAGTACAGCAGGCTTACCAAAATTATATTTATCAACAAAATTACATTAACCAGATGTATGCCGCTTATTTAGCGATGAATAGACAAAATACAAATGGTTCACAATTTACAATTGCTCGACCACCAGGAGTCCAATGATGAAAACACTTTTTAAATTAGGCATGGCCCTGAGTTGTTTAACAATGATTTCTTGTGCGAAGAGCTCAATGCCTCAAATGTACGCTTTTTCAGGCTCACCTAATTCACAGAGCCCTCTCACCAGTTCTTTGGGTGCCAACACTCAAAGAAATGTTACAAATATTTATTCCGGAACGACGGGGAGTCCAATAGCCAACAACAGCTATTCCGCGGGTGCAGGGTTAACCTATGTTAACCCTGTATCTGGAGGAAACCTGTTTGGTTTGAGTAGTCAGAGTTCTGTAACCGATCCACAGCAATGCGTGAACAATTACAACCGTTATCCCCATTTACCAGGAAATTTTGACACTGCTCTTGCTGAACTAGCGACTTGTCTCAACCAAGTAATGGTGAGCCAAAACCCGACTTTATTTCAGCAGTACCAAACCCTACAGCAGCCGTATTATTCCAGTTATTAAGAATTACCCTGCTATTTCTCGCGGATTCGGTGTTCTCCAAACTTTATTAGCTGGCACTTCCGTGTAAGCGGCATCACCCAAAGCACCATTGACGTGCCTGATTTTTTTAAGATGCAGGTATTCTCTTTCATCTCTCCCTGAGTAATCCCATGGAAAATAAGGAACCACTCCGCTCGGATTTTTAATACAGCACAGAGCCTCTCCTCGGCCATAGCAGACCGGATCTTTCACACCTCGATTAAAAGTAATGAAATATTCCGCATCGCCCTTAGCTTGTTGGAAAGCTTGATGACCAGCGGGCACTTCTCCGCAAAGCAATTTGAAAGTGTCCAACGGTGAAATGGGAAGCCCCAATGCAAACCGCCCACTCGGATATTGACCCGCCATCGTTGGAGCTCCGGACAATTGTTGGCGAAGCTCTTTTAGAAGATCAGAGAAATACTGAGGCAGTTCAAACGTAGGAACTACTTTCAACTTTTCTTCGGAAGGGGCCGAAGGCACTCGCGCTTTATTTTTTACGAATCTCAAAAGATCGTATCTTGAAAGCGAGGGATTATAAGCCTTCAATACCGCAACAATTCCTGCAAATAGAGCTGCCGCATTGGAAGTGCCTGATGAAATACTTCCATTAGAAAAGCTTGCTTCTGATCGTTCCATCAAGAAGTCTGGCTTTTCATCCCCTTTCATGTTGGGACCGGAAGCCGAATAAGCGTTAATGTCTCCGATCGTCAAAACTGTTGGGTTATCTGCGGGGACCATCACTTCATAACCTGGGGTTGCATCCAAAAGCTGAACCGGATCCACAGGCTTCGCTTGGTCTTGCATTTTTATGGGTTCTCGCTGAGGGATGACGACGATGCGAACATGATCCTGACCTGTAAAAGCACCTGACTTGGCTCTTAACTCAATGGTGTAATCCCCGTCTTTCCTAGCAAACGTATAGTTGATTCTCTCTCTCGCTAAAAAAGTTTCATTAGATTCCAATTTATCTTTTTGCAAAACTTGTTTCAGATCTGCTTTAGCAACTTGGTTGCCTTCTGGATCATAAAGAAACATGTCGATATCTTTTTCTGTTCCTTGTGTCTCAGAATCCCATCCACCGGTGTAACTCAAGATAATCTGAGCTGGGTTATCATCCACATGGCTCTTAATTCGAAGACGTGAACGATTTCCAAAATAGAGAAGTCCCTGTTCATCCATCACTACGTTGGCGTTAAAAACTCGACCCCCGTAGTTTCCAGCGGCGTTTACCCAAAGAATTCCCTGAGCTGTCGCTTCGTTCACGATTTGGTTAATGAATCCACCGCCATCAAAATTTCCGCAGCACTCTCGGTTCTGACTGTAGAGAACGATATCCACTCGATTTTCAATCGCATAGCGAACCGCTCGTCGAAAATTGGTAATTCCGTTTCCGTTCAGGAGGTAAAACTGTGGTCCCTCTTCTTTCCCTCCAGACAAAGCCCATGCGATCTCAGCCATCTGAAGCCCGTGTTCCGTTTGACCCATGTTTTCGTGGTAAGCCGGATTTCCTAAATCATATTTTTTGATGAATTCGGGATCGTATTTTTCAACCAGAACTGCAGAAGAGGGCAATTGTCCGGAGCCCGCTTGATACCCTAAAAAACCATTATCAATAACGGCGATTTTGACTTGAGAGATTCTATCGGTTGGAAACCGATTCACTCCATAAAAAGCGCGCATCTTATCGCCATCAACGAGTTTTACAGCGGCGACCGCTTGAAGCCCCAATCCCAGAGCTAGCACAAATAATAGTTTTTTCATGTTTCTTCCCTTCCCCATAAAAAAAGGCACCCGCGGGTTTTACCCCGACAAGTGCCTTCTTTAATTTATTAGACTGACGAGAGGCTGTTGCTTACCAGTACCAGCCGCCCCAACCACGTCCCCAGCCCCAGCCGTAGCCAAAGCCATATCCGTAGCCGCCGTAACCGAAGCCATAACCGCCCCAGCCCCAGCCGTAACCACCCCAACCGTAACCCCACCAACGGCACCACCAAGCTTGGGTGGAAGCTTCGTTATCGAGTTCGCTTGTGGAAGTAACGATATCCATTTCGCCGACTTTATTGGCATCGACTGCAATGGTTGATGCATAAGCATTCATCGTAGCTTCGTCCATGGTTCGAGCTTTCACTCGAGCATCCAAGGAATCAACACGGTAAACGTGAACCTTTTTTGCATCTTGGTCCACTTTCACGAGAACAGCTGCAGGAGCCTGAGCTAATTCGTGAGCTTCGTTATCGATTTGATCCGCGTGAACATTGTTCACTACAGCCATTGCCAATACAGCAAGCGCTGCTAAAGATTTACTTAGTTTCATATGAAACACCTCCATCAGAGGTAACGCATAGCAATATTACAAAAGCATTTCAAGTGCTTTAGTGAACCCCGGGGGAACTGAAAGTGCCCAATTTTGGCACTGCTTTTCAGGGGGGTCCTAAGGGGTTTTAAATACAGGGCTATTTTTCCACCGAAATATCATGGATTCGAAATCCCGGAGACTGGATAAAAATAAAAATTTTCGATTTGGAGACACATTTTCTGAAACCGGGAGAGTTTCTCCCCCAATCCAGATCTCAACTTTTGGAGGCAGTTGCTTGTCGAGTTCTTGAAAAAACTCTTTCAATTGCTGCTGTCGCTGAGGATCCACCGTGGGAAGATTTCCTAAAACAACCACTGAACTTTTTAATCGTCGAACTGATTCGGCAATATCTTTGGCCGGCATACTAGGCCCCAAATAAAAAGCAGGGACCCCCATATTTGCACACAAAGCAGCTCCCAAAAGAATTCCAAACTCGTGTTGGTCTCCCTCGGGAGTCGTTAAAAGAAGAGAGCTTGAACATTTTGTAGCGATTGAAGTCTGATGATTTTGTAATACTTTTAACGTCTCAGAAAAATGACTGCGAAGGATCGAAGAAAGAGCGTGCTCTTGAGAAATGGACATTTTTTTTTTCAAAACAAGACCGCCCACTTCTTTCATCAGAGGGGCAACCACTTCCAAAATAAACTCTCGGCATCCTAAAGAAAGAGCTGCCCAATCGAGCTGTTTATCTAGCGCTTCTAAATTAAATTGATGAAGCGCCTCTAACATAGCCTGCAGATGCTCTTGTGGAGGAGGCGAGAAATCCTCCTCGAGCCCCTCTTCAATTAAAGATTTTTTTGCACTCAGGCTGCTGAGTTTTTTATCTGACAGATGGGCAATCTGGCTAATGCTGTGCCCTTGTTTTATCAACTCTCCCAACAAAAGAAGGCGTTGTACCTCTTCATGAGAATAAACTCGACGACCACTTTCACTCCGATCGGGCTTAACAGCTCCGTAGCGTTTTTCCCAAGCGCGAAGCGTATGGGGGCTCACCCCTAACATCTCTGCCACTGATTTTAATTTGAGTGTCGACATGTCTATCTTATGTCTAACATAAATCCAGCAAAACCACCAGTTTTAGCTTGATTTTTATTATACGATTATTATACACTGTTGTTAAGGAGATTTTTATGAGAGTAGCAATTACTGGGGCCACTGGGTTTATTGGTAAATATTTAATAGAAGCTTTGTTGAAAGACGGCATTACTCCCGTGGTTTTGAGCCGAAGTGTTCAGGGCGCTCAAAAATCACTGGGGGTTGGCATAGAAGCCCACGCATGGAATCCAGAGTCGGAATTAGCTCCTCAAAAAGTTTTGGAAACAGTCGATGCGGTAATACATTTGGCTGGAGAGGGCATCGCAAACAAGAGATGGAGCGAAAAGCAGAAGAAGAAAATCATGGATTCTCGAGTTTTAGGAACTCGCAATTTGGTTTCTGCTTTGAATTCCCTCAAGGGTAAAAAACCAAAAACCTTGGTCAGTGCATCCGCTATCGGATTTTATGGAAACAGGGGCAGTGACATCCTCAATGAGAAATCCCTTCCTGGAAATGGCTTTCTAGCTGACGTCTGCCTAGCTTGGGAAGAAGAAGCTCAAAAAATAGATCCGGCAATTCGACTAGTGACTCCCAGAATTGGGATCGTTTTAGGACGAGAGGGAGGAGCCTTAGCAAAACTTCTTCCTTTGTTTAAGTTGGGCGCAGGTGGGCCGGTCGGAACCGGAAACCAGTACATGAGTTGGATCCATGTTCGGGATGTAGCCGGAATGATCGTTTTTGCACTGAAGAATGAAGCGGTCCGCGGAGCGATGAATGCAGTTGCCCCGGCCCCCGTTACCAACTCAGAATTCTCGAAGGCTCTTGGAAAAGCTGTTCATCGGCCGGCTTTCATGCCCGCTCCGGCATTCGCCATCCAATTGGCAATGGGTGAACTATCGGTTCTGGTCCTTCACAGCCAACGGGTGCTGCCGGAGATTGCCCAACAAAATGGGTACCAGTTTCAGTTTGCGGACGTTCAGTCGGCTCTCAATGACCTGGCAAAAAAAAAATCTCCTCTTAAGATGTCAGTGGCTACCGCAACCAGTGGATGAAGTTTTTTCGTTTTTCTCAAACGAACACAATCTGGAAGCCCTCACTCCGCCCTGGAAGGCTGGCGAATCTTTTATCGAAAGGATACAGTTGAGTATAAAGTACCTTTTGGGATCATGGGCGACATTGCCACTGCAGTGTGGGTAAAGCGAGACTTAGAGAGGATTTTTAACAAATGAATGAATCATTAAAAGTTTTTTATGACGGTGCATGCTATCTTTGCGCGGCAGAAATTGATCATTACCGAAAATTGAACTGCAAAACTCTGGAGTTTGTGAACATTGCTGATCCCCACTTCGACGCTAGCAAAGAAGGGTTAGATGCCGATGAAGTGCAAATTGAAATGCATGTCAAAACCTCGCAAGGCAAATTAATTAAAGGGGTAGATTCTTTTATAGAAATTTGGAAACACATTCCCCGTTATCAATGGCTCGTTACTGTGTGTGATAATAAACTATCAAAGCCTTTTTTACGGACCGGGTATTTTGTGTTTGCAAGAATGATTCGCCCTTACCTACCAAAGAAACAAGTCCGATGTGAAACAGGTAGTTGCCCGGTGGATAAAAATTAAGCGATGGACAAGGTTTACAAATTTTATACGGAAGATCTAGCAGTTCGAGCGTCCTTTGTGAACTCCACTGCTATCTGTCAGGAAGTCGCTAGACGCCAAGGAACCGATCCTCTAGCAACGATTGCTTTGGGGCGGTTGTTAACGGGAACAATCCTGATGGCAAGTCAACTTTGGGAGAACCAATCCCTATCAATTCGAATGGAAGGCAATGGACCTTTGGGACACCTGTACGCTGAGTGCTCTTTTGAAGGCAAAGCTCGCTGTTATGTCACTAATCCGCAAATTGCAGCTGGCTCTCTTCCTCCGGAAAAGCTGAACCTAAAATCTGCTATTGGAGAGGGCATCTTGGTGGTGAGTCGCAATCTTCCCTTTCAAAAACAACCTCAAACAGGGATTGTTCCGATTGTGAGTGGAGAAATTTCTCAAGATCTTGCTTTTTATTTGCAACAATCCCATCAAATTCCTTCCGTTGTTTCACTCACGGTGACTCTAAACGAACAGGGAGAAATCAAGTTAGCGGGAGGAGTTCTCCTCGAGCTGATTCCCGGAGCTCCTGATTCCGTTGTTAGCATTTTAGAACAAAGAGCGCGAGAAACAGTTCCCCTCTCTCGACAGCTTTTGGAGCAGGCTTCCCCTGAAACTATCGTTCAAGGATATGTTCATCAAAGCCGACTTAAATCGGTTGACTACTCACATGCGATTAAATTTACCTGTCGATGCACTCAGGAAAGAGTGGAAAAAACGCTTTCTTTGATGGGGAAGGCCACGCTTAGCGAGATGATTCTTAAAGGTGAAGACGTAAAGGCTAAATGTGAATTCTGCGGCCAACACTATAGTGTGGGTGTCCCTCGACTTAGAGAGATTCTTCATTCAAAAGAAGACTAAGAAGATTTTTTGTGGCGTAAAAAGCTCGAGCTGGAAAATTTTCTCCGGTCACTGGGCAAGTGCTCTTTTGTTTTCCATCCCCCAAGGGTCGCAATTGAATTAAACCTGCAGAGGAGCCTAGGTTAATTAAATCTTTCATTTCTCCCGAACAAACGGTGTGCCTAACATCTTCCCAAAACTGTTTGATTTCGAAGGCGATGGAAGTGTTGTTCAAATTGATAGGAATAATTTTTCGAGCCTGGACGCTATTTTCCGAAGGACTTTCATAAGCAACGATTAGCAAACAACCTAATTTTCGCCAAAAAATGGAATTTTCAAATTCCTCCTCAAGGATTTGTTGGGGATTCAACTGAGTAATTTTTAATGTCTCCTTGGGAACCCACTTACCCTCTTTGAAAAACACTTCGGTTGTTTTCAATTCAAAATCAGCTCCATCGGGACTCGCTTCACTGCTCATTTTAAGACCAGCTACTCTTTCAACTGTCTGTCCCACCCAACCTTTGTTTTTTTTGTCTCCAAACCTGATGGGGACCTGATATTCATCAGCTAAATCCAGTAAATTGCGGTGGGGAAGAAATTCCAAGAGGCGTTTATAGACCTCGGTGCATCGCGGCTTTAGCTGTTCTTCTGTTTCCCACATGGGGGTGTTTTAGCACACCTATTCATTTAAGAAAGACTGTCAGTTTTGAGCGACTTGGTCGCCTTAATTCCTGAGCGATTTTGTCGCCCCAGTTAAGAGCTCATCGGCATTTTAGGCCGCCGCTTTCAGCACTTTGTTGG